>Ga0157369_10002796_pt1 | contig 20834 bp, 12 predicted proteins | sample C25metaG_FD_113461 | JGI IMG/M metagenome (GOLD analysis project Ga0157369, IMG submission 113461) | Corn rhizosphere microbial communities from Kellogg Biological Station, Michigan, USA - C2-5 metaG | ecosystem: Host-associated > Plants > Roots > Rhizosphere > Soil | place: USA: Michigan...
ATAATTATAGCAAGTATTATAACGGTTACGAGGAGGGGAAGTTTCATCCATAAAACCACGTACATTGGTAAAATGGTAAGGCATAATTGAGCGACGATTCCCAACGCGACATTAAACATATCAAGCTTAAATCTCTTATTAGCTACAAACGAAGGATCATCATTTACTACCAGTTGGTGTATCGGCTTCCAAAACCCCCATGGCCGCACGGTTCTGTAAAAATTCTTTAATACAGCAGTTTCTGTTGGTGGCGCTGAATAGGTGCCTAGGAGGCAACCCGCAATAGAAATCAGAAACAGAACAGGGAAATAATATAAAAATTGTATTCCATCGAAAAACCTTGAAAATACCAATGCTCCCGCAATTCCGGCAAGCATTCCCCAGAAGAAACCATTGGCATTAAACCGCCACCAATACCATTTGAAAACATTAGAAGCTATATAACCTCCATAAAGACCGGAAACAATCCACTGCAAAATACTGTTGACATCTTTTGTAAAAAATCCAAGTACAACCCCAGTCGCAACAACAAGTATCCCCGAGAGATAGTTCATATAAATAACTTTTTTATTTGGCGCATTGGGATTAATATATTTAAGATAAATGTCGTTTACAATGTAAGCCTGGGCTGCATTCATAGTTCCGGAGAAGGTTCCCATAAATGCACCCAACAACCCTGTGAGAACCAAACCTAAAATTCCAACCGGTAAAAAACTATTAATTGCGCCGGGCAAGATTCTTTCAAAATCCGTGTGTCCCATTCCATCGGAAAGATCGAGCTGATTATAATATAATAATGCAAGAACGGTTAAACCAATAATCATTAGATACCTTATTGGCAAAAGAACTATGGAAACAAATCCCGTCATTTTGGAAGCCTCTTTAGGAGATTTTGTTGACAATATTTTTTGCATATCGTAATTTGGTGCAGGCCCGGCTAAACTCGAAAAAACTCCTTTGAATAACATCATCATAAAAAAAAGCCCGAAAAGTCCAAAGCCGTCATCCGCGATTTTTTTATTTGCGTCCGCTACAATACCTGACCAGTTTAGATTTAAATGCCAGCCGAAAAATGGGTTACTCCAGCCGGAGGGCACATTTAATGAGTGTCCTTGTAAATGCAAAAAAGCAATTATGGCAATTGCAACACAACCGACCGTCATAATTATATACTTGATAAGATCGCCCAAAACAATACTGCGCATGCCGCCCAGGATAGAATAAAACATAGCAAAGAGCGTAAAAATTATTCCGTAAAAATGGGCCACGTATTGCGGCGCAATATGAAAAGGTATATAAGGTTGAATTAAATTAAAAGGAACAAAAATTTCTATAAACTTACCGAGCCCTATAAATCCATAGGCGAGAAATCCAAGGCAGCCTATCAAAGCAAAAGCTACCACAACACTGTGAGAAGATGTTACGCCCTTGCCTTTGAGCCCAAATCGCGTTGCCAGCCATTCTGCGCCGGTATCGGAGTTAGAACGTCGCAGCCATTTTGCCAGAAACATCATATTAAATACCTGGTTGAACACCGGCCATAACCAGGGTATCCAAATACTTTTTAGTCCATATACAAAACATAAAGACACCATCCACATGGTGCCGCTTATATCAAACATATCTGCCGCATCACTTAAGCCCAGCAAATACCATGGCAGTTTCTTTCCGCCCATTAAATAACTTTCTTTGTTCCGCCTTGCTTTTTTTCGAAGAAACCAACCCAGCATCAACATCATTAAAAGATACAAGACAACTATTGCAATATCTATAGGTTGTAATTTCATTTACACAAGTGGTGAGTGAAAGTATTTTTAAGTAACAAGATTTTAGAATATCGCTAAAAACTTTAAAAATTATTTTTGGGCCAGTTGTTTGCTATTTCGCTATTGTATGCCGAGCCAATATACAAACGCAATTATTTTTGTTTTGCTTTTTCGATAAAAGAATGAATGAGCTCCCAGGTGCTCTCATCTGAATCAAAAACGGTATTCAATCCCTGTTCTTCCATAGGAGGATCGCCCATATAATCATCGCCCTCCTTCCACATAATTTGACCTTTAGTGGGCCGGGCAATGCCGCCAAATGCCCAAAAATTAACGCCTGCAAGCAGTCCGTTAGTACGCTTACTTTTCAACCATTCATTAAAAATAGTTTTGTAATAAATATCCCGTTGCGTTGTGGAAGAATTAACATCAAAGGAATGTTCATCTCTTGGTAAACCAAATTCTTCAATCACCAATGGTTTATTTAATTCGTTCGCAATTTTTCGATGTACATCAAGGTAAGTAAGGGTTTTACTTACAACACTATCCATGCCTCCGGCAATATCATGTCCCTTAAACCATGACCAGTTTTTTGGCCATATATGAATGGTGAGATAGTCAATATTTTTATAGCTATTAATTTCTTTATACAATGCAATACTTTCAGTGCTCATGTATCCTTCTGTGCCTGTTGTAACCAGGTGATTGGGATCAAGTTTTTTTATGTAATCCGCAGTACTCTTAATAAATTTTCTATATGAGTTTACTGCACGAGACGCCATGGGCCTCGGTTCGTTGGCAATTTCCCAGGCCATAATAGCGGGCTCTTCTGAATATTTTTTATGATTGATTGAATTTGTATGGCTAATGATATATTTCACCTGGTTAAAATATTCGGCCTTGCATTTTTCGCAATCGTAAAACTTGCTGGTGTACTCACCCAATTCACTCCAGGGAATATCTGTATTAAATGCTGAATCCGGAATTAATCCATTCCATTTAAGGTATTGAAGAAATCCGCCACTCCAGTTCCAGTTATTACTGAGGTAAATTACGGCAGTCATTTTTCTCTTGCCTAATTCCACCAAAAGCGCATCCATTCCTTTCAAAAAATAGGGATCAAAAATTCCTTCTGTTGGTTGAATGGGAGGACCGACCCTTTGTACGCCATTTATTAAACCGCTCCCTTCCGAACCGCCCAGCACGCGTACATTTGTAACTCCATTTCTTTGTAAAAAATCAAGTTCTTTCCTTAACCTGTCAATTCCGCTTTTCTTATCTTTTTTAAGAGCTAACAGGCCTCCATACCAATAGTTGGTTCCTATATAATAAATTGGTTTGTCGTTACGATAGAAGTGGCTTCCTTTAACTTTTAATAATGAAGATTGGGCTGGGGCGAATTGAACTAAAAAAAAACTGAACAAAAATAAGAGCGCACTTTTCGCCATATAAGGAATTTAATTTTCTATAAGCCGGAGGGGGAATTAAAGAAACGAGATAAAAAGAGTTGGTAAAAACCATTTTGAAAACATACCCTGATTCCATTTGGGAAATTATGCAATCGTGCCATTAAAGTTCAGGTAATGGTTCTCAATCGTTTCAATCAAATCTTTTATAGTTTCAAAAGTATTTAAATTTACATCTTTCGATTAATACTATTTTACCTTTTCATCATACTTTATTACTTTATAGCAATTTATATTTTTTGTCTTAGTCCCGCAATAAAGTGAAATTTATTAGATTAAATTAGAATTTTGTTCCTGATATCTTATTAATGTATTTTTAACACTTAACGATTTTGAATATGAATCACTCCACTAAAATATTAAGAGAAATTACACCTCTTACCCAAAGTGATTGCTTCACTATTTTTTCAAGAACAAAAAGAGAATTTGATTTTCCCCTTCATTTTCATGATGAATATGAATTGAATTTTATTCAAAATGCAGCAGGCGCGAAACGTGTTGTTGGCGATCATGTGGAAGAGATCGGGAATATCGAGCTGGTATTGATCGGGCCAAACCTGCAACACGGTTGGTTTACCAATAACTGTAAAGGAAAACTTATCAAAGAAATTACAATTCAATTTCATCGTGATCTTTTTGATGAAAAGTTTTTACAGCGCAATCAAATGAGTTTTATAAGAACTCTTTTGAAAAGATCCACAAGAGGTATATTATTTTCGCGTACTACTGCTATGGCTATCATGCCGAGGCTGGTTCAGTTACCACAAAAATATGGATTTGATTCGGTACTGGAACTAATGTCTGTGCTTCACGATCTATCCACTTCACGAAATTTAAGAACCCTTTCTGATTTATCATTTAATACAGAAACCCCTTCTTACGATAGCCGCAGGATAGAAAAGATCATGACTTTTTTAAATAACAACTTCAGTGAAAACATTACATTAGGTGACGCGGCAAAAATTGCGGGTATGGCAGAAGTATCGTTGAGCCGGTTTTTCAAATTCAGAACAGGAAAAACATTTATCGATACATTGAACGAAGTGCGCCTCGGTCATGCCTCGCGGATGCTTATTGATACAACAAACAGTATTAATGAAATTGCTTACAAATGCGGCTTTAATAACATGTCTAATTTTAACCGGATTTTTAAAAAGAAAAAAGATAGTACACCAAAAGAATTCAGGCAAACCTATACATCAAATGGGGTGAGAAAATTTGTATAACTGCGTTGATAATTTCATTACAAAAGATTTTAAAATTGTTATCTCGCTAAACTTGGCCACGTCTATAGTCTGTGGTTATTCTTATGTAAGCATATTATTTACAAATCAACCATCTTCATTTTTGGAGCCAGCATATGCATAATTAGCCACGCAAAAAGATAGGCAAATCCGCAAATGAAAAACATTATATAGTATCCTGCTTCCAGGTTTCCCATCAATTTATATTTATCGAATAGCATGCCTGCCAGTAAAGCTATCAGTATGCCACCTACCGATCCCGACATGCCGCCAAGCCCGGTAACGGAAGCCACCGCTTTTTTTGGAAACATATCTGATACGGTAGTGAAAATATTTGCGCTCCATGCTTGGTGGGCTGATGCTGCGAAGCCTATTATAAACACAGCCAGCCACATATTTAAAGAACCCAGCCACTGTGCAAAAATTACGGGCACTACACAAAATGCGTAAATGAGCATTGATATTTTACGTGCCCTGAAAACTGGCCAGCCTTTTTTAATGAAATACATAGGAAGCCAGCCACCAAAAACGCTTCCAAATGTGGTCATTGTATAAACTACCGCAATCGGAAATCCTATTGCAGTTCCTTTAACTCCATATTGCGCATCAAGAAAAGCAGGAAGCCAAAAAAGATAGAACCACCAAACCGGGTCTGTAAGAAATTTCCCGATAACAAATGCCCAAGTCTGCCTGAATCCTAATAATTTAAACCAGGAAGTCTTGGGTGGTTTTTCATTTAATTCAATTGGTTCGTCCTTATCACTATTTATGTAATCAAATTCTTCTTTTGAAAGCCGCTTATTTTTTGCAGGAATTTCATAAATAAATATCCATAAGAATAGCCATATAAAACCGATAGCACCCGTTAATATAAAAGCCCAGTCCCACCCCATTTTTTCAGCAATCCAGGGAACGGTTAGCGGGGCTACTACCGCTCCAATATTTGAACCGGAATTGAAAATCCCCGTGGCGTACGCTCTTTCCTTTTTAGGAAACCATTCACTAACCGTTTTTATTGCTGCCGGAAAATTACCAGCTTCACTAATGCCAAGAAATGAACGTGCAATTCCAAATCCTAATGTGCCGTTCGCCAATGCATGCCCCATTGCCGCAAGGCTCCACGCGAGTGTTGAAAGCGCATAGCCTAGTTTGGTACCCACCTTATCAATAAATCTACCCACGAAAATCATCCCTAATGCATAAGACAACTGAAAGGCCATGACGATGTATGAATAGTCTCCTTCGGTCCATTTAAATTGTACTTCAAGGTAAGGCTTCAACAAACTTATAACTTGCCTATCGAGGTAATTAATGGTGGTAGCAAAAAAAAGTAAAGCACATATCGTCCACCTGTATTTTCCCATAGTAGTCTGCATATCGTATATTTAAATGTGTATTATCTTACCGACTTTACAATATCCAACACCTGTTTTGTAAGCATTTCAATTTTCACATAATCTTTCTGTTCCATTAAATCTTTGCTTACAAGTTTACTTCCCATTCCTACTGCACACACGCCTGCCTTAAACCATCCGGCAATATTTTCTTTGTTTAAATCAACGCCACCAGTCGGCATAAATAATAGGTCGCGAAACAATTCTTTAATAGCACTCATAAATGCGGGGCCTAAAATATTTCCGGGAAAAAGTTTAATCATTTTTGCGCCCAAATTTTCTGCACGTATAATTTCAGAAGGTGTCATACAACCCGGAACCCAAAGCATATTATTCTTATCAGCTACCTCCGCAACTTCTTCAATAAGGCCGGGGCAAATAATATAATCTGCACCTGCGTCAATAAATGTTTGAGCCATCGTGCCATTCTTAATAGTTCCGATGCCCAAATACATTTCCTTTAATTCGTTATTGCACACTTCACGCATTTTTTTGAAATTCTGTAATGCGGCTTCACCCCGGTTAGTATATTCAACTGCTCTTATCCCGGCATTATACAGGGCTCTTAATATTTCAATACTTACTTCAGTATCCTTAAAAAAATAAAGGGGCAATACTCCCTGTTCGGGAATTAATTTCAGTAATTCATTCTTTGTATTCATAAATTATATTTCTAAATGAACAATGTTATTGGAATTATATTATTATACCATATTTTTTTACGCAAACGTTACCGCTATTTGAATATACGACAATTGAATTTGTTTGCGGGTAAACTACAATATTAACTGTAAAAAATAAAAAATGGGATATACGATTCTAAAGCATTACGCAATCGTTGTCGTATTTTTTTTAATAATTATTCCTATAATTCTTGTTGCTTCAACAAATATGAAAGAAATTCGATCAAATTGTTTGATATCACAAATACATCGTTTTACATTTAATTCAAAAAAAATCATGACAAAAAAAGTAGTAACACTTGGAGAAATAATGCTTCGTTTATCAACTCCGGATTTCAAAAGATTTGTTCAGGCAGACAGCTTTGATGTTACTTACGGTGGCGGCGAAGCGAACGTAGCTGCAGCGCTTTGTAATTATGGACTGCAAGGAACTTTTGTTTCTAAAGTTCCGGATAATCCAATTGGCCAATCCGCAGTAAATCATTTACGTCGTTATGGAGTCGACACACAATTTGTTGCAAGGGGCGGAAAAAGATTGGGGATTTATTTTTTGGAAACAGGTGCGTCTATGCGCGCATCGCAGGTAGTATACGACCGTGCTGATGCGGCTATTTCAGAAGCTGAAATTAAAGACTTTGACTTCGATAAAATATTTGATGGCGCTTCCTGGTTTCATACAACCGGAATAACACCTGCATTGAGCGACAGTGCCGCTGCACTTACGGAAGCCGCGTTGAAAACAGCAAAAGCAAAAGGAATTACCACAAGCATTGATCTTAACTATCGTAAAAAATTATGGAGCAAAGAAAAAGCCAAGGAAGTAATGACGAAACTGTGTGCGTATGTCGATGTATGTATCGGTAATGAAGAAGACGCAGAAACAACGTTGGGATTTAAAAGCAAAGGTACCGACGTTACAAAAGGTGAATTAAACCTTGAGGGATACAAAGATGTATTTCAGCAGATGAAAGAAAAATTTAACTTCAAATACATCGCTTCAACATTAAGAGAAAGTCATAGCGCTTCTGACAATGGATGGAGTGCATTGGTATACGACGGCAATGAATTTTATCACACCAAACAATATGAAGTACGTATCGTAGACCGCGTTGGAAGCGGCGATTCTTTTGCCAGCGGTTTCATCTATGGACTGGTAACTGAAATGGCAATGAAAGATGCCGCAGAATTTGGCGTGGCAGCTTCAGCATTGAAACATACTATCCCTGGAGATTTAAATCATGCTACCTTAAGCGATGTAAAAGGTTTAATGAAAGGAGATGCAAGTGGAAGGGTACAACGATAAAAATTTTTAAAAGGATTTCAGATTTAAGAGACAAGCATTCATAGCTATATGGCGTTTTATCAAATCTAACATCAACGGCCTATTGCTGCCTGGCTCGCATAAATTGTTGTGTAATATTTGATTATTGTTTTACCCTATGTAAGTGGTTTTTCCTAGAAAAAATTATTTACATTTGGTTAACATAGAATATGTAATGATCCATACTGAGCCAAAATTACCTGATGATAGTCTGTTGCTCGGCCAACTAACGTCTGGCAACAAAAAGGCGTTTGATATTCTGTTTAATAAATACTGGGAAAGCTCCGTAAATATTGCTTATAAAAGAACCAAAGATCTTGATACTGCAAAAGATATCGTTCAGGAAATTTTTACTCAAATCTGGATAAACCGCGAAAAACAAATTGAGAATCTGCCCGCTTATTTAAATATAGCCATTCGCAACAGGGTAATTAAATTCTTTGCAAAACAAAAACCTATTCATCCTTTCTTTGATGCACTGGATAATATTTCAGAAAAGAATTCCTGTGCCGATATGCAATTAATCTGGAAAGAATTATTACAATCTTACGAGGACTTGCTCCAATCATTGCCTCCAAAAAGAAGAGATATCTTTCGCCTGCGCATGCAGGATGGTTTGCCCACTAAAGCTATAGCGTCGCACTTAGGCATCGCAAGAAAAACTGTTCAGAACCAACTCGGCAAAGCAATAGAAACTTTAAAGGTTTCCCTCCTCCGCCTTTTTACCATCGGAATATTACTGGCAATTTACGTTGCTTAAGTATTAAAAAAATCTTCATAACGACTAGGACTTTTCTCATTTTAAAGGTCATGAATATGAGCAAATAGCATTAAGCATATTCATGGACAAGAATTACTTCATAACATTATTGCACAAATATCTCCAGGGTGAATCAACCAAAGAAGAGCAAATATTTGTCGAAAAATATTACAACTTATTTCAAAATGAACCTGGTGTTCTGGATACATTAAGTGTTGACGAAAAAAGAACATTAAAGAATAATATCACGGATGGCATTTGGAGTAACATTGCCAAAAGCGAAGATCCGGATAAAAAGGTGAGATTTATAAATAGCAGGTTTGTAAAATTGGCTGCGGCAGCCGTGGTGGCTATGGTATTTATTTCAAGCTTTTATTTTCTTTTGAAAAAGTCTGCGGCGAAACAACAAATTTCGATTGCGGCAAAGACTAAACCGGAACATAAACAGAATCGTGTTATATTTCTTGCCGATGGCAGCAGCGTTATCCTGAGCGGAGAAAGCAAATTAAAGTATCCCTCTACTTTCGAAGGATTAAAAACCCGTGAAGTGTACCTGGAAGGACAGGCATTTTTTGATATTAAACATATTAGTTCAAAGCCATTTATTGTGCATACCGGCAACCTGGAAACTAAAGTGTTGGGAACCGCTTTTAATATTAAAGCATTTCCTAATGAAGATAACATAACGGTAACCGTTAAGAGAGGGAGAGTAAGCGTTAACGACCAAAATAAGGTTCTTGGAATTATCACTCCCAACGAACAAATAACTTATGCCAAATCAAAAATAAAATCGTCTATACAGACCGTTAAAAATGATAATTACTTAACGTGGAAACAGGAAGACTTGTTAATTGATAATCTCACCATTTCCGGAGCGGCAAAACTATTAGAAGACCGATATAACGTGAAAATAATAATCGATAATCCTGAAGTTGAATTGTTGCGCTTCACCAGCACCTTTTCCAAAAATGAACCACTTGACGAGGTATTAAGCAGCATCTGTTTGTTCAATGGATTGGGTTATACTTATAATAAAGAAAAATCAATAGTAACATTAAACCTTAAATAAAATTCTTAAACCAAATAACAACATTTATGATTACATAACGCTACGTCAAAAAGAAAACCTCTGAATTACTTCAGAGGTATGTGCAAGTTCCGACTGCAATCGGCTCATTGCACTGTTTTAAATTCACTCGTAAACGAGTTCCTTATTAACTTAAAACATACCAAAATTATGAATCTTTTATCAGTAACTGATGAACACCGTATCCTTTTCAAAACAACTGTTAAGAAAAAAAATTTACCGGAAAAAACAACCATAAAATATTTTATGCGAATTGGAATTGTTACCACTACCCTGCTAATTGTTACGTCGGCGCAGTTGCTTTTTGCGAAGACATTGAAGAGCCAGTCGATTAATAAAGTGGAGGTTACCATTAGCCTTACTAACGAAACGCTTATCCAGGCGTTTAAGAAAATTGAAGATAGCACTGGGTACCATTTTATGTATCGAAAAGATGAGGTAAAAAATATCCGCAATCTGAACTTGCCGGTTACCAGGCTAAGTATTGAAGATTTTCTAAAAATTGCGCTGGCTAAAACCTCTTTAACCTATAAGCAGGTGAAAGATCAAATTTTGATAATGCATTCAAAGAATTTGATTCCCAATGCAACATTAGACGATCCTAAAATTCCTTTTGCAATCGACGCCGTTGCCAATGTTGTCAAAGGTAAAGTTACAGACGACAAAGGCGATCCTTTGATGGGTGTAAGCATTAGAGTTAAGAACAGTAATACAGGGGCTTTTACCGATAAATCAGGAAATTATACAATAGATGCGCCTGCACGGGGAACGCTGGTATTTTCATTTGTTGGATTTATAACCCAGGAGATAGAAGTAGCTAACCGATCCGAAATAGATATAACTCTCAAAGCAGAGTCTAAAGAATTGAGCGAAGTAGTTGTTACAGCATTGGGTATTAAGAGACAAGTAAAATCCCTTGGATATTCAACAACAGAAATTCCCGGATCTAATCTTACTGAATCCCGTACTGCAAATCTGGCTAATGCATTAAGCGGCCAGATTGCAGGAGTTAGCGTAGCGGGTACCGGCACGGGACCTAACGGTAGTACGAGAATAACCATTCGTGGTAATACAAGTTTAACCGGGGGCGGCACGCCACTTTACATAATTGATGGTGTTCCATTTGGCGCCGACAACCAGGGAAGCTCCGGCAAATGGGGTGGTCCCGATTATGGTGATGCTTTAAGCACCATTAACCCGGATGATATTGAATCTATCAATGTGTTGAAAGGTGTTGCCGGTTCTGCTTTATATGGTTATCGCGGAGGTAATGGTGTTATTGTTATTACAACAAAATCCGGAAGCCAGTCTAAAGGAATTGGCGTTGAAGTAAATAATAATACAACCTTTAGCAATATAATAGACGAACGTGATTTTCAATATTCATACGGCCAGGGATCTAATGGAATAAAGCCCACAACTATCGAATCTGCTCAGAATACAGCTACCAGCAGTTGGGGGCCAAAAATTGATGGTTCAACAGTTACCGATGTACTGGGAAATTCAGTTCCCTATGTAGCTCATAAAGATAATTTCAAAAATTTCTATAAAACAGGAGTCAATAGTCAAAGTAGTATTTCATTGTCAGGAAAAAATACCAACGGGAATTTTCGGCTTGGGATAACTAATGTGAATTCGTCAGAAGTTGTGCCGAAAGCTGGCACCGAACAACAGGGTATCAACTTCAATAGTAACTATAATCTAACGCCACAGCTTCATCTGAGTTTTACAGCTTCTTATATGCATGAAAAAGTTAAGAACAGGCCATGGAATTCAGATGCGCCGGGAAGCGTAATAGCAAGTACTTATTTCCTGGCATCAACATTTAATGTGCGTACACTTAATCCATCGGCAGATGCCAATGGAGACGAAATTCTGCCCGGCGGTCCGACAAATATTTATTTCGATAACCCTTATTTCATCACTGATTATTTTAAAAACACAACAGAGCGTGATCGATATACCGGGAATATTACTTTAAGGTATGATTTCACGAATTGGTTATCTCTGCAGGGGCAGGTGAGCAGAAATAGTTTACTCGCCGACCTTACGAATATTGTTCCTTATGGAACCGGTTGGCAACATTCAGGCTCGCTGGATGTTTCGAGTAGCAATAACCGTGAGTTAGACGCAAGTTTTATGTTTGAGATAAACAAAAAATTCGGAACTGATTTTTCTGTTCATGCAAATTTAGGTGGCAATCACGAAGACAATCTTTATAAAGCTGCGAGCACTGGTGGAGGATTAGATCTTCCTTATTGGTACAGCGTAAATAACATCGTAAATCATGTTTACAATGTTGATTTCAGCGAGTACAAAGTGAATTCATTTTATGGAAGTGCAGATCTTGGATACAAAGATTACTTATTTGTAACATTTACCGGGAGAAACGATTGGTTCTCCACTTTAAATCCTAAGACCAATAATATTTTTTATCCTTCTATTTCCGGAAGCTTTGTTTTTTCAGAAGCTTTGCACATGCCATCGTGGATTACCTTTGGAAAGTTAAGAGCTTCATGGGCAAAATCGTCAGGCGGAACTTCGCCTTACAATACTGCTCTTAGCTACTCAAATCTTGGTGTAAATTATAATGGAATAATTTTTAGCGGCATTGATCAAAGCACTGTGCCCAACGCGTTGCTAAAACCTATAAACATTAAAGAAACGGAAGTTGGTATAAGTATGTCGTTTTTTAATAGCCGTTTAAATGTTGATGCCGCTGTTTACAATAAACGTACGGATGATGATATTCTAAATGTCTCTATTAGCAATACATCCGGCTACGAATCATCTTTGCAAAACATTGGTAAACTACGTAACCGCGGCCTGGAACTATTATTGAGTGGCACGCCAATTAAGACCAAAAACTTTAGCTGGAATCCTTCATTCAATATAGCATTTAACGATAGCAAAGTACTTTTTCTGAGCCCGGGTGTTAGCAGTCTTATTTTGGGTGACGGCGACCCTGCAAGGTTTGGTAATTTTTCTATAAAGCAAATAGTGGGACAGGAATACGGCCAGCTAACGGGGTTTGCCTATAAACGCGACGCTCATGGAAATAAAATTTTCGGTCCCGATGGGCTACCAATTCGTACGGATGATTTAGTTTCATTGGGCTCGGGCGTTTATAAAACAACAGGCGGTTTTAGCAATGATTTTAAATATAAAAACTTCACGCTATCTACGCTCTTAGATTTCAAATTCGGAGCGAAAGTATATTCTGTTACCAATGCAGAACTGGCAAGCATAGGCTTACATAAAAATACCTTAGCAGGAAGGGAAGGCGGCTATGTTGGCAAAGGCGTAACACAGGATGGAAAGGTTAACACTATCTCTGTGGATGCACAAACCTACTGGCAGTCAATATCCGGCGAATCAGGTGAAGGCGTAGACAACATCGAAGAAGAATATACTTATGATGCAAGTTTCATCAAACTGAGAAATGTTTCTTTGAGTTATACTATTTCACAAGCCCGTTTAAACAAATCTTTCGTTAAAGGCGTTACCATTTCACTGGTAGGGCGCAACATTGCCGTATTATTGAAACATACTCCCAATATTGATCCGGAATCAAATCTCACCAGCACGGTTGAACAGGGAGTGGAGTATAATCCTTATCCGCCAATCAGGCAATTAGGATTTAATGTAAACGTGAAATTTTAATATAAGTATTCAAACAAAAATGAAACAAAATGAAAAATAAATTCATATATATATTAATAGGTTGCGTGTTATTCAGTTGGGGTTGTGACAAGAATTTTGAGCAATTAAATGTAAACCCTAATTCAGTATCAGGTGAGATAATTCAATTTGAAAAATTATTTTCAACTGCAGAATTGTTCAGTGCCGGAAATAGTGATGGGCACGCCTTTGACGGTGAACGGGGGAATCTTATTTATTGTTCCTGTTTAATTCAACATTTGGCTACTAACGGTTATAGTTATGGCGATAAATATAATTTTAATGAAGAATATATCACCGCTAACTGGGAGGCTTTATATCCTAACGCCATTAAGCAAATAGTAGATGTAGTTCACAATACAAAAGACAAAGAAGGCAAAACAAATCTTTATAATATTGCACGGATATATAAAGTATACTTGTTCCAGTTTTTAACTGATTTGTATGGAGACATTCCTTATTCCGAAGCAGGCCAGGCATATACAGGGGGTATTCTTTTGCCAAAATATGATAAGCAACAAGACATATATGCTGATATGCTGAAAGAATTGGATGAGGCCGCTACTGCTTTGGATGATAACGCTCCGAATTCATTAGGCGACCAGGATATTATTTATGGTGGAGATGTTACTCTATGGAAGAAGTTCGCTTATTCTGAAATGGTCCGGATTGCAATGAGAATGAGTAAAGTAGCGCCCGACGATGCAAAGACATGGGTTGCCAAAGCTGTAGCAGGCGGAGCCATGACATCTAACGATGACAATGCCCTTATACTACATTATGCTGTAAACGATGCGCAGGTATCCAATAACGGCAGTGGGTGGGAATTAATTAACGAGGAAGCCGGGCAGTTTAAAATGAGCAAAACTTTTATAGATTTTTTTAAAAGTCATAACGATCCACGTTTGCATTTTTATGCAACCGTAAGTCCTGATCCTGGAGCATTGAACGGTACGGCTGATTTCAATTTCGGCGATACTACTTCATCAATACAATTAGGAATGCCTAATGGTTACGACAATGCGGGTGGTTTAGTTCCAATCACCGGGGCACCAAATTTCCCGGGCGATGTAAATGACTATTCAATAGTAAACAGGTACACCTTTGCAAAATCCGAAGCGCCAACGTTTGTGCTTACCGCGGCTGAAACACAATTGTTGCTTGCAGAAGCGGCCCAAAGAGGATGGATCAGCGGAGATGCCGCAACGCTGTATGATGATGGTGTAACCTTAGCGTTTTCTCAATTAATTCAAACTGGCGCAAACTGGAGTGAAAGCGCTGCTGAAGCAGCAGCTGCTTCTTATTTGGCACAAAATCCATACAATGCAGGAACCGGCATTCAACAAATAAATGAACAATATTGGGTAGCTGTTTTTATGGACGAATATGAAGCCTTTGCCAATTGGAGAAGGAGCGGATATCCTGTGCTCACTCCCGTTAACTATCCTAATCCATCTATAAACAAAACGGGTGGAACCATTCCGCGAAGGCTTACTTACCCGCTGGAAGAAGCATCTACAAATCCTGAAAATTATAACGATGCGGTTTCGCGGTTAGCTAATGGTAATACTATGACATCAAGAATGTGGTGGGATACACCATAGTTATCATATTATAGCCGCCTTGCAAAACGGAGGCGGCTTTTTCCTTTTATGTAACTACCTTTTGAATGTTTCGCTTGAAGGGTCAAAATGTGAATTTGCTTATTTATTAAAATAATTATTGAAATATGAACTTATCTAAAGACGTGATTGAAGATCACGTTTCAAAAACTTCTGTTACGACTGCTACACGAGGAAAACAACTTCCTAAACGCCTGTTGTCAATAGATGTGTTTAGAGCTATAACGATGTTCTTCATGATTTTTGTTAATGATGTAAGTGGCGTTATTAATATCCCGGGCTGGATCGAGCATGTGAAAATGAATGAGGACGGGCTTGGTTTTGCCGACACTATTTTCCCCATATTTCTTTTTATCGTTGGTTTGTCTATTCCTCTTGCCTTGATGAAGCGAATAAAAAGAGGTGATTCCTTTTATAGAACAGCCACCTATATTTTAACCCGTTCCATTGCTTTATTAGTGATGGGATTTCTTCATGTTAATCTTGAAAACTACAGTAAGCTTGCCATTTTACCTAAAGCTGTCTGGGAAATATTCATAACAGTTGCTTTCTTTCTTATCTGGATCGATTACCCTGAGAAAATGAATAAATCAAAAAAATATTTTTTACAGAGCCTGGGTATTTTGACCTTAATAACTATGGCTTATCTTTTTAAAGGAGGAAAACCAGAAGCGCCAGTAGGTCTCAAACCATACTGGTGGGGTATTTTAGGAATTATAGGATGGTCATATCTTGTTTGTGCCTTTGTTTATTTTTTGTCTAAAGGTAACCTTTGGGTACAGGTTGCAGCCTTTGTTGTATTCATGATTATTAACGTTGCTTTTCATACGCATGTGCTAACATTTTCTTTATGGGTAATTGGTAATGCAGCTTCGGTGTCGCTTACTATGGCGGGAGTAGTCGTTTTACTTGCATACAGGGAATTGACCGGCAAAGGCAAAGACCGGTCATTATGGATTTCTTTCGCCGTGGCGGGAATTGTTATGTTGGCCTTCGGATTATTGATCAGGCCTTATGCGGCCGGTATTTCAAAAATACGGGCTACGCCTGCATGGGTAGCCATTTGTATAGGAATTGGCATTTTGATTTTTGAACTACTTATTTATCTTGTTGATATAAAAGGCAGGCAGAATTGGTTTAAAGTGATACGCCCCGGTGGCACAAGTACACTCACTACCTACTTAATTCCCTACCTGCTATATTCAATTTACACCCTTGCCGGGTTTCATTATCCTAAATTTTTTAATGAAGGTGCGGGAGGAATTATTCGTTCCTTTCTTGTTGCTTTTTTTGTTATTTGGATTGCCGGTCTATTGGAGAAAAGAAAAATCAGGCTTCAGATTTAATGAAAAGAGGAACTATGTCTATAAAAGGAAATCTGATTTTATTATTGACTTTAAGTTCAATGCTTTTATCTTTTGAATGCAGGGCGCAGGAAGAAAAAACAAAGTTCAGAATAGTTGGATATTATTCGCTTAAGTCTGCAGCCACGGCTAATTTAGCGTCTGTTCCATTTGATAAGCTCACTCACATCAACCTTTATTTTCTAAATCCCGACTCCGTCGGAAACTTTAACCAGGACCTTTCAGGGCTTATTCCTTTTATTGATACAGCCCATAGTCACAATGTAAAAGTAATTCCATCAATTGCAGGTGGTGGCCCGCATCCATATTATCATAATCTTTTGAAAAAAAATAAAAGAAAAAAATTGGTTAATGACCTGTTGCAGATTGTTCTCACAAATAATTTTGATGGAATAGATGTTGATCTTGAAGGCAGCGATATCGATGAAAATTATGAAGCGTTTGCAATTGATTTAGCAAGAAAATTTCACAAACATAAAAAGCTGGTTACTTCGGCAATAGCAGTTTTCTACAAAGATCAGCTCAGCGACAAAGCACTGAAGCAATATGATTTTGTAAGCGTAATGAGCTACGACCACACAGGCCCGTGGACTCCTGAAAAACCAGGCCCTCATTCAACTTATGAGCAAGCTGCAGAAGACCTTGACTATTTTATAACCGTTAGAAAAATTCCTAAAAGTAAAGTTGGTCTGGGTGTTCCTTTTTATGGATACGGTTTCGGACCAACTTTAACTTCCCCACCTTCAAGTTTAGATTACGCACAAATTGTAGCTGAATTTCCCGGAGCTGAATTAGCTGATTCTGTGGTTATGCCGGGAGGCGCTATTATGTATTACAATGGTATTGCAACTATCAAAAGAAAAACCGATTTAGCGAAAGAAAAAGCATCAGGAATCATGATCTGGCAATTGTCGGGTGATGCATTGGCCGACAAATCATTATTAAAAGTAATTTATGAAGAAGCATATGGCGTAAATTAGGGAAATATTAAACCGTATAATTTTTTGAAAGTTTTCTTTTCGTTTATATGATCCACATTGATATGGCAAACATCTCCAGGAATCAAAAATTTACCGTCTTGCTTTTTTTGTTCCTGGCATTTTTCTTTAGCGATTGCAATAACAAAGAACGGACATGGAGTGTTTATAAGGCCGATGCAGAAAGCAGCAGTTACTCTCCTTTAAAACAAATTAATAAAGAGAACGTTCATCAATTAAAATTAGCATGGACATTTAACCCGAACGATGCAGCAGAAGGCTCGCGACATAACAGCAGCGAATGTAATCCAATAATCATAGATGGCATTATGTACGCTGCTTCCTCACGCCACCGCATATACGCAATAGATGCGAATAACGGTAAAAAGTTGTGGTCATTCGATCCGTTTAATGGAGGTCCGGGTGGTGGATCGTTTCGTGGTGTTACTTATTGGGAAGATGGCAATGATAAAAGAATCTTATTTACCGGCGGGGATACTCTTTATGCATTGAATGCAGGAACAGGAAAAATTATTGCCGAATTTGGCAATAACGGTAAAGTAAGTATGAACATAGGAATGAGAGACGATCCTAAAAAGATATCAATTAAACCAACATCGCCCGGCATCATTTATAAAGATTTATTAATAATAGGAAATGAGGTTTCAGAATTGTACGGCGGGCAACCTGGCTATGTCAGGGCTTATAATGTAAAAACGGGGAAATTAGTTTGGACTTTTCATACCATTCCAAAACCAGGTGAACCGGGCTATGAAACATGGCCAAAGGATGCCTGGAAATATGCTGGTGGCGCCAATGATTGGGGCGGCCTGAGTGTAGATGAAAAGAGAGGCATGGTTTTTTTAGCCACGGGTTCTCCTTCTTACGATTTTTATGGCCATGATCGAATAGGTCAAAATCTTTTTGGAAATTGTATTATAGCTCTTGATGCAAAAACCGGGAAATACATCTGGCATTTTCAAACTATACATCACGATTTATGGGACTATGACTTGCCTGCTCCCCCGAATTTGGTTACAGTTGTAAAAGATGGAAAAAAAATAGATGCGGTGGCGCAAATATCAAAAGTTGGTTTTGTATACGTATTAAACCGTGAAACGGGTGAGTCTCTATTTCCAATTGAAGAGCGGCCTGTACCAGCGTCTGATGTGCCGGGCGAAAAAGCATGGCCCACGCAACCCTTTCCTGTAAAACCAAAACCTTATTCGCGGCAATTCATGACGGTTGATGACCTTTCTGATTACTCGCCTGCCATGCACGATTCATTGATTGCGATGTTTAATGGATTAAAATACGAGGGATTATTTACGCCTCCTTCACTTAAAAGCACTTTGAATCTTCCGGGAACAATTGGCGGGTCAGAATGGGGTGGCGCTGCATATGATGTTTCAACGGGGATTCTCTATGTAAAGGCGAACGAAGCCCCTGAGATTGACAGATTGCAAAAAATAGATACTTCAGCAAAACCATTAAATATTTCCATTCATGAAGATGGAAGGAAATTTTATTCCACGTATTGCGCAAGTTGTCACAAGGCCGACAGAACCGGCACTGAACCGACTTATCCATCATTGGTTGACATAAAAAAAAGGTTGTCCGAATCCCAGGTATTGAATAAGATAAGAACAGGTGGCGGAAAAATGCCGTCCTTCAGCGGCATATTGACGGGTCATGAAAAAGGAATTATAGATTTTTTATTTGACAAAACCGACTGGCACTTATTGCAAAAGGAAAACGATCTTTTGGAGATAAAAAATAACAAATCAGCGGCGACCGAAGGCAAAAAAGAAAACGACCTAAATGACACAGCGGCTACCTACCTCAACGTGACGGCTTATGGCGAGTTAAGCGATCCCGAAGGCCATCCCTTTATTAAGCCTCCATGGGGTACCCTTAACGCAATCAATCTTAATACAGGCGAATATGAATGGACAATACCCGTGGGTAACATTCCTGAACAACAGAAAAAAGGAGCTCCCATTACAGGTGATGCCAGCTTGCCAGGTCCCATTGTTACAGCCGGTGGCATTGTATTCCTCGGAGGTTCGCAGGATCGCAAATTGCAGGCATTTGATAAAACTACCGGCAAATTGTTATGGGAAATAACTCTGCCGGGTGTTGTCACTGCTACTCCGTGTACCTACCAGAGCAAGGGAAAACAATTTGTAGCCGTTTCAGTGTCAGGTAACAAAGAATCACCGGCCGGATCAATAATGGCTTTTTCATTACCTGAATAATTAATTAAGTGAACCGGAAGAAATACATATTTAATAGGATGTAATTTGTATACAGGTTTCAATCATTTCCGGGAACAGCGGCAGGTAAGAAAAAACAGGTTGCAATGAGTTTTTTTAAATGCTGTTAGATTGAATTGATTATTTAGTTACTTTTATAATGACGGAAGCATTGATATAACGGCTAGGTATACACGACATTTGGAACGTTTTCCCGGAATACGCTGATTATTTTTTAAAATGAAAAGTTGTCCTGGTTTTAGCAAGTCCGATTATATTTTTTATTTCCCAATTGACAGAATGCAGGTGGCTAAAATTAATCCTACCTTATCGAAATTTCAATAACCTTCTTTTGTATAAATAAGGTAAGGCACAAATTAGAATTAATATCCAGGAATAATTACGATTGTTGTGTCATTTAATACAGCTTACGATCGTGAATTTTTTTAGAACAATTAAAAATTCATTTGGCTTGAGTTGATAGATATTGAAGTCGAAGTTTTTCTAACTTGATTAAACCACTTAATAATAAATTCACATTAAACATCCATTCAATGAAAAGTATTTTAAAACATTTAACTGAAAGTAATAAAGAACTTGAAAAGAATGCGGCTGCAAAAGCCCAGGCGGAAATAGAAAATCCGGAAACTAAAAACGCCCGCCGGGATTTCTTAAAGAAAACTGCACTGGGGGGAATTTCCCTCGCAGGAATGATGCACCTGTCAATAGCCGACACCATCGCAATGACTACGTCTAAGGTTAAACGTTATTCAGCGCCTTCTGATCTAAAAATTACAGATATGCGGTATGCACTCACGGCGGCTATGGGAGGCACTGCTATTATTCGTATTGATACCAACCAGGGCATTTATGGCCTGGGTGAAGTGAGGGATGCTTCAGATCCCCGTTATGCACTAATGCTGAAGAGCCGCATTCTCGGATTGAATCCATGCAATGTGGAAATGATATTTAAAATTATAAAACAATTTGGTGGACCAAGCAGGCAGGCCGGTGGCGTATGCGCCGTCGAGATGGCGCTATGGGATATCTGTGGCAAAGCGTATAACGTTCCTGCATGGCAGCTATTGGGCGGAAGATACCGCGATAAAATAAGATTATACGCCGACACACCTGAAGCAAATTCACCTGAAGAACAGTTGAAATTAATTAAATACCGCACAGAAGACCAGGGTTACACATGGCTTAAAATGGAC
>Ga0157369_10002797_pt1 | contig 20825 bp, 15 predicted proteins | sample C25metaG_FD_113461 | JGI IMG/M metagenome (GOLD analysis project Ga0157369, IMG submission 113461) | Corn rhizosphere microbial communities from Kellogg Biological Station, Michigan, USA - C2-5 metaG | ecosystem: Host-associated > Plants > Roots > Rhizosphere > Soil | place: USA: Michigan...
CGGGGACGAGTGAGCCGTCGGAGTTCTTCGCGGCGGCCAAGTCGCCGATCACGAAGACTTCGCGATGTCCGGGGATGCTGAGATCCGGCTCGACGACGACGCGTCCGGCGCGGTCGAGCGGGACGCCGAGGGACTGCGCGAGAGGGGAGGCCTGGACGCCGGCGGCCCAGAGAATCGTACGCGCCGGGATGGTGGAGTCGCCGATGCAGACTTCGTGATCGTTGATGCGCGTGACGACGGCATCGGTGATGACTTCCACGCCCAGGTGGCGCAACTGATCGGCGGCTTTCGCGGAGAGGGGCGGCGGGTAGGGCGGGAGAACGCGTTCCTTTCCTTCGACCAGAATCACGCGCGCGCTGGAAGGATTGATGCGCCGGAAATCGCGGAGCATGGTCTGGCGCGCGATCTCCGACAGCGCGCCGGCCAGCTCGACGCCGGTCGGGCCGGCGCCGACGATGACGAAGTTGAGCCACGCTTTCTGCCGCTCCGGATCGGTCTCGCGCTCGGCGGCTTCGAAAGCGCGCAATACGCGGCGGCGGATTTCGAGCGCGTCTTCGATCGTCTTCAGGCCGGGCGCGTTCTCCTCCCATTCGGGATGGTTGAAGTACGAATGCGTGGCGCCGGTGGCGACGATGAGGATGTCGTAGGCGAGCTCGCCGTCGGCCATGGTGATGATGCGGCGATCGGTGTCGATGGCTTGCACGTCGCCCATGATGACGCTGATGTTCTTCTGTTTTCTGAGTACCGCGCGGATCGGCGCGGCGATGTCGCTCGGATTGAGCGCGGCCGTGGCGACCTGGTAGAGCAGCGGCTGGAAGAGGTGATAGTTGCGGCGGTCGACGAGCGTGATGTTCGCGTTCGTTTTTGCGAGTGTCCTGGCGGCGTAGAGGCCGCCGAATCCGCCGCCGATGATTACGATTCGTTTGGTTTCCATGGGGGAACCTGTTTCACGCGGAGACGCGGGGAACGCGGAGGAACTCCTCGCCGAACAGCGTGAATCCAACCACTGCACCATCCGCACCCAAACGGAACTGCACCGGCTCGTCGATATCCTCGGTCGTATCGATGGCGCTGAAGGTGTCGTAGTTTTCGTGGACGAGCGGGATGGTCAGGCGCTCCCAGTGCAGCGTCAGAACGTCGTTCGTAGCGGTGATCGTCGCGTCGCCGAAGCCGGCGTTGTGGTACGTGCCGGCGAACGCGGACAGGTCGTGCGACGGTTTCGGCGCCGTGACGCGCTTCGCTTCGCGTTCGGCTTGTTTGTCGTTCGCTTTCGACTCCTCGAACTTCTCGGCGTCGAGAATGTCGCTGTTCCAGTCGCGAGCGGGGACGCCGAGGAACTGGTCGATGATCGTGTTGCGCAGCGCGGCTAGGGCGCTGCCGCGGCCGACGTTCTCGAGGATCACGATGCCGAGGTTGCGTTTGGGGAGGAGTGCGACGTTGGTGCGGAAGCCGTTCAGCGCGCCGGCGTGGGCGACGAGGAGCTCGCCGTGGTAGTCGGAGATGTTCCAGCCGAGGCCGTACGTCAGGAAATTCATGTCGGGGTAGAGCAGGCGCGAGCCGGGGCCGATCGGGATGATCGTCTGCGGCGTGTGCGTCTCTTCGATGGCCGACAACGACATCAGCCGCTTGCCGTCGATCGCGCCGCCGGCGAGCTGGAAGCGGACCCATTGGGCCATGTCGTGCGCGGACGATTTGATCGTGCCGGCTGGCGCGAGCGCGTCGTAATTGCGCATCGGCTGGATGGCGGCCGACTGCGTCTTCGAGGTCCAGCGATGTCCGGTGGCGTGATCGGACATCGGCCACTCGGCGAAGGCGATGCGCGATTCGGTCATGCCCAGCGGCGCGAAAATGCGCGTGCGGATCAACTGCTCCCACGGCATCTTTGCGGCGGACGCGGCGGCCTCGCCGGCGGTGACGAACATGAGGTTGTTGTACTGATAGCCGGCGCGGATCGGACGCCACACTTTCATCGCGCCGATGCGGCGGATGAGCTCATCGCGCGGGAGGTCGCTGTCATCCCAAAGCTCGTCGTGGCGCGCCACGCCGCTGCGGTGCGAGGCGATGTCGCGCAGCGTGATGAGCGCGTCGGTGCAGGGATCGGAGACGTGGAATCCCGGCACGTAGTTGTGCACGGGATCGTCCCACGACAGTTTCTTCTCGTCCGCGAGCATGGCCATGGCCGTGGCGGTGAAGGCTTTCGTGGTCGAGCCGATTTCGAAGAGGGTGTCCGCCGTGACCGGCTGCGTCTTGCCAATCTCTTTGATGCCGTAGCCTTTGAGAAAAATGACTTTGTCGTTCTGCACGACCGCGATCGAAAGTCCAGGCACGTGCCACGCGTCGATGGTGGCGCGGACGTCTTTGTCGATGACGGCGTCGCTGAGCTGCGCGAACGCGTTGGCTGCGAAGAGCGAAAGTGCGAGGACGATGACGAAGCGGCGCATGCGTGGCATTCTACTCAGGCCGGCACGGCCGGCAGCGTCGGTTGCCCAAGGCTCCGCCAACGGTGGCGAGTGAACGATTCTCGCGCGTAGACTCCTCGATGCATGCGCACCGCCTCGGCCTTCCTCATCCTGCTCACGCTCTCCTGCGCGAATCTCGCGATCTACGAAAAGCAGGATCTCGACACGCTCTACTTCGGAACGCAGAAACCGGAAGGCGGCGTTGTAAGCGATGCGGAGTGGCAACAGTTCCTGGCGGACGAGATCACGTCACGCTTTCCATCCGGGCTGACGACCTGGGAGGCCTCGGGGCAATGGCGCGATCAGCACAATGTGATCGAGCGCGAGCGGACGCACATCGTGCAGATCGTGCATCGCGCCGGTGATGAAGCGAAGATCGTGGCGATCATCGATCTGTACAAGAAGCGGTTCGCGCAGGAGGCGGTGTTTCGAATTCGCAGTGATGTTTGGATGCCACGATAGGTTCACGCGGAGCCGCGGAGGCGCGGAGAGAGGCGGGCGAAGGCCCACTCGGGGATGTGGTGGAGCGGCGATAGGAACATCAGCGCGACGATGATCATCCCGACGCCGGTGAGCTCGAACCACGGCGGAGCGTCCATGTTGAGCAGCTGGCTGAGCGCATACGACGCGGCCACGCCGGCCAACAGGCTCGAACAGCAGTTCATGGCCATGCAGAACGTGTTTTCGCGGCGGTCGAGGTAGATCAGCGTCGTGAAGACGTAGAGCGTGGCGTAGAGCGCGCCGATGAGGAAACCGACGTTCGCGGTCGCACTGCCGCTGACGATGATTGCAAGGCCGTTTCGCAGGCTGTTGACGCCGAGGGCGGCGCCGATGAGCGGCATCAGCGCGAGAAAAATCAGCGTGATGATGATCTCGCCGACGAAGTACGTGCGCGTCGTTTCGGGATGCTGAACCTTCGCGTGTTTCGTCATCTGCGGCAGACGGATTTGATAGCCGGCCAGATAGACGGCGAGATTGATAATCGCGGCGAGCGTGAGCTGATGATTCGTCGTCGCCACGATTCCGAGGCCGACCGCGGTGAGGCTGATGATCAGCGCAACGGACGAGAACCAGCGCACGCGCCGGCGTCCGAGGAGGTCCGTGATCGGCGCGATGATCAGCATTCCTCCTCGGAGCAGGAGCAGCGCAAAGAGAACCGAGATGCCGTGGAAGGCGTAGGCGAGCGTGGTCGTGGCGATGATGAGCGACGTTCCGAATCCGGAAATGATCATGGCGCGCGACGGAACGCGCGCGTAACGCCACCAGCCGAGGAGCAGGACGAAAATCGGCAGCGTCACGATCGTTCCGGCGAGCACGGACGGCAGCAGGGTCAGGCCGTCGATTCCGTTCAGTCCGGGCAGCTTGCCGGCGGACATCGCTTTCACCAGGCCGGCGTACGGCGTGTAGGCGACGAAGTAGCCGAGGCCGAAGAGCCAGATGGTGCGGTCGACGCGTTTGACGGGAGCTCCGCTGTTGTCCATGACTCTCCTCGCTTACGGCTTGTAAAACGAGACGTCGTAGCTCTTGCCGAGGACGGCCTTGCCGATGGTGGCGAGGACGTGATCGTCGTTGTCGTGTCGGACGTAGATGGAGAGGTCGCGCCAGATCCGTTCCACGGGACTCGTCTTGATCAGCGCACGCGCGCCGCAGGAACGGATGCAGTGATCGACCGTCTCGACCGACAGATGTTCGAGCAGATGCCGCACGCGATTGCCCGCTACCTGCGCCTCCGCGGAGCGTCCGCTTTCCCACAGCGTCGCGACATGGCGTAACCAGAGATGCGCGGTGTCGAGGTTGACCGACATCTTCCCGACGTGGTGCTGGACGTACGGATCGTCCCCTTTTTTCTGCGCGACGATCGACGCGATGGCGTAGTCGTAGGCCGCGGTGGCGGCGCCGAGGAACGACGCGCCGTACTGCGGCGCGAAACAGGTCTGCCAGCTTTCGAGGAGGTACTGGCCGGGATAGCCGAGGAGGTTGGAGTCGGGGATGAATGTGCCGTCGAAGCGAACGGCGTGGCTGACCGTGGCGCGCATGCCGATCGGATCCCACCACGAGCCGTCGATGCTGACCGAGGGATCGGTGAGATCGCAGGCCATGAGCAGGAGATGATCGACGTCGCCCGAGGCATGCCGCGCGCCGCCGGGACCTTGCGTGTTGACGAGGAGGATTGCCCAGCGCGCGCCGCCGGCGCTGGTGGCGAAGGCTTTGGTGCCGTCGAGGCGCCAGCCGCCGTCGACCCGTTCCGCGTAGGTTCCGAAGCGCGTGGTCTCGCCGGGCGCGCGCGCCTGCGGCTCGCCGCTCCACGCCACCCAGGTCTCACCGCGCGCGAGCACGCCGTCGAACCAGCGCGCCTTCTGCTCGTCGGTTCCCATGCCGTCGATGAGCACGAGCGAGTTGACGTGGCCTTCCCAGCATCGCGCGAGGGAGAGATCGGCGCGGGCGATCTCTTTGGTCAGCATCCAGAGCGTGAAGATGTCGCCGCGATAGGGACCGAGTCCTAGCCCGCCGGCGTCGCGCGGAATGGCGGCGCCGAGGAGTCCGGCCTCGAAGAGATCGCGGAAGTCGTCGTGCGGAAACGTCGCTGTGGCGTCGTAGTGCGCGGCACGTGGCGCGAGTTTCTCGCGCGCGAGCGCGCGAACGCCGGCGACGAGATCGACGCGTTCAGGCGCGAGGTAAAAGTCGGCGATGGTGTCGGCGCCGGAGCGCGCGGTGACCGGCTCGGCGGTCATGCGGCGCCTTCCGTGGCAGCTGCGATCGTCTCTTCATCCTCCGCGTACCAGCCGAGAATTTCCGCGGGTACCTCGGCCGGCATTGGCTCGCCGGTCATGAGATGGAACTGCGCCATTGCCTGCGTACGGAGCACGTCGCGTCCATCGATCGTGATCTGTCCGCGGGCGCGCGTGGCGGCGACGAGCGCAGTCGGTTCGGCGCCGTAGACGAGATCGATGATCACGGCGTCGTGTCCGAGGTTGTCGGGATCGAACGGCGATTCGCCGGCGCGATAGCCGACCGGCGTGGCGTTGACGACGATGGCGTAGCCGCGCGGCGAGAAACTGGCCAGCGGCACGAAGGGGAGTTGCAGGAGGCGGATGGCGAGCGAGGCGCGGTCGAGGCCGCGATTGACGAGCGTGACGTCGGCGCCGGCCTGCTGCAGCGCCGCGGCGATGGCGCGTCCCGATCCGCCGCAGCCGACCACCGCCACGCGCTGGTTGCGCGGCTCGACGCCGCGCTCGCGCAGCGTGAGCAGGACGCCTTCGGGATCGGTCGTGTCGGCGGTCCAGACGCCGCCTTCGTTGATGAAGAAGTTGGTCGAACGCGTCCGCGACACCATCGGGGTCCGCACCGGCGGCGCGCTGACGGCGATCTCTTTGTGCGGCGAAACCACACACAGCGCGCCGACTTTGTATCCGAGCGATTCAAATCCGCGCTCTTCGATCATCGCCGTCCAGAAGTCGGCGAAATCGGAGACGTGGAAGGGGAGGTAGAGCGCGCGCCTGCCGACGGCGCGGAAGCCGGCGTTGTGCAGGCGGGGGGAGAGCGAGCGGAGGATCGGATCGCCGACGATGCCGAAGATTTCGTCGATCGGATCGAGCCGCGGAAAGCCGTAGTCGCCGATGCACAGTTCCATCGGCAGCATGCCGTCGATGCGGTCGTCGTCGCCGCCGAAGACGATCGGTGCGCCGAGGTGCGGCGCGAGAATGCGCGTCCAGAGTCCGATCGCGCCGATCGCGTAGGCGGTCAGGTCGCTGCGTCGTTCGCGTCTGAGAAGCGCCATCGGCAGGAGCGTTTCGCTGCTGCGCGGCGTCTCGACTTCGATGCGATACAGCCGCGCCGGCACGCGGCGAATGGCGTGCAACGTGGCGTCGAGTTCGTCCATCGTCCGCGCACGTCCGCGCCAGGTGATGACGCGGCGTTCGGGATGGATGCGTTGCAGGAGCAGCGTGTCGTGAAGATCGGCCGGCTCGAGGTCGATGAGGTCGAACGTCGCCGCCGCGCGCAGGAGGCGCTCGCGCCGTTCGGCGATGACGCCGCGCAGCGTGTAGAGCGTCGTGGCGGACGTGAACGGACGAAGATCGAAATCGCCGGCGACGTCGGCGCGCAGCTCGACCCAATCCGATGGCGTCCGGCAGGCGAAATCGTCCGGTCTCCGCCCGACCGTCACCACGAGCGACGCGATCCTCTCCTCGATGAGTGATGCCCTCTCAGCCATTCTCACCGCCTGTGTTGCTGTCGTTGGGGACCCGGATGCAACGCTTGCCATAGGGAGAGAAATCAGAAGCGATTTTCCCTACCCGGTGGTTTTATTTTTTTCGAATATTACGCCGCGCGGGGACGGCGGCGGCGGTCGGCGATCGTTTCGCGCAGGAACTTCAGCAGCGCTCGCTCCTCTTTCGAGAGGCCGACGCGCACGACGGGCGAGCCTTTGTGATGTTTGCGCAACATCTCGAACGGCTTGCCGTCCATGTACTCGTCGAGCAGCCGCGGGCAGATGTACGACGAGCGGCAGACCGCGGGCGTGTTGCCGAGCTGATCGGCGGTGGCCTGAATCGCTCGTTTCACCTTGCGTTTGCGCTCGGTCTTGCTCGCGCCCTGACCTTCCATGCCGAGGGCGATCGAGCAGAGGAGCGTGCCAGCCCAGGTGCGGAAATCTTTGGCCGTGAAGTTCTTGCTGATGATCGACTGGATGTAGTCGTTGACGTGGCGGTCTTTCACGTCGCGCAGCTTGCCGTTGTCGAAGAACGCGAACAACTCGTCTTCGTGGAGCTTCTTTAAATTCTGTACGACGGCGGCGACGTCGGCGTCCTCGATGGCGCGCTTCTGCGCTTTGCGCCACTTGCCGACGTAATCGAACAGCAGCACCGCTCCGTCGACCTTCACATGTTTGCCGAGGATCGTCGTCAGCCCGTACGTAGCCTCGGACGCCGCACTCTTGTCGTTGCCGACGCGAAAGAATCCCTGATCGATGAGGCGGACGATGGCAGCCAGGACATGATCGCGATCGAGCTCGGCGCGCTTCAGATCGGCGCGCACGCGGCGGCGCAGTGCGGGAAGGGATTCGCCGAATTCTACGACGCGCTTGAATTTTTCCTCTTCACGCTGAGCACGGAATCGGGCGTGGTAGAGGTACTGCGTGCGCCCTTTCTTGTCGACGCCGACGGCCTGCAGCGGCGCGGAGTCGCTGCGGGCGATGCGCACGTCCTGCCACGCCGGCGGAATGCGCAGCTTGCGGATGCGGGCGACGGTCTTTTCGTCGTCGATTACCGCGCCGTCGGCACTGCTGTAGGTGAAGCCCGATTCCTTGCTGCCGAGGCGCCGGATGCCGTGAAGGTCGAGGTTCCATCGGCGACGGACGCCCTTTCCCGGCATGATGCGGGCGAATTTTGCGAGAATGGTGCCGCCCTCATCACAAAAGCTAAATGTTGAATGTTGAATGTTCAATGTTGAATGTTGAATGAAGGCTCCCGGGGTCCATTCAACATTGAACATTCAACATTCAACATTCAACATTCGAGCGAGCGACGCTGCGATCGAAACGTTGACTTCACGGCAGCGGCTGTTCGTCGCGGTGCTCGCTCTGTTCGTCGCGCTGACGCGCCTTTACGCCGTCTCGCACTCGATGTGGGATTGGGACGAGGCGCTCTTCGCCTCGGCACTGCAACATTACGACGTCGCCCAGCACCATCCGCATCCGCCGGGATTTCCGCTCTTTTTCGCGCTGGCGAAGCTGGCCAGGATGGTCCTGCACGACGATTTCCATGCGCTGCGCGCGATCAGTGTTCTGTCGGCGCTGCTGATGTTTCCCGCCATCTTCGCGCTGGCGCGGTCGCCGCGCTTTCGATTCCGGACGTGCGTCGCGGCGGCGATGCTGTTCTGTTTTCTGCCGAACGTCTGGTACTGGGGCGGCACCGCGTTCACCGACGAGCTGGCGCTGGTGACGTCGCTCGCCGGCGCGGCGCTGCTGCTGCGCGATGACCGCCGGCGCAGCACGTACATCCTCGGCTGCATCCTCTTCGCGGCCACGATGCTCGTTCGCGCGCAGAACGTTCTGTTGCTCTGGCCGTGGATCGTGGCGTCGTGGCGGCGAATGCGTTCCGGTCAGCGCCGCGACGTTTTCGCCGGAACGGCACTCATCGTGGTGCTGGTGCTCACCGGCTACGGCATCGCCGCGGAGCTGACTGGCGTGCAGGAGTACATCTTCGCCACGAAATGGCATCAGCATTACGTAGCCACGGTCGACGGCGCGTTCAATCCGGGACGCAAGCCGATGCTGGATCTGCTGCACGACTTTCTCTTCGATCCGTTCGAGTCGCGGTCGGCGTCTACGGCGATGTTCATCTTCGCGCTTCTGTCGTTTTTTCGTCCGCGCCGCGCGCAGCTGGACATCGTGCTGACATTCGAACCGAATTTTCTGCTGGCGTGGTTCCTCCTGAGTCCGACCGGTATCAGCCGCCTCTCCCTCGGCTACATCGCCGCGAACGCGCTGCTGGCCGCGGACGGGATGGATGTGGCGGCGACGTTCATCGCCAATCGCGTGCGCGCGATTCCGCGCGAGCGACTGGCGATCGCCCTCCAGACGCTCTTCGCGGCAGTCATCATCGGCCGCTACGTGTACTGGGTCCGCCCCGGACTGCGCGAGGTGCGGCATACCGATTCGCCGCCGGTGCAGGCCATGCGCTGGATCCGGCGGAACGTCGCGCGCGGCGGCAAGGTCTACACGGCCGGCGGACTGGAGCCGTTTTCCGCCTACTTTCTGCCGGACTACAACGTCGTCAATGTTCCCGACTCGTTCGATCCATCGACGGCGCATGCGGAGAGGAACGCGGTGTATGTCGCGGACCGGCCGAGCGCACTCGGGCAGGCGGTCAACTTCCGGCGCGTGCACAAGCCGCTCTGGGCACTCTTCAATCGCCGCTACTTCGAGGCGTCGGTGAGGCCGATGTCCGGCTGGATCAAGTTCGGCGACGGGTGGTACAGCGAGGAGCGCGGCGACGACGGCGAGGCGTGGCGCTGGATGGGCGCGGCGAGCCACACGGCGCTGGAGCCGCTGGCGCATCGCGCGCAGCTCGGATTCAACGTCACCTTCCCGCTCGAGGGTGAGCCGCCCCCCGCGGTGACGGTGATGCTCGACGGCCGCGTCGTCGATCGCTTCGTACCGAAGCAGGCGAACGTAGAGCGGTTGTACGCCGTCGATTCACGCGCCGGCGCGCCGGACGATCTGGTGATCGCCGTCGATCACGTGATGAATCTGTCGCGCGCGCATCGCGGCGGCGATCCGCGCGACCTCGGCATGCAACTGCACCGGATTCTCTGGAAAGCAACGCCTTAGGCCGGCACGGCCGGCGGCGTTGGTTGCCTAAGGCTCGGCCACCATCTTCGCTCGATCATTCTGCCGCGCAGACTCGCAGGAACTGCTCAGTTAGACGCAGGTGGTCACTGAGCCTTGGGCAACAACGCTGCCGGCCGTGCCGGCCTTAGCGGCTGAAGGTGATCGTCTGTGGCCGCCAGGTCTTGACGCGTTTTCCGTCCTTGATGGGCGGCGTGAAGCGAACCGCGCGCATGGCCCGGACGGCGGATTCGTTGAACCCGAAGCGGGCATCGCCTTTCAGCACTTTCACGTCCGTGACGTCGCCGTTCTCCGAGATCAACGTCGACAGGATGATGCTCGCGGTGGCGTGCTGCTGAACGGCCAGCGGCGGGTAGTACGGCCGGGGAGCGCTGAGTGGCTCGGGGATCTTGTCGAGCTCCGTGACGTCGACGACATCGCCCTCGCGGATTGTCGAGACCGGCGCCTGCGTCACCGGCGGCGTCGATACCGCCGACGTCTGCGGCTGCGGAACGACCGGTTGCTGTTGCGCAGCCTGCGTCTGTGCCGGCGGCTGCGCAGCGAGGCGGCGCTGATCGAGAGCGGCCGCGGCGCCGCGGTCGTCGGACTGCTGCTGCGGCTGCGGGGACGAGATCACGCTCGCGGTCTGAACCGGCGCGTTCTTCGATTGCTGCTGCTTGAGCTGTTTGTTCATGTCAGCCTGCAGCTTCATCATCTCTTCCTGCATCTTCTGCTGCACGGCCGCTTCGAAGGCCTTCTTCTCGGCGGCCGGATCGAGCGCCGCGGTCGTCGTGCTTCCGGTGGTGGTCGGCGCGGCGGCGATGACCGGCTGCGAAATCACCTTCGGCTTCGGCGGCGGCACGGCCTTCTGCGCGACGACGGGCGGGGCCGGCTTCGGCTTCAGGAAAAAGTACGCGCCCGCGCCGATGGCGATGATCACCGCCGCCGCAGCGGCATACAACGGCATGCGGCTCTTCTCCGGCGTTTCTTCCTGCGCCGGCATCGCCGTCACTGTGGCGATCGGGAGTTCCGCATAGGCGGCAACATTGACTTTCGATTCTTTGTCGCGCTCGATCGCTTCCCCTTCTAGCTCCTTCTTGAGCAGATTGCTGAGATAGAAGGCGAGGTTGAAGGTCGACGCCGAATAGTTACCGCCGTGAACGAGCGCCGACAACACCTGCTTCATGTCGTTGATCGTCGCGTAGCGCGCATTCGGATCGATGGCCAGCGACTTTTCGATGATGGCGCGGAGATCGTCGGGAAGCGGCTGCCCGGCGAACGTTTTCGCGGCGCGGATCGTCTGCGCGAACGCGCTGCCGGTCACGGCATCGGGCGGCTCGAGGCCGGTAACGAGAAGATAAAGAATCGCTCCGAGCGAGTAGACGTCGGTGGTCTTCGTAATGTCGCCCGAGGCGCGATACTCGGCGGCGAAGTAGCGGCCGAGCTCCGCCGCCACTTTCGCGTCGGACATCGAGGCGATGAGGCCCTTTCCGATCTGCTGGCCTCCGACGCGAATCTCTCCTTCGTCGGTGATCCAGACGAATTGCGGAATCAGCGCGCCGTGCGCGAGACGATTGCCGAGGTAGCGGAGGTCGGCAGTGGTGGCGAGAGAGAGTGCGATTTTTTCGGCGATGACGATGGCCTGATCGAGCGGGATCGGATTCGCGGTCACGCCGTTGCCGCCGCGGGCGCGGTCGACGATGTGGCGCAGCGAACGGCCGCCCGCGTACTCGTGCGCGACGAAGGGGATGCCGTTGGCGACGTCGATGGTCTGGTCCTTGGCGAAGGTCGTTCCGGCCAGCAGCGGCACGAGGTTGTGCGCTTCGCCGGCGCTCGCCGTCAGCGCCGCGCGATTGCCGCCGAGGAGCCGGCGGACGGCCATGACCGGTCCGAGCTGTCCGTTGTCGACGCGCCCCGCGCGCCAGAGGTCGCCGAGAGCGTCGGTCTCGAGTTTTTTGAAGAGGATGAACGAACCGAACTGCTCGTACGGACGGTTTTTCGCAGACATACTCGACGGACCCCCAGATTTTTGCGGTGCGCGGGAGGATAGCACGAAAGGTTATTCGCAGTAAGTTATTTGCGGCTTGCTCTGCCGGTCTCGACCGAGAACGGCCAATGTTGAATGTTGAATGTTGAGTGTTGAATGTTGAATGGAGAAGCCTCGATCTGTCGGTCGGCGAAGCCGCCCTGAGAACCGTAGCCCACGGTTTTCAACCGTGGGAAAGCAGGTCGCGTTGGATTTGTGAGCCCGCTTCAGCGGGCGAAAGAAAGCTTTCTCTCGCCCGTTTAAAACGGGCTCACGCGATTACGAATCTCTTCAACCCCCACGTGAACGTGGGGGCTACGGTTCTCACGCCGGCTTCGCCGACGGAGGTACGGGCATCAATCAACATTTCCGTCAGGGACGCGCCGTCCCCGCCTGTGCCGCGCGCTGATCGCGGTACCACTGCACCTGATAAATCTGCACGTTGCGATCGTGGTCGGCGATGTTCGTGGAGAAGGCGTGCGTGCCGTCGTGTTTGGCCACGAAGTAGAGGAAGTCGCTCTTGGCCGGCGCGGCGGCGGCTTGCAACGACGCCAATCCCGGATTCGCGATCGGACCAGGCGGGAGGCCGTGAAAGCGGTACGTGTTGTATGGCGAATCGATCTGCAGATCGGCTTTGTGGATGTTGCCGTCCCAGCGATTGGCGAGCTTCAACGCGTAGATGACGGTCGGATCGGCGCCGAGGAGCATCTTGCGATTGATGCGGTTCAGATAGACCGACGCCACCAGCGGCCGCTCCTGCGGCATCTTCGCCTCGGTCTCGACGATTGACGCCAGCGTCACCGTTTCGTGCAGCGAAAGGCCGGTGGTGATGTAGTTCATCTCGCCGCCGAAGTGCTTGCGGAAATTCGCCACCATGGCCGCCACGATCGCGCGCGGCGGCGTGCCGGGATTGAACTTGTAGGTATCCGGAAAGAGGTATCCCTCCAGCGACTTCGCCTCGGGGGAGATGTCTTTGATCAACTCGGGATCGCCGGTGAGCTTGTCCCACTCGGCGTCGCGGCCGAATCCTTCTTGCACAAAGATGTGTGCAACCGCGAAACGGTCCAAGCCCTCTCGAATTGTCACGCTCTTGGCCACGACGTCGCCGCGGATCAGCTTGTCGAGCACTTCCTCGGCCGTCATCGGTTTCGAGAATTCGTAGATGCCGGCTTTGATGCTGTCGTTGTGCCGCGCCACCTTCATGTAGATCAGCGGGATGTATTCGTCGCGGATGATCCCCTCGGATTCGAGATGCTTGAGGATCGCGGACGTGCGCAGGCCGTGACGCACTTCGACGTCTTTGAACTGTTCGCTGTAATTCTTGTACGGCGAGCGCATGGCGCGCAGGAAGAACCAGCCGCCGGCGATGGCGAGGATGACGGCGAAGACGCCGATCGTCGTCAGCGACTGCAGCAGTTTGCGGCAACCGCCACGGGCGGCACGGCCGCGGCGGGCTATGACGCCCTCCGGGCTTGTTCGTCGAGATAGGACTGAAGGATGACGGCGGCGGCGTGCATGTCGATTTCGCGCTGGGCATCGCGCCGTTTCGTTCCGCTGTCGCGCAGTTGGCGCGCGGCCTCGGCAGTGCTCAGCGCTTCGTCCCAGAGCACGACCGGTTTGCACGTTTTCTGCCGCAGACGCTCCGCGAAATCGCGAAACTTCTGCTCGCCGAGGCCGCTGTTCGCGCGGCGCGCGATCCCGACCACGATCGTTTCGGCGTCGAGCTCCGAGGCAATGCGTGCGAGCTTATCGATGATCTCCCCCTCGTTCTTCACCACGGAATGTGGCCTGGCAATCGTGCCCGAATCGCTCACTGCCACGCCGATGCGGCGGCCGCCGTAATCGATGGCGATGATCGACATGCGCGGCGATTGTACTTGGCACTATGCGTACAATGGCGCCCACTCGAGCGCTGCCATGAAGAACTTCAATCTCGACGCCATTCTCGAGGCCATGTTGAAGATGTCGGATCGCGTCTCCGATCTCAACTTCTCCGTCGGCCGTCCGCCGCAGGTTGAGATCGACGGCCAGCTCGTCGCCGTCAACTTTCCCGGCCTGCCGCGCCTGACGCCGTATCAGACCGAGATGATCGCCATGCACATGCTGCGCGGCGACCGCGAGCTGACCCGGACGCTGCTGACCAACGGCTCGGTCGATCTGTCGTACTCGATCCCGCAGAAGACGCGCTTCCGCGTGAACATCTTCGCGCAGCGCGGCACGTACGCGATCGTCCTGCGCGTCATCCCCGAGGGCATTCCGACGCTGGAGTCGCTGAAGCTGCCGGCGGAGCTGTCGAACATCTGCAACCTCAAGAACGGCATCGTGCTGGTGACGGGGCCGACGGGCTCGGGGAAGTCGACCACGCTCGCAGCGCTGATCAACAAGATCAACAACGACTACGCGTACCACATCATCACGGTCGAAGATCCCGTCGAATACATGCACAAGCACATCAAGTCGACGGTGAACCAGCGCGAGCTGGGAGCGGACACGAAGTCGTTCGCGCTGGCTTTGCGCGCCGCGCTGCGCCAGGCGCCGAAAGTGATCCTGATCGGCGAGATGCGCGACGTGGAGACGATCGAGATCGCCATGGAAGCGGCGGAGACGGGACATCTCGTGCTCTCCACTCTGCACACGATCGACGCCGCGAAGACGGTCGACCGCATCATCGGCGTCTTTCCGAAGGATCAGGAGCCGCAGGTGCGCACGCGGCTTGCGCAGTCGTTCCGCTACATCGTTTCCCAGCGCTTGCTGCCGAAGTCCGGCGGCGGCCGCATTGCGGTGCTGGAGATTCTGAAGTCGACGATGCGCACGCGCGACTACGTGCTCAAAGGCGAAACCGAGGGGCGCTCGCTGATCGACGCCATGCACGACGGTTCGGTCGACGGAATGCAGATCTTCGACGATGAGCTGGAGAAGTTGTGGCAGAAGCGCGTGATCACGAAAGAGGTGGCGCTTGCCTACGCGACGAATCCCACCAACCTCGCGCTGCGCATGACCGAAGAGGATCTGCAAGCGCAGCCCGAGGAGAGCGGCGGCGACTCGATGTTGTCGATGCTGGAGTAGTGCGATGAAGATCACCTGCACGTCCTGCCAGAAAGTTCTCTCGATCGACGAGACCAAGCTGCCGATGAAGCCGGTGCTGATTCCGTGTCCGGTATGCGAAACGAAGCTGCCGGTGGACCGGCGCAACCTGGAGATGGCCGCCGCTGCGTCCGCGCCTGCGGCTCCGCATGCCGAGGGGCATTCGCAGGTGCACGAAGAGGACGACAGCTTCGGCGCGAAGGCGCTGATCGTCGGCAACGACAGTCCGGCGCTGCGGCAGGCCGCCAAGTTGATCGGCTTCATGCCGGTGGTCATCGCCGCGCCCGCGCAGGCCCGCGACTACTTCATGCAGGAGTTTCCGCCGGTGGTGATGCTCAACCCCGCGCAGGTGACGCCGCCGCCGCTGACGGAATTCGCGCCGATCATCTCGCTCACTCCGGCCGACCGCCGCAAGGCGTTCTTCATCCTCTTCTCCGAAAACCTGCGCACGCTGGACGGCAACGCTGCGTTTCTCTACGGCGTCAATCTCGTCGTCGCTCCGAAAGATCTCGGAGCGTTCCAGCAGATCTACCGCGAAGCGTACGGCTATCACGAGCGGCTCTACGCACCGATGGTCGCCGCGCAAAAGGCGATGGCCTCATAAATAGCCTCATAAATAGAAAGGGCGCCCGAAGGCGCCCTTTCCAACATCAGTGCGAAGCGAACTACTGGGTCTGAACGCCTTCCGGATAGACGACGAACGAACCGTTCGAGTAGACGATGTCGCAATCGAAGTTCGTCGTGGCGCCGGTGGCGCTGCCTGCCGCATAGGTAACCGTGCCGTCGCGGCCGGCCGACAGGATGCCGTACTGCTGGGCGGCCGTGCCGGTGCCGTTGGCCCAACCCTGGTCAGCGCCGAACTCGTAATCCTTGCCCCAGCCGTCTTTCAGCGGAAGGTTCTTGATGTACGTAGGCGACAGAGCGCCGCTGAGGTTGGTGCCGCTGACGGCCGAACCCAGACCGGCGTTCGCACCGGCAGCGTTGTAACGGTTGACGTCCGTGGCGCGCGCTTCCCACGCCGTAGCGATGGAACGCATGTCGGCCATGGTCCGTTTCTGCTTCGCGCGCTGCATGGCGGTGAGCAGGTTGGGGATGGCGATTGCCGCCAGGATGCCGATGATCGCGACGACGATCAGCAGCTCGATGAGCGTGAAACCCTTCTGGTTCTTTTTAATCATATGAACCCTCCTGAGGTAGGCCCTGACCGCAAGCGGGATGCCGATGGAGCACTGGCGTAAGTCATTGAATCCTTGTGATTTGGTCATCGCAGAGAGCGGCCGTCTGACGGTTTTCGCGACGATGCGCTGACAAATTGTGTCAGGGCGCCGGCAGCAGCGCCTCGAAGGCGAAGCGCCGCGTGATGTGCCGCAAAAGCTCGACGCCATTCGTGAATGAGTCCGCCCAAAGCCGCTCATCGATCGAGTGGATGCCTTGCGTCTGATACCAGTCGGTCGGAAACGGCATCACACCGTATGCGTCGATGCCCCGCACGCGCAGGTACCGCGAGTCGTTGGACCACGAGACAAGAACCTCGGTTCCCGTGCGCACGTTCGGGTATTGCCGTTTCGCTTCCGCCGACAACAGCGCGAACATCGGAGTGCGGCGGGAGCTCAGCGGCGCCGGTCCATTCTTCTCCAGTACTTCGTCGATCGACGCTCCGTATCGCGCTGCAAACGCGCGCAGCCACTCGATGCGCGCGTCAGGATTCTCATCCGGCAGATTGAAGAGGTTGACGCGCATCGCGACCCCTCGGCCGTCGGATTCGATGGAATCGGGCCAAAGCACGTTCTGCGTAAGCTCGCGGTATCCGGCCGGAAGAAGCCACAGTTTACCGGCGGCGATGGTGCGGTCGATGTCGTTGAGAAATTGACCCTGTTCGATGCGGATGGGCGCGAGATCGTGCAAAAACTCGCGCACCTCCGGCAGCACCCGATCCGCATCGACGCGTGAGACGAACGGTTCGAGGGCGATGCGCAGGCGCTGCATCGACTGCCGGTCTTGCCCGCGCAGCCGCACGCGAACGGTCATCTTCGTCCCGATTTCGATGCCGAAGTAGGCGATTCGTTCCTGCGTGGTCTCGGTGATTCCGCCCTCGTTGATGGCGTAACGGATGCCCGCGAAGATGTCGGGGCGATGTTCGAGCAGCCAGGCGGTCCCGAGTTTGCCGCCGGTTTCTTCGTCGGCGACCGCGAGGAAGACGATGTCGCGCTCCGGCACACGGTGCGTGCGCGCCACGTCCATGAAGGCGAGCAGCTCGCAGATGGCGATCCCTTTCATGTCCAGCGTGCCGCGTCCGTAAACCTGGTTGAGATGCGCCTCGGCAGCAAACGGCGGACGCGTCCAACCGCTCGTCGTGGCCGGAACGACGTCGATGTGGTTGAAGAGAAGAAGCCCGTCTCCATGTTGCCGTCCTGCGATGCGCGCGTAAACGCTGGCACGGCGCGGCGCGGACTCGATGATCTCGGCGTGAATCCCGTTCCTTTCGAGCACGCTGGCCAGAAATTGCGCGCCCGGACGTTCGTTGCCCGGCGGATTCGAAGTATCGATCCGCACGTACTGCTGCAGCAACGCAACCTCGGGCGTGATCTTCGTCGGCCGCGGGATGAAGAGTGACGAGCTCATATCGCGGTCGGCCCACGCGACGTAGATGCGCAGTCCCGCGATCAGAACAGCGCCGGCGATCAACAGCGCGAGCGGAAGAGACCAGCGCCGCATCGCGTCAGCTCGACGGGATGTCGTCACCGGGCGGCTCGTCCGCGGGTTCCGGTTCCGGAATCACCGCCTCCAGATGCGTTCCATACGCATCCGCCACGACGTGCACCGGCTCTTCATACGCCGGCGCGTGCGCGGCCACGTTGGGATGCCGGTAGATGACGAGGATTCCGATCAACACCGCGGCGGTGATCAGCGAGATCAGCATTCCGACGCGCACCAGTTCGTTGCGGTACTCCATCTCGATGTGATGCCGGCCCGCGCTGACGACGATGCCCTGATAGGCGATGTTGGTGATGATGGCGGGAACGCGCGTGCCGTCGATGCGGATGTTCCAGTATTTGTGCGGCGTGACGCTCATGACCAGGAAGCCTTCGCCGAGGCTCTCCACGTCGAGCGAGGCGGTGTTGGCCGTTTCGACGACGCGCTGTACGACGCCGCGCGCGGGAACGAACGAGGGGCGGGCCACGAAGGCGACGGCGCTGCTGAAACTGGAGGTGCTGAGCTGCTTCACGAAGTCGGAGCGGTCTCGGATCGTGACCACCTGATCGGCAAAGTAGTAGCGCGGGTAGTGCGGCCCTTCCACGAATGCGACTGGAAGCGAGTCCTTGAAGTTGCCGCGGTTCCGCTTTTTCTCCGTTTCGAAGTCGCGGTACGTGGCGCGATACCAGGCGTTCGACATGGCCAGGAATGGCTTGAACCAATCGGCGCGGCCGGAGCGCTTGACGTCCCACACCGATTCGGTGAGATCGATGGTCGGCAGAAGCGCGGTCTTGTCGTAATCGCGTTCGAGGACGGTGCGCAGTCCTGAGCCGGCCGGCGTCATCGGAAAGAGGCCGTTGCGCACAACCCAGTAGACGGCATCGCCGGTCGAGAAGTACTGCTGCGCCGGTTTCTCGGTGCCGTACCAGTCCGCCTCGTGAAAAACGCGGAAGTCGGCATGGTTGGCCGGAAACGTGCGCGACACCGGCGGCGGATCGAAGAATCGGCGAGGCTCGCGCGGATTCAGCTCCCACGTGACGTAGCCGAGATCGGCGATGACGAAAATGGCGGCAGCGGCGAGCCAGGCCTTCCTGGCGCGGCTGCGCACGGTGACGAGCAGCGCGATCAGCGCGCCGCTGCGCAGCGCGGCGATGATCCAGTCGGTCCGCGACAACGTGATCGCGTACGTCGTTGCCGATCCGGCCGTCGCACTCCACGCTTTGCGCAGCGACGCAAGGTCGGTGGCCTTGCTCAGCAGAGTGAAGAGGCGCGGATAGAACGGCGTGAATCCGAGGATGGCCAGGATCGCCGCGACCATCATCGTCGCGGCCGCGAATCCGAGCGCGCCGCTGCGCACGTCTTCGTCGCCGGCCAGCATCCGGTCGAGCATCTGCGACGCGAAGATGGTCATCGCGAAGACGGCCATCAGGATGAACTTCTCCGGATACCGGATCGATGTGGCGATGCCGTTGTCGTAGAGCCAGCGCAGCAGCGGCGTATGTCCGCCGAGGGCCATGAGCGATGAGAAGAAAACGATGAGGAGAACGAGCCGTCCGCCGCGCGGCCGTGAGAACGCGCCACCGATCGCCAGCGCCGTCACCGCAATGCCGGCGTAGATGCTGAAAAGAAACGGCGATCCCATCCCCGGATACAGTCCGCCGCCCCAGTAGTGCATCACGTTGCCGATCGAGATGTGGCCGAGGACGTTCGGGTAGATCAGTTCCGCGAATTTCGGCCAGGGCATGCTCCACGCGCTGACGAGATCGAATTCGAACGGCCGCGAGCGCGCCGAGTCGTGGACGTGATCGATGGCCGGCAGAATCTGCGCGGCGCCGAGCAGGAATCCCGTCACCGAGATCACCGCGATCCACAAAACGCGCGTGATCATCTTGGATACGCGTGGCTTGGCGTACCACCCTCGATAGAGCCCGTACATGCCGATGAGAAGGCCCGTCTGCATCACCGTCGTCGGCTCGGAGACGAGAAACTGAATCCCGAGGAAAAGCGACGCGGCGGCGAAATCGCGGAGGTTTCGCCGCAATAGAAATCGCCGGACGAAGAGGCACGTCAGCGGAAGCCACGCCGCACAGAAAAGGATCGGCAGCAGATTGACATACGACAGATAGATGCCGCCGAGGCCGAACGACAGCGCGCCGAACCACGCCGCGGGTGGACGTAGCTCCATCGATCGCAGCAGCAGGTACATCCCGAGCAGCCCGATGTAGATGTGGATGAGGATGTGCAGCCGGTAGCCGAGGTCGTAGCTCGGCAGGAGGATGAGCCACGTCAGCGGGTAGAAGACTTCGTGCTCCGGATTGGCCGCGATCGGTTGGCCGGCGGAGAAGTAGCGGTTCCAGTAGGGAAACTCGCCATGCTGCACGACGTCGCGCAGGATCTGCTTGGCCGGGTAGTAGTAGCGCGTCAGATCGCGCATGTACAGCTGGTTGACGCCGAAGAGGATGTCGGCAAAGGAGATCGTCGCGATCAGGAAGAGGAGTGCGAGCGCGAGCAGATCGGAACGGCGGCTGGCCGGTGGAAGCGTCGCGTCATTCACGGCGCGCGATTGTAGTCGACTCGGCGGGCCGCTCATTTCGCTGTGTTATTCTCCCGCGCCCATGCCGCTGCACGACCAGAAAGTCGTGGCCGTGCTCCCCGCGTATAACGCCGAAAAAACACTGCGGGCCACGTTCGACGACATCCCTCAGGATTGGGTTGACGAGATCCTTCTCGTCGATGACGTCTCGCGTGACAAGACTGTGGAGCTCGCGCGCACGCTGCCGATGCGCGTCGTCGTGCACGCGAAGAATCGCGGCTACGGCGGCAACCAGAAGACCTGCTATCGCACGGCCATGGACGAGATGGGCGCCGAGATCATGGTGATGGTGCATCCCGACCATCAGTACGATCCGAAGATCATCCCGCAGCTTGTGCAGCCGCTCCTGCGCGGCGAGTGCGAGGCGGTGTTCGGCTCGCGCATGCTCGGCGGCCGGCCGATGGAAGGAGGCATGCCGAAGTGGAAGTACTTGGCCAACCTCTTCCTGACGATGGTGGAGAACGCGACGTTCTACATCTTCCTCAGCGAGTACCACTCCGGATTCCGCGCGTATTCGAAGCGCTATCTCGACGCCGTGAACTTCGAGGCGAACTCGGACAACTTCGTATTCGACACGGAGATCATCGCCCAGGGTGTCGCGAAAGGAATGCGCATTCGCGAGGTGCCGATCTCCACGCGCTA
>Ga0157369_10002800_pt1 | contig 20812 bp, 17 predicted proteins | sample C25metaG_FD_113461 | JGI IMG/M metagenome (GOLD analysis project Ga0157369, IMG submission 113461) | Corn rhizosphere microbial communities from Kellogg Biological Station, Michigan, USA - C2-5 metaG | ecosystem: Host-associated > Plants > Roots > Rhizosphere > Soil | place: USA: Michigan...
CGGCTGCGCCTGCGGCGCGCGCTGCTGCGCAGGCGAACCCACGTCGGTCGGTGGTCGCGCTTGCTCCGAGCGCGGCTGGGGCGCAGACACCGTCTCCGGTGCGCGCCGCTGCGACGCCCCGGCGGGACGCGTGGCCTCGGCCGCGCTGCGTTCGGCACCGGGCGGACGCGTCGCTTCGGGCGCGCCGCGCGAAGCACCCGGTGGACGAGCCGTTTCCGCGGCATTGTCAGGCGCACCCGGCGGACGAGCCGTTCCCGCGGCGCTGTCAGGCGCACCCGGCGGGCGAGCCGTTTCCGCGGCGTTGTCAGGCGCACCCGGCGGGCGCGCCATTTCCCCGGCGTTGCCAGGCGCACCGGGCGGGCGCGCCACTTCAGGCGCGCGGCGCTCCGGTCCGGACGGACGCGCCTGCGGCGACTGCGCAGCCGGCGGTCCCTTCGGCGCTTCGCCCGTTACCCCCGGTGCGCGGCGCTGGGCCGGCCCGGGCGGTGTGGCGCCGGGTGGCGTCGGAGCGGGTGCGATGGTGCCGGGTGGGGCGGCTGCCGTGGGCGCCGCCTGCGGTCCCGACGGCGCCGGGCGTCGCGTGCCGGCCTCGCGCGCCGGCGGGGCGGCGTTCGGCGCCGGCCTGGATCCCGCGACCACGTTCACCGGCGCTCGCGCCGCCTGCTCCGGCGCTGTCGCGCGGCGCAACGTCTGCACCTGCGCGGGCGTCAGCGGACGCCCCGGATTGCGTTCGAGCGCCTGCACTTTTTGCGCATCGGGTACCGGGGCCGGCGGCGGCGCCGCCCTGGCCACGACCGGGCGGCGCATCGTCGCCGCCGGCGGCCGGGATTGCGCGGCCGGCGCGGCACCGAGGAACGCGGGGCGTGCGGGCGCGACCGCCGCGACCGGGTGTACTTCGGCGCGCTGCAGCGCCGCGGCGGCGACCGGGATCGCGGCCTGGCGCACGCTTCGCGACTGCGCGAACGCCGCGGGCGGGACCGCCGTCACTGCATTGGGCGCGCCCCGGTTCGCGTAGGTCAGCTGCGACACGCGCGCAGGATTGTTGTAGATGTTCGTGACGTTGGTCACGTTGATCACGGTGTTGGTCACGTTCACCTGCCGGAAGTAATTGCGGCTCACGTGATACGGCGGCACGTACACTTCGCGCGGCGCGAGCGGGAACCAGCCGATCGCGGGGCCCGACGAAACCGCCAGGCTGAAGCCGGCGCCGCCCACGAACGCGACGAGGGCCGGTGCGTATACGGCGCGCACGGTGCGCGGGCCCGGCACCCAGCCCCATCCGCGGCCGAAATGCGCCCAGCGCCCGTAGTGGAATGGCGCGAAGCCCCAGGGCTCGTCGTCGACCCACGTCCAGCCCCACGGATCGATCCACGCCCAGTGCCCTTCGCGATACGGCGCCCAACCGGCGGCCGTGTTGCGCGGAAACCAGACGTTGCCGTACGTCGGCTCGATGCTCCAGTTGCCGTACGTATCGAGATCCTCGTAGCCGACGACCTCCGGCGAGACGTAGCGCAACGAGGAGGCCTGCGCATAGCGGCGCTCGCGATCCTGCACGAAGCGGTCGAAGCCGTCGGTCGGTGGCAGCGAAACGAACTCGCTGTCGCGCACGTTGGTCCCGTAGAACCGGTAGGCCTGCCCGCTCGCGATCACGTACGACGCACCTTCCCCGTACACCTCGCCGCTGCCGTCGCGCACGATGACGGTCGTCGCCCCGTCCTGCGGGTCGACCTCGACGCGGTAGCGGCCGGGACGCGTCAGCGAGAACGCGAGATTCGGCGTGTCGATCTCGACGATGTTGCCGCTCGGGAGCCTGCGTACGCTCACTTCGGCGACGCCTTCCTGGACCTGCATTTGCACGATGCGATCGTCGAGGTTCGACACCGCGAGGCTGGTGCTGTCGCCGAGCCACCACGTGCTGTTGTCGATCGCGAGCTCGGCGCGCGAATCGTTGTCGGCCCAAAGGCGATCGCCGGTGACGATCGGGCGGTTGATGCGTGCCTCCACCCACTCGTCGCTGCCCGATGGCGAGAAGCTCACCTGCCCGTTGACGTACGACATGCGCGCGACGCGCACCGGGGGATCGGTGTCGGTTCCGAAGTCCTGGCGTTGCGGTTGCGCCTGCACCATGCATGCGAACGCCGCAACGGTGAATGCAACGAGATATTTCCAGCGTGCTGCGGCATGCGCCATATTCAGGTTGTCCTCGTCATGCTGTGGGTCGTCGTCCTACGATGCGCCGCCGCGCGTGCGAGCGACGCTTGTAATTGCTACCGCGAAAAGAAGTCATCGCGGGGCGACCTGCGAACCACGCAGACTCCTGGTGCGCATGCCGCGAGATCGTCGTGCCGGTGATGCAAACATCGCACCATCCAGAACGCGCGGCGGCACGCGTTTGATGACACGAATTGCGTCGCCGGCCAACGACAATCGCGCTGCGGCGGCAATGCGCCGACGTCCGGGGTATCATTGCGCGCCGACGTGTAGCGCACATCTTCGGGTGGCTGCGCAGGCACGGCCGCCGGGAAGCGCTCTCGACGAACGCGCGCACCCGCATGCGGTCGAATCTGCGTTCGCCGAAACGACCCCGGTGCGCGGAAAGTGACAAGGAGCATGACGATGAAACGGCTGTTCGCGCTAACCGGGCTGACGATCGCACTGCTGGCGGCGGCGCCGTTCGCACTCGCGCAGTCTTCGCCACCGGCGCTGCCCGCGCTGACACCGGAACAATCGGCGAGCGTCGAGCGGCGCCTCGACCTGTACAGGAAGGAAACCGAGGGTCGTGTATCGCGCGGCGAGATCAGCGCCGACGAAGCCGATCGCCTGCTCCAATGGCGCGAATGGCAGATCGCGCGCCAGGTGAGCGACGCTTCCTCCGCGCCGCCGCGATCCGGGCAGGACGACGTGCCCCCCGACTACCGCGAGCCGCCCGTGCGCGAAAGCGTCGCCCCGCGCGACTACGCCCTCGTCGCGCCCGCTCCCTATCCCGGGCCGTACTACCCCAGTCCGGCGCCGTATTACGCGGCGCCGCGACCGTACTACTGGGGACCTGCCGTCTGCGCCGGCGGCTTCGGCCACCACTTCGGCGGCCGGATCTGCTTCTGACGCCGGCGCGCGTTCGCACGACGCGGAGGCGTGAAATAGCGACGCTTCGTGCCATTTCGCTCGCGTGCATCGCGCTGCTCGCCTGCGCGCAATGCTTCGCGTTCGGCTTCGACGACGTCGCGCACCGCGCCAGGGATCTCGCGGCCAGCGCGTACAAGAAGCCCGACGTCAACCTGCCGAAGGCGCTGCAGGAGCTCACCTACGACCAGTACCGCGACATCCGCTTCCGGCCCGATCGCGCGTTGTGGCGAAAGGCTAAGCTGCCGTTCGAGGTCATGTTCTTCCACCAGGGCCTCTACTACAACTATCCGGTGTACGTGCACGAGGTCACGGCCGACGGCGTGCACGACGTTCGCTTCGACCCGAGCCTTTTCGATTACGGCAAGAACGAGCTGAATGCCGATGCGCTGCGCGGGCTGGGGTTCGCCGGTTTCCGCGTTCACTTCGCGATCAATTCTCCGAAGTACAAGGACGAGGTGCTCGTGTTCCAGGGCGCGAGTTATTTCCGCGCGCTCGGCACCGGGCAGCGCTACGGCATTTCGGCGCGCGGCCTCGCGATCGACACGGCGCTGATGTCCGGCGAGGAGTTTCCGCGCTTCACCGAATTCTGGATCGAGCGGCCCGCGCCTTCGGCACGCGAGCTGCGCATCTACGCGCTGCTCGATTCGCCGCGCGCCACCGGCGCGTATCGCTTCGTGCTGCGCCCCGGCGTCGACACCGTGATCGACGTGCGCGAGCAGATCTACCTGCGCCAGAACGTCTCGAAGCTCGGCATCGCGCCGCTCACGAGCATGTATTACTTCGGCGAGAACCAGCACAGCGGCATCGACGACTTCCGGCCCGAGGTGCACGATTCCGACGGGCTGTCGGTCCAGGCCGGCACCGGCGAATGGCTCTGGCGCCCGCTGGTGAATCCGAAGCGGCTGCTGGTGACCTCGTTCGCCGTCAACAACCCGCTCGGCTTCGGCATCCTGCAGCGCGACCGCGGCTTCGTCGACTACGAGGATCTGGAAGCGCGCTACGAAACGCGACCGTCGGTGTGGATCGAGCCGAAGGGGAACTGGGGCAGCGGCCGCATCGAGCTCGTGCAGATTCCCACCCCCGACGAGACGAACGACAACATCGTCGCGTATTTCGTCCCGGACGTGTCGCCGGCGCCGCTGCAGCCCTACGATCTCGAATACCGGATGCTGTGGCAGAAGGAGAACGAGACCCGTCCAACGCTCGCCTACGTTTCGCAGTCGCGCCGCGGTCACGGCTACCGGCGCAAGCCCGACGACAGCATCGCGTTCATGATCGATTTCGAAGGTGACGTGCTGCGCAAGCTGCCGGCAGACACGCCGGTGCAGGGCGTGGTCAGCAGCGACTCCAACATCGAGCTCGTCGAGGCGAACGCCTATCACAACGACGTGACCAACGGATGGCGCCTCGCGCTCCGCGTCCGGCGGCAGGACGACAAGAAGCCGGGCGAGTTGCGCGCGTTCCTGCGCAACGGCGGCACGACCCTTTCGGAAACATGGAGCTACATTCTCCCGGTGAACTGAGCGTTGCCGGCGCGTCGGGCGACGATCCCGCGGGCGCGGCGCAGGCGCGGCCGGCGCAAAGCATGGCCGACGTCGTGCAACGCTACCTCTCGCGGCTGCCACTTGGCCCGGAACGGCGCGCGGCCCTGTCGTCGCACGCGCTCTACCTGGCGCGCAATGCCGCGGAAGCGCTCGGTCGCGTGCACGCGGGGCTTGCCGCGTCCGCCGCCACGTCGGCCAACGTCGCCTACGCGACGATCGGCGCGCGGCTTCGCCTGCTCGACACTCCCCGGTCGGCGATGCGCACGCGCAACGTGCACGGGCGCGAGCGGATCGACACGACGCCGCGTCTCGCGCGCACGCCGATGGCGCCGGATGCATGGCCCGGACGCCGTGCGCGCAGCCGCGACGCATCCTCGCCGGGACCCGGCGACGGCAGCCTGCCCGCGCAACCGCGCGATCCCGGAAGCCGCTGGCGCCAGCGCGCGGCGCACCGCCGGCTCGTGCTCGTCGCGCTGATCGTCACGCAGTCGCTCGTCGCCACCGACTACATGGCACTCGTGCTGCCGTACCACGGCCGGCAGCCGCTCGAAATCGCGATGCTCGTGCTCTTCGGCGTGCTGTTCGCGTGGATTTCGGCCGGCTTCTGGACGGCGCTTGCCGGATTCTGGCTGCTCGCGCGCGGCCGCGACCGCTACGCGATTTCGCGGCGGATGATCGGCGACGGACCCACGTCGATCCCGTCCGACGCGCGCACGGCGCTCGTGATGCCGATCTGCAACGAAGACGTGCAGCGCGTCTTCGCCGGATTGCGCGCGACCTACGAATCGCTCGCGGCCACCGGTGCGCTCGACCGCTTCGACTTCTTCGTGCTGTCCGACACGGCGAACGCCGACACGCGCGTCGCCGAGCTCGACGCGTGGTTCGGGCTGTGCAACGCGGTCGACGGCTTCGGGCGCATCTTCTATCGCTGGCGCCAGCATCGGATCAAGCGCAAGAGCGGCAACATCGCCGATTTCTGCCGCCGCTGGGGACGCAAGTACCGCTACATGGTCGTGCTCGACGCCGACAGCGTGATGAGCGGCGCCTGCCTGACGGCGCTCGTGCGCATCGCCGAGGCCAACCCCGATGCGGGCATCATCCAGACAGCGCCGCGCGCCGCCGGCCGCGACACGCTCTACGCGCGCGTCCAGCAGTTCGCCACCGGCGTTTACGGACCGCTGTTCACGGCCGGGCTGCACGCGTGGCAATTCGGCGAATCGCATTACTGGGGTCACAACGCGATCATCCGCGTCGCGCCGTTCACGCGTTACTGCGCGCTCGGTCGGTTGCCCGGCCGCGGTGCGCTGTCGGGCGAGATCCTGTCGCACGATTTCGTCGAGGCCGCGCTGATGCGCCGGGCCGGCTGGGGCGTATGGATTGCGTATGATCTCGACGGCAGCTACGAGGAAATGCCGCCCAACCTGATCGACGAGCTCTCGCGCGATCGCCGCTGGTGCCAGGGCAATCTGATGAACTTCCGCCTGTTCTGGATGAAGGGATTGCATCCGGCCCACCGCGCCGTGTTCATGACCGGCGTGCTGGCCTACCTGTCGGCGCCGCTGTGGTTCCTGTTCCTGATCCTGTCGACCGCGCTGCTCGCGATCCATACGCTGTCCGAGCCGACGTACTTCGTGCGCCCCTACCAGCTGTTTCCCATCTGGCCCGAGTGGCGCCCCGAGTGGGCGATCACGCTGTTCTCGGCCACGGCGCTGCTGCTGTTCCTGCCGAAGCTGCTCGCGGGCCTTCGCGTCGCAGTCACCGACCCGCGGCGCCACGGCGGGCGGCTGCACCTCGCCGCCAGTCTCGCCGGGGAAATGCTGCTCTCGGCGCTGCTCGCGCCGATCCGGATGCTGTTCCACACGCAGTTCGTCGTGACCTCGCTCGCCGGGCGCACGGTGCGCTGGAAGTCGCCGCCGCGCGGCGACAACGAAACCGGCTGGAAGAACGCGATAGCGCGCCACGGCGCGCATACGCTCGTCGGCATCGCGTGGGCCGCGCTCGTCTGGTGGCTCAATCCTTCGTACCTCTGGTGGCTGCTGCCGGTCGTCGGCGCGCTCATTCTGTCGATCCCGCTGTCGGTGCTCACGAGCCGCGCGGGGCTCGGGCGCAAGCTGCGCCGGCGCAAGTACCTGCTGATCCCCGAGGAATCCGAACCACCGGAGGTCATCCGCGCCACGCGCCGGCACTGGCGACATGCGCCGCCTCCTGCCGATCTCGCTGCGGCGATCGTCGATCCCATGGTCAACGCGCTCGTCGCCGCCCAGGCGGCCGCACGTCCGGTGAGCGATTGGCCGCGCGAGGCCACCGCGGATGCGCTCGTCGAACGCGCGCTGCGTCTGGGACTCGATGCATTGACCGGGCCCGACCGGGCGCACCTGCTCGCCGATCCCGCCGCATTGTCGGCGCTGCACTTCGCCGTCTGGACCCAGCCGGCCGCGCATGCGAGCTGGCAGGACGCGATTGCGCGCGCGCTGCCGCGCACGACGCAGGCAACGCGCACACGCGCGCACGCCGAGGTCGCCGTGCACGCGCCCGAGGCCGCCGTCCCCGCGTCGCATCCCGCCCACGGCTGATCGTTTCGTCGTCGCGCCACCGATGCCCCGACACGTCGATGCCCCCATGGTGAACGGCGACGCCACCACCCGGGAGCGCCACGGCGCGGTGGCGCTCGCCACACATTCGGCGTCCACCGCCAGCAGCGGCACCGCGCAACCGGCGGCGGCGAAGCATCATCGCCGCATCGACCCGCTCTTCGATTCGATCTGGCCGTTCCTCGCGATCATCGCCGTGCTGGTGGCGCTGGCGCTGACCGATTTCCTGCTGGTCGAACCGGCGCCGACGGCGCGCGTCGCGTTGCTGGTCTTGCGCCTCGTCGCGGGCAGCGCGCTGCTGATTCTCACGGGCATCACGCTGCAGCGGCTGTTCGCCCAGCGTGCGAAGCTTTCGCAGGCGCTTCGCGCGAGCGAGGAGCGGCTCGTGAGCTCGCTGTCCGACATCCAGATGCGCAAGCAGGCCGAGGCGCTCCTCGCACAGGAGAAGGAGCGCGCGCAGGTCACGCTCGCCTCGATCGCCGATGCGGTGGTCACCGTCGATACGTCGGGGCGCATCGAGTTCCTGAACCCGGCCGCCGAGCGCGTCACCGGCTGGCCGCTCGACGAAGCGCGGCGGCGTCCAGTAGCGGAGGTATTCGCCGTCGTCGACGAAACCACCGGCGCGCCGATCCCCGATCCCGTCGCGCGCGCATTGACCGACGGCGCCGTCGTCGAGGCCGAGGGCAACGTCGTGCTGCTCTGCCGCGGTGCCGAATCGATCGCGATCGATTACAGCGTGGCGCCGATCCGCGACCGCGGCGGGAACACGGTCGGCGCGGTGCTCGTGATCCAGGACATGAGCCGCGAGCGGCAGTACGCGGCGCGGCTTTCCAATCTCGCGAGCCACGACGCGCTCACGGGCCTGCTCAACCGTCGCGAGTTCGAGCAGCGCGTGCGCGCGATCGTCGAGCAGCGCGAGGCGCACGACGGCCAGCACGCGGTGCTGTATCTCGATCTCGACCAGTTCAAGGTCGTCAACGACACGAGCGGGCACGCCGCCGGCGACGAATTGCTGCGCCAGGTGGGCGCGCTGCTGCGGCCGCGGCTGCGCGAGGGCGACGTGCTCGCGCGCCTGGGCGGCGACGAGTTCGGCGTGCTGCTGCCGCACTGCCCGCCGGCGCCTGCGCTGCGCATCGCCGAGGCGCTGCGCAAGGCGATCATCGACTTTCGCTTCGCATGGAAGAACCGCTCGTTCACGATCGGGGTCAGCATCGGCCTCGTGAACCTTGCGGACGGACCGCATACGCTCGCAAGCGTGCTCTCCGCGGCCGATGCCGCGTGCTATCTCGCGAAGGACAAGGGCCGAAACCGCGTGCAGGTGTATCGACCCGAAGACAGCGAGGTCACGCTGCGGCGGGGCGAGATGGAATGGGTCCATCGACTGCACCGCGCGCTGGCCGAGGATCGGCTTTGCCTCTATTCGCAGCCGATGCGCGCGATTCATGCGCCGGCCACGAACGTCTCGCACGAGGAACTGCTCGTCCGGCTGATCGACGAGCAGAACGAGATGATTCCGCCGATCGCATTCATCCCGGCGGCCGAGCGTTACCACCTGATGCCGTCGATCGATCGCTGGGTGATCCGCACCGCCTTTCGCGTGCTCGCCGAGCGCCGCGCATCGGGTGCGACACTCGGCACCTACGCGATCAACGTGTCGGGGGCGTCGATCGGCGACGACCAGTTCCTCGACTACGTCCGCGAAAGCTTCGCGCGGTTCTGCATTCCGCATGCGTCGATCTGTTTCGAGATCACCGAGACCACCGCGGTCACGAGCCTGTCGAAGGCCGCCGAATTCATCGGCGCGCTGCGCGAGCCCGGCTGCCGCTTCGCGCTCGACGACTTCGGCGTCGGCGTGTCGTCGTTCACCTATCTCAAGCAGTTGCCCGTCGACTACCTCAAGATCGACGGCAGCTTCGTGAAGAACATGCTCGCCGATCCCGTCGATGCCGCGATGGTCGAGGCGATTCACCGGATCGGCCGGGTGATGGGCAAGCAGACGATCGCTGAATCGGTCGAAACGGCGGCTACGCTCGACGCGCTGCGCAGCGTGGGCGTCGACTACGCGCAGGGCAACGCGATCGCCGAGCCGTCGATGTTCGCCCCACCCGGCGCGCGCATGCGCCACGTGGCCGAGCGCGGCCGCAGCGAATCGACGCGCGCGCCGGCGGCGATCCCGCGCGCGACGCTGGTTTCACGGCTCACCCACGACAGGACGCAGCGATGAACGAACAGAAGAAAAGCGCGATCGTCACCGGTGCGGGCAGCGGCATCGGCAAGGCCGTCGCGCTCGCGCTCGTCGACGCCGGGTACCGCGTCGCGCTTGCGGGCCGGCGCACGCAGGCGCTCGACGAAACCGTGCGCGCGGCGGGCGAGCGTGGCGGCGACCTGCTGCCGGTGGCCACCGACGTCGGCGATCCCGAATCGGTGGCGCGGCTTTTCGCCGCCGTCGCGCAACGCTTCGGCCGTCTCGACCTGCTGTTCAACAACGCGGGCATCGGCGCACCGGCCGTCGACCTCGACGAGCTGGCGCTCGACACGCTGCGCGCGGTCATCGACACGAACCTGCTCGGGCCGTTCCTGTGCACGCAACATGCGATGCGGATGATGAAGGCGCAGTCGCCGCGGGGCGGACGCATCATCAACAACGGCTCGATATCGGCGCATGCGCCGCGTCCGAATTCGGCGCCGTACACGGCAACCAAGCACGCGATCACCGGCCTCACGAAATCGACGTCGCTCGACGGGCGCAAGTACGACATCGCGTGCGGGCAGATCGACATCGGCAACGCGGCCACGGAGATGGCGGCGCGCATGTCGACCGGCGTGCCGCAGGCGCACGGGGCCATCGCCATCGAGCCGCTGATGGACGTTGCGCACGTCGCGAGCGCGGTGCTCTACATGGCGAGTCTGCCGCTTTCCGCCAACGTGCAGTTCATGACGGTGATGGCGACGAAGATGCCGTTCGTGGGACGCGGCTAGGGGGCGGTCGGGCGCAGCGCGCGCCGCTCGACACATTCCGCGCCGCTCGACTCCCTCGCCTCGGCGCCGATCGGCGCGGCGCCAATGAAGCGATCGGCGGGAACCGGCGGCGGTCGCTCCCCGGTACCCGCGCGGTCAGGTGCAGCCGCGCAGCAGGTAGATCACGATGAGGATCGGCACCGGCACGCCGATCAGCCACGCCAGGATGTAGCCCCAGCGTCCCTGCTGCGCATCGCGCAGCGTCGGCACGCGACCACGCGTGAGCCGTACGCGCCGCGCATTCATTACGAGCCCCGTGTCGCGCGGCGCGGGGTAGGCGGGCTGCCGGCAACCCGCGATTCGAGCACGTGCGGCATGCTTACCGGATCGAAGTCCGACCATTTGCCGTCCCGCCAGGCGCCGTCGGCGCGCTCGATCATCCGCGCGCCATGCGCATGCAGCACGCCGATCGCGCGCTGGCTGTTTTCCGACGATTCGGCGTTCACCGCGACCATGACGCCGGCCGGGCGCGCTTGCGGCACCCGCCGCCCGTCCCCTCCCATGCGCCCGACCGCGCCGACCAGCGATCCGGCGTAAGCGCCGGCCGCGGCGCCCCCGGCCACGGCGATCGGACCCAGCACGGGCGCAGCGGCAAGCCCTGCCGCGGCGCCTACCGCCGTGCCGATTGCCGCGCCCTTCACGGCGCCGGTGTCGCCACCCCTGGCCTTGACGTCGGCCGTTTCGTCACCGCCGGTGGGCAGCCCCTGGTGCTGGCCCGGCGGACGCAACGAGAACTGGTCGAGATCCGACGCCGCGAACCCGGCGCGTCGCAACTCGTGCGCGACGGACGTCGCCGCCTGCTCGTCATCGAATACGCCTGCCACGATCTGCGTCATTGCCACCCCCTCGAAGGTCCAAGGCGATCGGACCGATGCGATCAGGGTAGACGCGACGCGCGGGCCGGGACGATCGGCTCCGTGCGGAATCCGATGTAAGGATGCACCTACGGGCGGGCGGTCACTGGCCTCGCTCGGGCGTCGGGTTGCCCGGGCATTGCGGCACCTTGCCCCAATAGCCGTCGCAGTAACGGAAGCGCACGCGTTGACCGCAGATCACGCGGGCGATGAAATCTTCGCGCGTGCAGCGCGAAAGATCGTCGTCCAGGCGCTTCCAGCGATCGGCCAGGCGTTGCTGGGCAGGCTCGGCGGCGCCGCCCTTGGTGGTCGCCGGCGGCGCGGCCGCGGGCGGCGCGGGGCGCGTCGCGGGCTCGGACCGCACCGCCGGCGACGGGCCGTTCCCGGCCACCGAGGGCGCAGCCGCAGCGGGGGCGCGGCGCGGCGCGCGCGCCGCGGGCGGGTGCGCCGGCAACGGCTTGATCTCCACGGGGGCGCGTTCCGGCGGCGCCGCTGCACCCGGCGCGACCGGCGCGGCCGCTGCATCCGGCGCGCTCGGCGCCGCCGCATTCACGCTCGGCGCCGCCTCTTCGCCGCCTGCCGTCACGCCGGTGCGCGACGGCGTTTCCAACGACGCCGGCGGCGCTGCGACGGCCGGCGAAGGCGCGGGTGGCTCGGCCGCCGGCGCACGCTCGCCAGCGACAGGCGGCTCGCTCGCCGCGGTGCGGGTACGCGCGTCCTCGAACCGAGAGGCGAACAACCCGGCGGCGGCGATCGCCGCGACGATGCAGCACGAGATGAATCCGATGGCGAGGCCGCGTCGCCCCGGCGCATCGGCATAGGCCGGTCGTGCCGCGGGGTCGTCGTCGGCACCATTCGCCGCGTCGCCGGCTGCAAACGGCGCGCTCGACGCGATGCCGTCCGCACCTGCCAGCCGCGTGTTGTCGTCCGATCGCTGCGCGGGATCCGCGTGCGCGGCGTTGGCCGCTTCGCGGGTGCCTTCGCCCGACATCAACGCAGCCGCCACCGCAGCGATCGGTGTGGGCACCGATTGCTCCGTACCGCAATGGACGCAGTAGCGGGCACCCGGCGCAACCTGCTTGCCGCAATTGGCGCAGTCGATCCGCCGTCCGCCGCCGTTTGCCTTCGGCACCTGGCGTTGGGAATGTGCAGGGAAGTCCTGCATCGTGCCCGAAATCGGCGCCCGATTGAAGGCGTGCGCATTTTTTACACGACGACCGGTCGCCGCGTGTTGCGAGACGCGCGGAGCGGCCGGTCGCCATGCGCCCGCGCGCGTGCAGGTTTCACGGCGTATCTCGGCGCGACGGTGGCGTACAAGGGCATGCGCCCGCGCGCGTGCGGGTTTCACGCGATAATCGACGCGCCGCCTTCTTCAGGACATCGTTATGCCGGTCGACATCCCAAGGATCGAATCGCTCACGCGCGAGCTCCTCGTGGCACTCGGCGAGGATCCCGACCGCGAAGGGCTGGTCAAGACGCCCGAGCGCGTCGCCCGGGCGCTCGCGTTCTTGACGTCGGGCTACCGGACCGACGCGGGCGCGATCATCAACAACGCGATATTCACGCAAAGCACGAACAGCATGGTGATCGTGAAGAACATCGAGGTCTACAGCCTCTGCGAGCACCACATGCTGCCGTTCTTCGGTCGCTGCCACATCGGCTACATCCCGACAGGCCGCGTGTTCGGCGTGTCCAAGCTCGCGCGGCTCGTCGACCTCTTCGCGCGCCGGCTGCAGTTGCAGGAGCGGCTGACCGAGCAGATCTCGCAGGCGGTTCACGACACGATCGATGCGCGCGGCGTCGGCGTGATGATCGAGGCGCGGCACCTGTGCATGATGATGCGCGGCGTCGAGAAGCAGAATTCGGAGATGGTGACCTCGTCGGTGCTCGGCACGTTCCGCGAATCGCAGGCGACACGGGAGGAATTCCTCGCGCTGATCGGCGCGCGTGGCTGACGCCCGACGTGGCGTCGCCGGCGCACGTGGCTGACGCATCGCGGGAGCGCGAGCAGCTCGCGCAGCGGCCGTTCGTGCTCTACTGGCTCGCGCGTGTGCTTGCGATGCTCGCGCGCCAGATGGTCGCCGTCGCCGTCGGCTGGCAGATGTACGCGCTCACCGGGAGCGCGCTCGACCTCGGGCTCGTCGGCCTCGCGCAGTTCGTGCCGGCGTTTTTCCTGATGCTCGTCGCGGGCCACGTCGCCGATCGCTTCGATCGCCGGCGCGTCGTGCAGGCGTGCGTCGCGGTCGAGGCAATCGCCGCACTCGGCCTTTGCGCGGGCAGTGCCCTCGGCAGGATCGACGCGACGACGATTTTCGCGCTGGTCTTCGTGATCGGCGCCGCACGCGCGTTCGAGATGCCGACGATGCAGGCGCTGCTGCCCGCGCTCGTCCCCGACGCGCTGCTCGCGCGCGCGATCGCCGCGAATGCGTCGGCGGGCCAGGCGGCGATCATCGCCGGTCCCGCCCTCGGCGGACTTCTCTACATCGCCGGACCTGCGATCGTTTACGGCACGGGCACGGCACTGCTCACGGCGACCGCGGTCATCGTGCATTTCGTGCGCCCGCGGCGCTCAGCCGCGCGCATGAGCTCGCCGGACGTTTCGTCGGTGCTCGAGGGGATACGCTTCATTCGCGGGCACCCTGCCGTGCTCGGCGCGATCTCGCTCGACATGTTCGCGGTGCTGCTCGGCGGGGCCACCGCGCTGCTACCCATATTCGCGCGCGACATCCTCCACACCGGGCCGTGGGGACTTGGCCTGCTCCGCTCGGCCACGGCGGTGGGCGCGCTCGGGATGGCGCTGTGGCTTGCGCATCACCCGCTGCGCGGGCGTGCCGGCCGGCGGATGTTCGCGGGCGTCGCGCTCTTCGGCGTGGCGACGATCGTATTCGGCGTTTCGCGCTCGTTCGCGCTGTCGCTCGCCGCGCTGATCGTGCTCGGCGCATCCGACATGATCAGCGTCGTCGTCCGGCAATCGCTGGTGCAGTTGCAAACGCCCGATTACATGCGCGGGCGCGTGAGCGCCGTCAATTCGCTCTTCATCGGCACGTCGAACCAGCTCGGCGAGTTCGAGTCGGGCGTGACGGCGGCCTGGCTCGGCGTCGTGCCATCGGTGATCGTCGGCGGCATCGGCACGCTCGCGATCGTGCTCCTGTGGATGCGCCTCTTCCCGGCGCTCGCGAGCGTCGACCGGCTCGAGGCGCCGGTGGTCGTCAAGCGCATCACGCCGGCGCAACACGCGCCCACGGCGTCGCCGCCCTAGCTTTCGCCGCGCGCACGCTGCCCGCCTGCGGTCGGCACGACGGTGCTACTCGGCGACGACGGCGGGCGCCGATGCGCCGCCGCGGCCGGGCTTCAGCATCATCACCAGCGGGATCATCACGACGAAGCTCACCACGATCACCCAGAACGCGCGCAAGAGGCCGAGCATCTGCGCCTGCAACCCGAGCTGCTGCGCGATCACCGCAAGCCCGAGGCCGTGCGCTTTGAGATGGAGCGGATCGAGGTACTGCCGCATCTCGATCCGATAGGGGTCGACGTATCCGCGCAGCGCGGCCCAGCTCGCCTGCGCGCCGCGCGAAAGCGACACGCTGACGATCGAGATGCCGATCGACGAGCCGATCGAGCGGATCAGGCTGTACACGCCGGCGGCTTCGGCGGAGAGCGACTTCGGCAGCGTGGCGAACGCGACGGCCGACAGCGGCACGAACACGAAGCCGATGCCCACGCCCTGCAGCACGAGCGGAACGATCATCGATCGCGCGGTGGTGTTGAATCCGACGTGCGTCATCATCCACGCGCCGAGGAGCCCGGTCGCGATGCCGAAGTAGATGAGCGGCTTGGCGCCGATCCTGCCGACGAGCCGGCCGACGATCAGCATGCTGAGCAGGCTTCCGAAGCCGCGCGGCATCATCGCGAGCCCCGTGTCGAACGTCGGATACTGCAGCACGCTCTCGAACAGCACCGGCTGCAGCAGCATGCCGCCGTACAGCGACAGGCCCATCGCACCGCCGACGATCGACGCCGCGGCGAAATTGCGGTCGGCGAACATCGACAGCTTGAACAGCGACTCGCGCCTCGTCATCAGCGAATGCGCGACGAACAGCGCGAGCCCGACGGCGAGCACGACGGCCGACAAGCGAATCGACGCGGACGAGAACCAGTCCGACTGCTGGCCGCGGTCGAGCAGGTATTGCAGGCCGCCGATGAACATCGCGAGGAATACGAGGCCCCACCAGTCCATGCCTCGCGCCTTCACCGGCGTGTCGGGCACGTGACGCGCCGCGAGAACGAACGACAGCACGCCGATCGGCACGTTGATGTAGAAGTTCCAGCGCCAGCCGACGGTCTCGGTGAGCCAGCCGCCGATGGTCGGACCGAGGATCGGCGCCACCATCACGCCCATGCCCCAGATCGCGAGCGCCTTCCCGCGTTCGTGCATCGGATAGCTGTCGACCATGATCGCCTGCGACAGCGGCACCAGCGACGCGCCGAAAATGCCTTGCAGCAGCCGGAACAGCACGATCTCGGGCAGCGACGTCGCGATGCCGCACAGCGCGGAAGCGGCAACGAAGCCGGCGATGCTCACGAGCAGGTAGCGCCTGCGTCCGAGCCGGTCGGTCAGGTAGCCGGTCATCGGCATCACGATCGACGCCGCGACGATGTAGCTCGTCAGCACCCAGCTGATCTGGTCGATCGATGCCGACAGCTCGCCGGCCATGTGCGGCAGCGCGACGTTGACGATCGTCGTGTCGAGCACCTGGACCACCGTGGCGGCCATCACCGCCAGCGTGAGGAAGAAGCGCGATCCGCCCTGCGTTTCGGACACGGCGTGACTGCGCCTAATGTGCGACGGACACGGTGACCGTCGCCGTGGCGCCGACGCGCAGTGGATGCGCAGGATCGGGATCCGCGATGCTGACGCGCACCGGCACGCGCTGCGCGATCTTCACCCAGTTGCCGTTGGCGTTCTGCGCCGGCAGCAGCGAGAATGCCGCCCCGGTGCCGCCGGCCAGGCTTTCCACATTGCCGTGGAACGTGTGCTCCGGATACATGTCGACGACGATCGTCGCCGGCCGCCCGGGGACGACCCCGGCGAGCTCGGTTTCCTTGAAGTTCGCGTCGACCCAGAAGCTGCCGCCGACGACGATCGCAAAGAGCGGACTGCCCGGCGTGACGACGGTGCCCGGCGTCAAGTCGAAGCGCGTGATCCAGCCTTCCTCGGGCGCGCGCACCGTCGTGTGCTCGAGATCGAGCCGCGCCTTGTCGACCTGCGCCTGTGCGATGCGCACGGCGGGCGTGGTGCCGCTTGGCGTCGTCGCGAGCGCCGCGCGCGCCTTCGCGACGCGCGCCTTCGCCGCCGCGACCGCCGCGCGCGCCGCCTCGACGCGTGTCTGCGCGTCGTCCTCGGCCTGCTTCGACATGAAGTTCTGCCTGACGAGCTGCGTCGTACGCCGCAGTCCCGCCTCGGCATTGTCGAGCGCCGCCACCTGCTGCGCGGTATCCGCCTGCGCGGCCAGCACGTCGGACTCATCCTGCCGCGTCCCCTGCTCGGCCTGCCGCAGCTTGCCCTGCGCCTCGGCGAGCGCGGCCTCGAACGGCCGCCGGTCGATCTCGAACAGCACGTCGCCCTTGTGCACGTACTGGTTGTCGTGAATGGGCACGCCGATGACCTGCCCCATCACGAGCGACGACACCTGCACGATCTTCGCATTCACGTACGCATCGTCGGTGCGTTGCCGCTGCGCGCTCTCGTGCCAGTACCAGGCAGCGGCCGCGGCCGCGATGACGACGCCGAGCAGGATCAGCACCGATCGGGGCGAGCGCCGGGATGCGAACTTCGTCATGCCTCGAGCGCGTCGATGCGCGCCTTCGCCTTGGCGAGCAGCGCGAAGAGCGTGGTGATCTCGTCGCGCGAGAGCCCGCTCATGACTTCGCGGCGCAGCTCGCCGGCCGTCGCCTCGATCGTCGTGAGCAGCCGCCGCGACTTCGGCGTGAGGACGACGGCCTTGCGCCGCCGATCGCCGGGAACGCTGCTGCGCGCGACGAGCGCGTCGCGCTCCATGCGGTCGACGAGGGCGACGGTGGCCGGCGCGCCGATTTCGAGAAGATCGGAAAGCTCGCGCTGCACGAGCGCGCCGCCGGCGCGCGACAGCCACAGCAGCGCCTGCCATTGCACGCGCGTGAGGCCGAGCGGACGCAGCCGCCGGTCGAGCTCGGTGCGCCACGCCTTGGACAGCCCGCCGATCAGAAGGCCCAGCGCCTCGAGCCGGTCGGCCGGCGCCGGAAAGCGTCCGGCGCTTCCCGGCGCCGCCGAGCGCGCGCGCCGTGCTTCGATTTGCACGTGAGTCGTTCGCATACGAACTATTATGCGCGGGCTCCGGCCGCTTTTCAAGGGCGCGCGGCGCGGCGCGAGTCTCGTGCGACAATCGGCGCAACTCACGAGCGCGAACGCCGATGCCCACGACCCGCCCCCGCAAGCCAGTCAAGCCGCACAAAGGCCCGTCGTCGGCAAAAAAGCGCGCGGGCGGGCGCAAGGCAGCAGGCGCCTCGGCATCGGCGACGAAGCAGCCTTCGCGGGCGAAGCCGGCCTACGCCGTGCGCAATTCGCCGATTCACGGTCGCGGCGTGTTCGCGACGCGCACGATCAGGAAGGGCGACGACATCGTCGAGTACCGCGGCAGGCGCATCACCGCCGACGAGGCCGACGATCTCCCCGACAGCGATCCGGACAATCCGTTCCACACGTTCCTGTTCGAGCTCAACGACGGTCGCGTGATCGACGCCGGCGTGCGCGGCAACGCCGCGCGCTGGATCAACCACAGCTGCCAGCCGAACTGCGTCCCGTACGAGGACGACGCGGGCCACGTCATCATCGAGGCAAAGCGGACGATCAGCGCCGGCGAGGAACTCTCGTACGACTACAAGCTGAACGTGCCCGGCCGGCGCAGCGCACGGATGCTCGCGAACTATGCCTGCCGCTGCGGCGCCCCGCGCTGCCGCGGCTCGATGGTCGATCCGGGCAAAAAATAGGTTACGCCAGCCCCGCGAGTCCGGCCGCGGCACCCGCCAGCAGCACCCACACCGGGTTGATCCGGGTCCACGCGAGCATCGCCGTTGCGATCAGCGTCAGCGCGAGCGCGCCCGGCGAGCGGCCGGCGCCACGCGCAAGCGTGTAGCCGCTTGCCAGGATGAGCCCGATGGCGAGCGGCGACAGCGCACGCTGCACGATGGCGCGAAGCGGCGAATGCTGCAGCCGGTCGGACCACTGCCAGGCGATGTAGCAGGCCACCGACGACGGGCCGCACGCGGCGATCGTCGCGATCACCGCACCGACGATGCCCGCCACTTTCCAGCCGATCAGCGCGACGATCATCGCGTTCGGACCGGGTGCCAGTTGGGCGAGCGCGAAGAGGTCCGCGAATTGCGCGCTCGTCATCCATCCCTCGACGTCGACGACGACGCGATGAATGTCAGGCACGATCGCGTTGATGCCGCCGATGGCGACGAGCGACAGCGCGCCGAACCGGACGGCGATTTCGGTCAGCACGTGCAGGTCGGCGGGCATCGGCTCAGCGCCGCGTCGGCGTGGCCGACCATTCGGCCGCGACGCCGACGACGATCAGCACGGCGATCACCCACAGCAGCGGCCACTGCAGGATGCCGACCGCAATGAACGCCGCGCCCCCGGTGAGCAGTCCCCGCGGCGGCGGCCGCGTCTGCAACAGCAGCCGCACCGCGGTGCCGAGGATCAATCCGGCGGCGGCCGCCGATGCGCCGGCGATTGCGTTGCGCGTCAGCGGATCCTGCGCGACCGACGCGTAGCCGGTCGCGATCAGCAGCATCAGCGCAACGGGCACGAGCAGGATGCCCGTCACGGCGATCAGCGCGCCGACCGGGCCGTGCGTGCGCGCACCGATGATCACCGACAGGTTGACGACGTTCGGGCCCGGCAGCACCTGGCAAAGCCCGATGAGCTCGGCGAAGTCGCGATCGTCGAGCCAGCGCCGCTCGTCGACGATCACGCGGCGCGCCCAGGGCAGCACGCCTCCGAAGCCGAGCAGGCCCATCTTGAGGAAGCTCGCGAACAGCGCGCGCCGGGTGATCGGCGGAAGCACCGGCGCGGTGACGGTTTTATGCGCGGCCATCGACTCGTGCAAAAAAAGTTCCGATTCTAACGTTGCCTGCGCGCGCGGCGACCGGCACAATCGCGGCCAGTCGATTGCCGCATCGAAAGCTGTCCAGTGCGCGCGCAGGCGCCGTCCCGAGCGCGAATCGGTCCCGCAGTGCGACGCGCGGAGGGAGTGCAGTGAGCCGAAAGCGAAGCGTGCAACCGTCGGGCACGACGGTGGTGCTCGAATACGAGTCGAAGCTGCTCGCGGACAATCCGCTGGGCGATCCGCATGTGCGCAAGCTCGCGGTCTGGCTGCCGCCGGGCTACGACAGCGGCGCGATTCGCGGCCGCGCGAGCGGACGCGGGCGCCGCTTTCCCGTGCTCTTCGATCTCGTCGGCTTCACCGGCTCGGGCCTCGCGCATCTCAACTGGCGCCCGTTCGACGAGAACGTTCCCGAGCGCGCGGCGCGGCTGCTCGCCGAGCGGCGCATGGGGCCGGCGATCATCGTGTTCCCCGATTGCTTCACGTCGATGGGGGGCAACCAGTACGTGAACTCGTCGGCGATCGGGCGCTACGCCGATTACCTGACCCGCGAGCTCATCCCGTTCGTCGATCGCGAGTTTCATACCCTGGCCGCGCGCGAGCACCGCGGCTGCTTCGGCAAATCGTCCGGCGGCTACGGCGCGATCATCCACGCGATGCGTTACGCGCGCTACTGGGGCGCGATCGCCGATCACTCGGGCGACGCGCTGTTCGACTTCTGCTACTACACCGACTGGCCGCGGACGCTGAACGAGCTCGATCGCTATCGCAAGCGGCCGCGGGCACCCGGCCGCGTCGACGTGCCGCGCGACGAACGCGACGCGGCCGCCGGCATCGACGACGGCCGCGTGCGGCGCTTCCTCGACCACGTGTTCGCCAAGGACAAGCTCGCCGATGGCGAAGTGCACGCGCTGATGAACCTCGCGATGGCCGCCACCTACGACCCCGATCCGAACGTCGCGCTCGGCTTCCGCCTGCCGTTCAATCTCGAGACCGGCGAGCTGATTCCCATGCGCTGGCGACGGTGGCTGCGCAACGACCCGGTCAATCTCGTCGGCACGTCCAAGCGGAACCTCGCGTCGATGCGCGGCATCTACATCGACTGCGGCTGGCGGGACCAGTACCATTTGCAATACGGCGCCCGGCTGCTGTCCAAGCGCCTGGCGCAGCACGGCATCGCCCACGTCTACGAGGAATTCGACGACAATCATTCGTCGATCGACTATCGTATGGACGTGAGCCTGCCGTTTCTCTATCGCGCATTGAAGCCCTGAAGGGAGAAGGCGATGCGTTGGGGCGATTTCCGGCGTAGCGAGAACGTCGAGGACCGGACGGAGGGCATGCCCGAGGGCCGCGGCGGCGGCCTTCCGTTCGGCGGTCTGCACATCGGCGGCGGCGCGCTGATCATCCTCGTCATCGTCGGCATGCTGTTCGGCATCAATCCGCTCGAAATGCTCGGCCTGCTCTCGGGCGGCGACGGTACCGTGCAACAGGCGCCATCGCGCGCCCAGCCCGGCTACGGACCGCAA
>Ga0157369_10002803_pt1 | contig 20807 bp, 17 predicted proteins | sample C25metaG_FD_113461 | JGI IMG/M metagenome (GOLD analysis project Ga0157369, IMG submission 113461) | Corn rhizosphere microbial communities from Kellogg Biological Station, Michigan, USA - C2-5 metaG | ecosystem: Host-associated > Plants > Roots > Rhizosphere > Soil | place: USA: Michigan...
GCTGCGCAGGCTCACAAGCTGTCCCGACTTGTCGCGGACGCATTTCTTCTCCAGATATCGACGCAGCATGACCACAGACATGTTGTAGGTCTGCTCATCTACGTCCACAAACTCTGGAATCGCTCGCGCCTGCGAAATCGCCTCTGTGGTGGCGATGAAGGTATTCGGAACCGTGAGCACAACATCGCCCGCCTGTACACCGCTGGCAATGATGGCGAACCGCAATGCGTCTGTTCCGCTGTTTACGGCGATCGAGTGGCGAGTGTCGCAGAACGCTGCAAATGCGTTCTCAAAATCTTCTACCATGGGCCCGCCGATGAACCCGGCTGAATGCAGCACGCGACGAAATAACGCAGTGAGTTCCGCTTCGAGTTCGACGTGGGGGGTTACAAGATCGAGGAACGGAATCAACATGTCAGTATTCATACGCTCTCCTGACTAAACGCTTGTGAGATGTCCTGAAACTGCTTGTAAGCAGACTGGTGAAGCCGGCCGTTGAGCTCACCGAAGCTCCCAGTTAGCGGCCAGCACCGATCGCTTCGTCGTTGTTCGCGCTATCTAGAAAGCGCAGTACTCTTGCCGGATTGCCTGCCACTACGGCGTGGGCAGGAACATCGCGAGTGATTACGCTACCCGCACCGACGATGGCATTTTCACCAATGCAAAGATTGGGGAGAATCGTTGCGCCAGTGCCAATGGAAGCTCCGCGCTTGACCACCGTCTTCTCTACCTTCCAGTCAGCCTCGGTCTGCAGCCCACCATCGGGATTCGTCGCCCTAGGATAGCTGTCATTGGTGAACATGACCCCGTGGCCAACGAATACGTTGTCCTCGATCTCAACACCCTCGCAAATGAAGGAGTGGCTGGAAATTTTGCAGCGTTTACCTACCTTGGCATTCTTCTGGATTTCGACGAAGGCCCCAATCTTACTCTCATCGCCGATTTCGCAACCGTACAGATTGATGAACTTGGCGAGTCGAACGTTTGCCCCCAGTTTCACGTCGTCCGCGATGCAGTTGAATGTGTTCACAGGTAAACCAGCGCTCCCCTTTTTTTCAGTGACTCATTCGCGGTCTCAAGCATGCGCACCACCCTTAGCCCTGCGCAGCCATCATTGAAGGGCCTCTGTCCGCTCGAAACGCACTCGACAAAGTAGGTCATCTCCTGGCGCAGAGCCTCACCTTGTTCTAGCTGGGGAGACCACATGTCTCCAGATCGGTAGCTAACGAGCAACTCATAAACGCCTTCCCTGCTGCCGATCTGAACTCCCTTGTCGTAGATCTTGAGTTTCTCGTCGGCCTCAAGGTCGTTCCAAACGAGCATCCGCTTCTCTCCGCCGATCAAGGTCGTCCTTACCTTGACAGGGGAGAGCCAGTTTACGTTGATGTGGGCTATCACTTTTTCTGGAAAGTACAACGTCATATAAGCCACATCTTCATGGCCGTTCAAGTGGCCCTGCCCAGTGGCGACGATTGCCTGGGGATCGCCCTTCAGCAAGTAATCCATAATCGAAAGATCGTGCGGTGCCAAATCCCAAAGGACATTGCAATCGTGCTGGAACAACCCCAAATTAACGCGTGTTGAATCGTAGTAATAGAGGCTCCCTAGAGCGCCCTCATCAACCAGTTGCTTGATCTTCCTTACTGCTCCAGTGAACAGAAAGGTATGATCGACCATGATGGTCAGGTTTTTCTGCGCAGCGAGGTTGATCAGTTCCTCGCCTTGAGCCGAAGTGCTCGTGAAGGGCTTTTCGACGAATACGTGTTTTCCGTTTTGCAGAGCAGCTTTGGCTAATTCATAATGCGTCCAGACCGGCGAGACGACTGCGACGGCGTCGATTTCTGATGATTCAGTCACTTCGCTTGCGCTTGAAACAACCTTTACTCCCGGATGTGCTTTTTGGGCCCTGAGACGAGCCTTTGAGCTTATCTCCGCAATTGCCAAAACTTGAGAACCCTCGAGATTCGTGAGGTTTCTCACAATATTGGGGCCCCAATAGCCGTAACCAATAACGCCAAACTTCATGGTTCGCCGACTTTCCGCAGAATCGCTGATTGGTTGGGGGATGACGTGCGCAGGATTCCAGACCGGGATCAGTGACGATCGCTGCCAGTTCGAAAAGTTTTGATATTTAGGAAGGACTTGCTAGTAGGCGCCTGATCCGCGAATCACCGCAAGAGGCGTCCGCAGAAGGATCTTCAGATCAAGCAATGGAGTCCAGGATGATGCGTACTTCAAGTCGAGCCGGACCATGGCATCGAAGTCCACCGTGCTTCTTCCGGTCACTTGCCACAGACCAGTAATACCTGGCTTGACTTCCAGCAACCTCCGTCGATGCCAAGTCTGATAAGCTGCCAGCTCATACGGGATGGGCGGGCGCGGACCAACGAGCGACATATCTCCAACCAGAACGTTGATGAACTGGGGCAACTCGTCCAAGCTGGTCTTCCGCAGGAATCGGCCAAGCGGCGTGATTCGTTTGTCTCCGGTCAACTTGAATACGTTCCCCTTGGCCTCCTCAGCGGGAGCGCCCTTCTTTATCAGCTTCGTCACGTACTCCTGGTGGACCCGAGTGTCGTTCTGCGCGTACATTGAACGAAATTTCAAAAACTCAAATTGCCGCCCGTGCTGACCTACTCGCATCTGCCTGAAAAGAATAGGTCCCCTCGAGGTCATCTTAATTGCGATCGCAATCAGGACACAGAAAGGAAAAAAAACGATCATCAGAAACATGCTGCCCAGGATGTCGATCAGCCTTTTCAAAACGAGCATCGGCTGCTTATTGGTGGCCTGCTTTGAGAGATCGGGATAAAGTGCTGGATTACTCGGACGTCCGGGCCCGTTCTCATCCCAGTCGTCGGGATAGTAATGGAGAGAAATACTGATGAGGCTGAATTGCTCAAAACTTAATTCTTCTCTAAGCGTACTGGTGGCCCGGGTGAGAATCGTCATCAAAATGGCGCTTTTCTCGCCAGCGACCAGCCCGGTAAATAACGCGCCGATCGTCGAATTTCCCTTGTACCATCCAACGACATCTGTATCTCGGCTGGATGCGAGCAATGCCGCCATCACAGTTTCAAGAGCTGGGGCTTGCCTGGCACCATTCTGACTGGCAATCTCAACGAGCATGAGGACAAATGGGGCCTTCGAACGCTCGGTCCGCTTTCTCTCAATCGCGATTACCCGCCTGAAACTCTGCTCGTCGAGGACCCCGCGCTCTACCGCAGGTTCGCTGAGGGGATCTAATAAATTGGCCGGTCGACCCTGCCTTCCCGTGTTCACTCGTCCTCCCAAGGCGTAACGTCCATGTTCCAGTTACAGCAGCGATTCTCGATCACTTCTTCTATTGCATACGGAAAGCACGTGGATGTCTTTCCGTGATCATTGCCAGCTTGCTTTGCACCGTGAGAATACTCAAGCTTTTGTAGAATAGTGAAAGAGATCACGATTCCGCATCGTCGTTTGGTAACCGATTTCCCGGGCGATAGTAATAATCCGTGGGGGCGACGCTCCTGGCGCTGTTTAAAACGGCCCCGATCACCTTTTGGCTGGACAGCGCCTCAAGCCCGCGCTTGAGTTGCCGCTTTTGGGTCGTGCCTTGTCGGGACACAAGAAGAATTCCATCTGCGAGGTTTGTCCAGACACTAGTGTCGGCGAGCGGCAGAATGGGCGGCGAGTCGATAACCACCCAGTCAAACCAGTCCGTGAGCTGCTCCATCATTGGAATCGCTCGGCCAGACTGGAGCAGTTCCAGTGAGTTCCCGGAGGCAATCCCGGCAGGCAGAATCCAAATACCAGCACCATCGAGTCGGTACATGGTCTTCACCAGTGGCCTTTCTCCGGTCAGCCACTCACATACGCCCGGTTTGCTTTGTATCCCAAAGATTTTCGATTGTGTCGGTCGCCGTACGTCTCCTTCCAACAGAAGCACCTTCTGCTGCGTACGGAGTGCGAGCGTGCACGCGAGGTTTGCAGCCACCATGCTCTTCCCTTCCTGAGGGATAGAGCTTGTAATCAGAACCTTTTTCAGCGGGCGCTGCCGCCTCATATGGCGCAATCTGACTCCGAGTAGATGAAATGCTTCCCCCGCGTTATTCTCTGCATCAGGCAACGAAACGAGGTGGCTCTCAGGACGCGGTGCAATGCTTAATACCTCGCACTGCGCGGGCCCCTCTATCCGCTCAGCCGGCGGTGTCACTGACATAGTTGTCTTGAGGACTGCGGCTACAGGAGCAAGTTCCTTTGCTTCTGCAGCCGCGCCAACAACTGCCATCGAGTCCTCGGTCGCCAGAGGAGTTGTCCAGCCATCTGGTAACGTTGCAGTGCTTCTTCCCGCTGACGCATCGCGTTCAGCGCGCTGCAGCATTTCAGTCGCACGCAACTCTGCGAGGGCATCTTTGCCGCCGCGCTCCGCTTCCGAACGCTGTAGTGCGTCAAATATTTGGCTCATGTTCCCTCGCTGCGATCGGTGTCTTCAGTTCAGAACTGGATCCATTCCCTCTTTGGGTTGCCGCGTATAGATCCAGAAAGAAATTTTTAGCCCGTTCCAGATCCTGGTCGCCATCGCCAAGGCCATTCTTGGCTAGCTTGGATCCATTCGTGTTCAGGTGGAAGTCGCGTGCCACGCCGAGAACTACTTCTTGATTGATCGTTTGCAACTGCCGCGCATATCCCGTGATCAGTGCATTCTCGCAGATTGTATTGATCAATCGCGGGAAGCCTCGGGAATACTGATGGATCGCTTTCACAGCATCCGCTGCGAACAACGGTTCCGGGCGAGCGACTCCCCCGGCGATTGTCAACCGCTCCTGGATGTACCGGTCGGTGTCCTGCTCGTCCAGCGGAGTAAGGTGTGCGCGCAGCGCAATCCTCTGCTTCAAGGGCCTCAATTCAAATGAATCAAGCTTCAGGTCCAATTCGGGCTGGCCAACAAGCACGATTTGAAGAAGCTTATCGTCGTTAGTCTCAAGGTTTGAAAGTAATCGAATTTCCTCAAGAAGCTCCATCGACAAATTATGGGCTTCGTCAATGACCAGTACGGTCGTCAGCCCCTGTAAGCCCCGCGAAGTTACGTACTTGCTCAAATCCAGCAGAAGTGTGCTCTTGCTTTGATGCTCATCGACCTTGAGGCCGAAGTCGGCTGCGGCATAGTGCAGAAACTCGTGCGGCGAGAGCCGGCAGTTGAAAAGATACGCGTATGAGATTTCACTGCTTTCCTTGAAAAGTTGCAGAAGGCAGCGCAGCATTAGGGTCTTACCCGTCCCAACTTCTCCGGTTACTACCACTACGCCTTTGTGCCGTCGAATGCCGTAATAAAGCGCGGCCAGGGCTTCATTATGCCGGACAGTGGGCACAAAACACGTCGGGTCTGGCGTCAGATCAAACGGATTCCGGGTCAAATTGTAGAAGCTCTTGTACATTAAGACTCTCGAACTATCCTCGTAGAAAACTGAACGCCGACCCAAGACCGATAGAAATACAGACGACGGCTGTTAGCGCCCAGCCGAGCGCAAGACGTCTCTTCTCGCGCTTTTCGTCGACCGCGTTCTGTACTTCCGGTATTTCGGCCAGCACATTGATTCCCAAAAGCGATTTGATGTCCTTCTCGCCGTGCATACGATCATCGAAGAACTCAAGAAGGAACACCAGAATAGACCCGAGCGCGAAGCCCGCCAAGACACCAAACCCGCAGAACTTCAAACGATTCGGAAAGTCCGGCTTAATCGGGAGACTGGGCGGGTCAAGCATCGTGAACCGCTCGCCTTGCTGCAGCTGTTCCATGCTGGTGGCCATCGCCGATGCGTTCTTTTTCTTAAACAAGTCGTCGTAGTTCGCCTTCGACTGTTCGTATCCGCGCGTAAGTTCGGCAAGCTGCTGTTCTGTCGCCGGCTCCGAATTCAAGCGTCCCTGATACTCGCTGATTCGCGCCTCTAGCCCAGTGATTGCCCGCTCGCGGCTGGCAATCTCAAGCTGGTTCGCCTGCAGTTGACTTTGCAACTGCAGCAGTGGAGTTGATTCCACTTCTGCTCCCTGCTTGGGAGCCGTTTTCGGAGCAGCGAGCAGCGCCTGCCGCTGTCGCTCGGTATCCGCGATTTGTGCTTTCAGTTTCTGCACATCAGGATATGAATCTGTATACCGCGATCTCAAATCGGTGAGCTGCGATCTTAGCTTTGCCAGTTCGCCATCAATCGCGCCGACCTCGCTAGGTCCGCCATCGACCGAACGCCCGGAAGCGTGCAGATTCTTGTACTGCTCGATCAGCGTCTGAAAGTAAACCCGCTGCTGTTTTGCCGTATTCAGTGAATCTTGCTGATTTTGCAGCTGTCCTTGCAAGCCGGACAGTATCTGAAGATTGCTTGCCTGCTGCGTCGGCAGGGCGCCCTCATGGGTCGCCTCAAACTGCCTGACCTTTGCCTCTTGAGCGGCCAAGGCAACTCGAGCGTCCTCAAGCTGTTGTGCAAGGAAATTGGTTGTCCCTTCTGATTGCTGCTGGCGCACTTTATTACTCTCGGATATGAAGAGTTGCGTCAGTTCGCTCGTTACCTGCTGTGCAAGGCGCGGATCGCGAGCCGAGAAACTCACACGGAATGCGGTGATTTCCTGGTTCCGATTGTCCCGCACAAGTTCGACACCACCGATGTTGCTTCGCATCGCTTCTACTTTATCGTCGGATGACTTTTTATCAGGGTAGAGACCGAGCTTATCGATGATGGAGATCAGGCGGGTTCTGCTCAGAATCTGTTGAGAGATGCTCTGAAGCCGGTCCTGCAGATTCTGGTTGACGTTCGGCGGCACGTAACTGGAAGGCATCGTCGGCTCTTCCACGAGAATTAACGTGCTCGATTTATACATCGTCGGGAGAACCCAACTGGCTCCCCAGACGACCAGCCAGCCAAGAAACAGCGGCACGAGAAAGTAAATGTGTCGCCGACGGATCAGGTCGATGTATCGATCGAAGTCGGGCTGAGCTAGTTCCTGCTCTTCAAGCATTTCAGGCATGGTTATCGTCCTAATGGGCGGCTGATTTGATAAGCAATCGAGCCATACACGCGGTTCGAGTGGAGGAAAGAAGAACTCGTCGTTATGTTCCCGTAGTTTTGGTGGAAACGCTGATATCCCGCTTCCATGTAGATCCGCTCCGTCATTCGGTGCTGCGCACTGATTCCTGCAGTCAGCGTGTGGCCTCCCGTAAATGAGAAGATCCCCGGCGTATTTGGATGAACGCTCTTGAACATCATGTAGTCCGCGTGAGCGCCCGCGCTCCAGGTTCGAGATAAGATCACACGTCCATCCACGCTCCCCAAGTTCGAATGGTAGGTCCCGATCAGCCCGCCGGCGCCGGATACCACGTGAGAGTAGCTGGCCGCAAAATTCGTATGCTGCCTTTGCCAGCCCAGGCTTCCCTGTATCGCTGGTGTCCACGCCCCCTGCTTAGCAACGTTTCCGTTCCAACTTGTGTAATGCTCGGGGCCGCCCAGAATCGAAAGCGAGAAGTTGCTGGAGAAGTAATGCGTATAGAAACCGAATATCGTGTCCGAGACAGTGTAAGTCCCGATCGGATGCGTGATGAATTTCGAAAACTTGTAAGTGACTCCGAGGTACTGAGAACGAGCAACCCTGCGGGAAAAATGCGCCTCAGCATCCGTAGTGCCAAGATTGTTTAATCCTGGCACGTCCTTCAATTGCGAGTATTGAATGAACGTGTACCCTGCGCTACCGCCAATCATTGCGTTTCTAGCGTATTGATAATTGAGAGATCCAGTCGCGGAATTTCCAAGCTGATTTGCGAAAGGCTCGATGAGCGTATTCGACGACCCCTGCGATCCAGATACGCCGCCCCCCACAAAGGGATTGCTCTGGTTATACAGGTTGTAGTTTTGTTGAAATGTGTCGTTGAGAGTGATGGCAGCGTATTTGCTCAGCCGAAAACTGTAGCTGGCCGATGCGGCCTGACTCACCGAGTTCAATTGACTCGTGTTCTGGAAGATGGAGAACCCCGAACTGTAGTGGAGCGACTCGCCTTGTCTCGAAGTCCTTCGATCAAGCCCTACAGTGGGCGAGAATGAATAGATCTCGTCAGAAACGGGGCCATTGTTAGTCAGCAGCATGAGATTGTCTGTGTACGCAGCGTTGAGCACCATCCCAGCGGAAAGGTAGTTTGATCTCTCTTCCGAACCCACAGCCACCGGGTATGCATCTCGACTCACCGGAGGCGGCGTCATCATCCGTTCGTCATCCAGGTCTGATCCGCCGCCCGTCGCGCTCGGTTCAACCTGCGACCACAGCGGCGTTGATGCCGCAATCGCGAGGAGAAAACAGGCAATAAGCTTCATCATGACGGTCATCCTTACGGAACGATGATTGTGTCGTTGGGTTCGACTTTGATGTTCTGGTTAACGTTCTTGCCCTTCAGAAAATCTTTGTAATTGAACTTCAAGCGCTCTTGCTGACCACCCGGCCCCTTGCGCAGAACGTAAATACCTGTCTTTTTTGCGAAATCGCGCAAGCCACCAGCGGTCGCGAGTGCGTCCACAATCGTAGTTGCCGCGGTCAGAGGATATGCTCCGGGCTTTGATACCTCACCTAGCACGTTGAACCTTCTGCTCAACACCTGCTGCACGATCACCGTCACTTCCGGCGCCGTGATAAATCCCTTCAGCTTCTCGGAGATGTCTCTCTCTAGCTGAATCGGCGTTTTGCCGGTCGCTTGCATTTCACCCACCAGGGGCAGCGAAATCTTCCCATCCGATCGAACGGGGATTGACTTCGTAAGATCGGGCTCTTTCCAAACACTGATCGCCAACACGTCGTCATTGCCAATGACGAATTTCTCGTCGTGGGGCTTATCGCTTGCTGTCGAATTCGACTGTGCAGTCGAGCCTGCCTGATTTTCCTCCGTCGGCGCTGACTGGGCCCGGCCCACTCCCGATCCTGCGATGACAATCGCAAATCCCAGAACCAACGCCTGCCGGGTATGCATCTTCATAGCTACTCCTGTCAATCTTGTTTACGCCTCAAGCCGCATCCAGCATTCGTGGCGCTGTCGTGCACAACTTTTCGGCCCATTTGCTTGCCAGAATCCAGCCAACGCCACATCTCAATCGCCCGCCAGCAATGTTTCCTGCGTGCGATCCAGGTACGCCGAATTAGCTCCCAACGCAACCACTTTTCGTTCGACTACGGGAACAACATCCAGAGCATCAATCTCCACTGCTACCGACTGGGCCAGCATCTCCACTGAAAGAACCAATCGATAAAGATTCTTCTTGCGCGTCAAGACTCCCTCAACGCCTTCCAGCGAACCCCGAATGACTCGCACTCGCTCACCGCAGCGGAGGAAAGGGTGTGGCTCGACCCGGAAATGCCCTTGAACGGTTCGCCGAATCGAATCGATCTCTGCCTCTGGCACAGTCGCAACTCGCTCCCCATGGCTGATGATCATGTGTACCCCCGGTGTGCTGATTACCGGAAGACGCCGCTCAATCGCACCCCGAACGAACACATAGCAGGGAAAAAGTGGCAGCGAGAGCACCTTGCGCCTGTCTTTCCATTTGCGGGTGGAGTCGTATAGCGGGAGAAAAACTTCAAATCCTTTCGACTCGAGCATCTCGCTAACGGTCTTCTCGTGCTGGTGCCTCGTGTAGACCGCGCACCACGCTGAGTTCTCCGCTTGCGGTTCCATGCTCTTGAAAATCAATGGTTTGCGCTCCCGCATCTTTGGTCTAGCACATAGCTTCGCCCTGTGAGCTACATGCTCAATGTTTTTTAAAACCCAAACAGCCGACCGAAGGACTTCTCGTCTGCGAAAAGAGATGAACCTGGACGAGGAGTCCTGCTCAATAGTCGGTGACCCTGTCCGCTTCCACAATGCCCTATTAGGGTCGCGCCATTACCGCTCAGGTAACCTATACAAATTACTTGCGGTAACCACCCACTGCCTTACCCGTGCAATCCACGTAAAATTGTGATTTAACGATTGATATCGTTTCAACACCCCATGAAGTATCTGCAGCCAGCCTGATTCTCCTCCTGGTTACTTCCTGGTGATTGGTCACCTTATCCACGCTTCACGCTCGCTGATGTCTCCTACTTGGCCGCCCCTGGCGCCCCCCAATTCCTCGATGACGCCTCGTCGTCGGGACGGATCCGATCTGACGCATGAACCCCAACCCAACCGCTTCTTCCGTACCGAAGATGACAATCCGAGCGATCCAATTCTCTAGTTCGCGAATGTTCCCGGGCCAACTCCACTTCTGAAATGCTTCCAAAACGCACGGATTCAGCTTGGGCACTGGCCGTCCGATCTTCCGCGCATATTCCTCGGCAAGGTAGTCACAAAGCTCGGGGATGTCCTGTTTCCGCTCCCTTAGCGGCAACAGGCGCACGCGACTTTTAAAACAGTCGGCCAGGTCCCGCAAAATGCGACCGCACTCAGCGGCTTCATCAAGTCCAACGCTGGAGGCACATACGATGCGAGCACCCTCGGAGGATACGCGTAGCTCCCCGCCTGTGAAGGCGCCTGACTTGAACAACGCTAAGAGTTTCTCCTGTAAGCCCAGATCCAGGTCTGCGATCTCATCCAGAAACAGCGCGCCCCCAGCTTCCAATCCAATCGATGTGAAGTGCTGTCCGAGCCTCCACGTATGGGACCCTTCCGTCCCTGACATGCCTCTTTCAAACAGACCAGGCGATATCGCTCCGCAACTCACACGAACAAACGTTTGATCGATCCCTCCGAAGTGCATGTGAAGATGACGCGCCACCAGTTCTTTGCCCGTTCCGCTTTCTCCCTCTATGAGTAGCGGAAAATCGGCAGCCTGAGTCAGTTCGAGATTGGCGCGAATGCTGCGCATAGTCTCGGTGCTGCCAAACAGAAAGTTCGCGGGCGGTAATTTGGCGAACTGAGTGGATTCGGTAAGCATGCTCTCAGAATTCCGTTGACTCCCAACTAGCACCAGCATGACCAAATCACGTGAAAACAGTGGAAATAGATCTCCGGAACTGCGCCTATTTTGGCTGATTTCTGCTCGCTTCCCGGCAATCGGGTGATCACCGCGTTCGCACTATGCAAAACTTTGCATACATTGCGCGAATAGTCTGCAAGGGATTGCGCCATTGCAACTCTGGTCAACCGCTGCCTGGATTTGCCTGGCCCGGAACCGCGGCGATGGCTGGCTGAGCTGCTTTGTTAAGAAAAGTTCCGAAAAGAGAGTGACGATTTTGGCGACAATCCATGCTGCTGGATCTTGTAGAGAAGCCCGCGGTAACTAATGTTCAAAGCGCGCGCGGCGTTCCTTCGATTCCAACCGCTTGCCTCCAGCGCTTCTCGAATCATCTGTAACTCGGCACGGTCCTTCATCTCGCGCATTACGGTGCGCATGCCTGCACTCTCGGCTACGGATGGTTCAAACTCGTCGCCAGCTTCAACTCTGTGCCCGTCGGCGATCTTCTTCTCCAGCTCATCAATCGCCGTAGCGGTATCCCGCATCGTCATCGTTCGCGTCACAAAATTGCGTAGCTCCCGAACATTTCCCCGCCACGAATACAACAGAACTGCATCCATCAGACGCGATGAAAACGTCACGTCACTGCTGTTCCGCCACTCCTGCGGCGATCGCCTGACGATCTCCTCTATCAGATAGGGGATTTCTTCCCGGCGCTCTCGAAGTGGTGGCACTTTGATTGTGAAAACATTGAGCCTGTAGTAGAGATCCTCTCGGAACGTCTTGCCCACCAGGGCGGTTTCAATCGCCACGTTGGTCGCGGCCAGAACGCGCACATCTACCCTGCTGGTTTCGCGCGCGCCCAGCCGATTGAACTGCCCATCTTGCAGCACGTGCAGCAGTTTGGCCTGCATCTGGGCGCTCATTTCTCCAATCTCATCCAAGAGCAACGTTCCACGGTTGGCCAGTTCAAATTTGCCGGGCTTGTCTTTGATCGCGCCCGTGAATGCGCCCTGCTGATAGCCAAAAAGTTCGCTCTCCAGCAAATCAGTTGGAAGTGCTGCGCAATTGACGTTGACAAACCGGTGGCGCGCCCGCCGTGAGTGCTTGTGTATGAGGTGTGCAATTACCTCCTTGCCCGTGCCGCTCTCGCCGAGAATCAACACCGGCGCATCCACTTCGGCAAGCAGGTGAACCTGTCGATGAATCTTCAACATGGACGGCGAAGCTGCAAGAAAATATCTTCCGTCCTCAAGTTCTTCAACGATCGTGTTCCCTGGCAGTGCAGCGGTATCTGTCACGTCACGAAAAAGTCAGCTACTACCCTGTGGTTGCAACCGACCCGAGACTCGACATGCCCCAGTCAGCATTTCCGCGATTTCAGATTCCACCAGCGGGCGAGACAGGATACACGCGACCCCGAGTTGAGCCGCTGCATCCCTTAGCCTTTGCTCATCCGGCCCGCAGATCAGGCACACGGGCGTTGACGAGGCTGCCCGCATCATCTCGCGCAGGTCGTAGGATCTCCCCGAATCTCCGGCTTCAAAAATGACAATATCGGGGTCAACGCCGTTATTGATGAGTAATCGCGCCTGCTCGAAACTCGCGGTCTGCACCAGTTTATGGCCCGCAAGGCCCACGACACTGCTGATCGCCGATCGGGCATCAGCAGAACGAAGTACGCCTAGAACAAGGAGGGTTGATCTCACAAGGCACCCGGGGGAATTCGCTGCAAACAATCGTGGTCCGTGTCATCAATGAAGTCAGGAGAATTCGTGACACGAGCTACGCTTGTAAATGTCCGCTCGGATGTCTCAGTCTGGCGAGCTCTGATGGACTGAACGAAAGAGATCCCGGTGCTATTTGCCGGATTCTCGAAGACTCACTGTCCCGGTAACGCTGATCGCGAACCGCGACAAAAAAACACAAAGCGGACGGACTGGTGGCCGGCTCTCTTTTCCAAAGGCCCATTCGATTTGGCCTGATGGAGTCCTTACAGTAGGGTAAGCTTCCTATCGAGTCAACAAAACTTTGGTAACCAGAATACACCTAACTTCAACGAAAGATTTATGTTAGCTTCACTTTTGACTTTCAGGTTTTCTTCCATTCCTTCTACGCTTCACCCCCTCGGACGCTGTATCGGCGTGACGCCAAGAGTGATCGTCATTGTGTGTGAGCATCCCGGATTCAAATGCACAGGCTGTCTGAGCACATTTCCACCCTCCACGCACAGCATGCCGCGCCACTCTTCGTTCCCGAAATCTGTCAGAGCAGCCGCGCCATCGCTCCACGGATTCCACGCGATTGTTGATACTGAATTCCTCTTCTCAGTGAGCAGCTTTCGGCCGAACACGGGGTCCACAATTTCTACCGCCCCAACCGCATCGAGATAAGCATTGTCAGTCTGCATGGTCAATATCAGGCTCCCTTCCTGCTTTTTCTCCAGATTGTTGTCGCGATTGTCGAGATATTGCACGCTCTCCAGTCCTGACACTGTTACCCGTTGCACATCGCCTACCCTGAAGTAGCTGTGCAGAGCCTCCTGAAACTCCAACTCCCGTTCGCCCACATTCCGCATTGTCAATTCCAATGTCAGCCTTGGCCCGACTGTCACGGCGTACTCCAGGCGAAACTCGTGCGGCCACCAGCGCCTGCTGTCTGCATCGCTTTGAGTCGAGAGGTTCACCACCACTGAATACTCTCCCTCGCGGCGGATTGTATCCACACTCCATTCTCTGGTCCTTACGAACCCGTGTGTTGGGGCCTTGCTGTCATCGGCTTTCGCGCGAAACCAGGGGAAGCAGATTGGAATCCCTCCGCGGATGGGCTTTCCCAGCTCCCAATGAGACCCTTCGCTCACAAACAACACATCATCAAAACCAGCCGGCCGCCACGACGTCACTTGCGCCCCGTACAAATAAATCTCGGCGGTAGCGGCCTTCGTTTCCACCAGGATCCTCGGCAGTCCGCCCTTACCCGGCTCAATGCGTGCCAATCCGTCCAAGGCATGCCGTTCATTCATTGCTGCGATTCTCAACTGGTCGTTCATACACTCGCGATTCTATCCAACCTTGTCCTTTCCTGCGGACAACAGCAAACGAAGCTCATCGCATCCACAAGTTTGAGGTCGCATCCGTACAACCGCATGAAACTTGCCGTCAATCCGCCCATCCTGCCCATGCTTGCCAAGCGCGTCGACCAGATTCCCGCACAAGGCAACTGGATCTACGAGCCCAAATGGGATGGTTTTCGCGTCCTCGTCTTCCGTGACGGCGGCGAGGTTCTTCTGCAGAGCCGAGACGAAAAATCCCTCAACCGCTACTTCCCCGAGATGCTCGATCCAATCCGCGAGCAGCTTCCGGAGAAATGCGTGCTCGACGGAGAATTGGTCATCGCTAAAAGCGGCCGGCTCGACTTCGACGCGCTGCAACTCCGAATTCATCCCGCCGCCTCGCGAGTCAAACTGCTCGCTTCGCAGACCCCAGCGTCCTGCGTCTTCTTCGACCTACTCTGCAATGGCCCGCGCGATGTTCGCACCTCTCCATTTCAGAAGCGCCGCGCCGAACTCGAGGCTCTTCTGAAATCCGCGACGCCTCCAATTCACATCACTCCCGCATCGACAGATCGAGGAGTTGCTTCAGACTGGTTCAAGCGCTTTGAAGGTGCGGGGCTCGACGGTGTTGTCGCCAAATTGCTCGACCTCCCCTACCAACCAGACAAACGGGTCATGCTCAAAATCAAGCATGAACGCGACTGCGACTGCGTGGTCGCTGGTTTCCGCTGGTACAAGGAGGCAGCCGGCAAGGAGGTCGGTTCCCTTCTCCTCGGACTCTACGATGACGCGAACGTTCTGCAACATGTCGGCGTGTGCGCCAGTTTTACCGCGCCCATGCGACGCGAACTGCTCCAGTTCCTCACACCCTATCGCAAGGACGCGCTTCGCGACCATCCCTGGAAAGACTGGGAGAGCCCAGAAGAATCCCATTCATCAGACGAGCGCCGCATGCCCGGCGGCAAAAGCCGATGGAGCAGAGGCAAGAATCTTGAATGGGAACCATTACGCCCCGAACTTGTTGTCGAAGTCGCCTACGAACACATGCAGAGTGGCCGCTTTCGCCACATGGCTCACTTCCGCCGGTGGCGCACAGATCGCAAACCAAAGTCGTGCACCTTCGCTCAGCTTGAAGTTGTCGCCCCGGAAGAGTTGAAGTCGATCTTCAAACTCGGCCGATGATTCCGGGTCGCGAAATCTGACGCTTCGGGAGTGGCCTGCTCAGGGCCTGAAGTCCTTCGTCTCCATCACATCCACAGTTGTTTGCACCGGAAGTTTATCGCTCGAGCCGCCTGCCAGAATCCGCACCTTCTCCTTCTCAACACGCCACGCATGCGCCGATGCATCCCAGTAGGCTAGATCGCGAGCCTTCAACTGCATCGTGACATCTTTTTCCGCACCTACCTCCACACGTATGCGCGTGAACCCCTTGAGTTCCAGTTGAGGCCTCGTCACCGCGGAACCCAGATGTTGCACGTACATCTGCACCACTTCATCGCTTGGTCTCTTGCCGGTGTTCTTCAACTTGATATGGACCTGCACGCTGCCATCCGGATCCATTCGCGCTGAGTTCGCGACAACGCTTCTGTACTCAAACGTCGTATAGCTCAACCCATATCCGAATGCATACAGCGGCTTTTCTTTGCTGTACAGATAGGTTTCGCCATCCAGCAGGTTGTAATCGAGAATCGGCTTCAGCTGCGCATCACCGGTCGGCCACGTCTGTGTCAGCCGTCCCGCAGGAGAGTAGTCCCCAAACAGAACATCCGCGAGCCCGTGACCCTCTTCCTGGCTGTTGTGAACCATGTGCACAATCGCCGGCAGGTTCTGCTGGCTCCAGACAATTGCGTACGGGAAACTCGAGCGCAGCACTTCAATCGTCTTGGGATTCGCCGCGAAAACTTTCTTCACCAACTCTTCCTGTTCTAGCACGATCGTTTTACGATCCACATCTTCCTTGCCATTCGATGGCACCGGGCACTGGTCCCATCCTGCGTTGCACACCGGATGATTCCCCACTACTACAATCGCCACATCAGCTTTCTTCGCCAGCGCTGCAGCCTCGTTTTCATCCGATCCGTCTGAGAATAGTACGCGGACATTCCCGCCCACCTTCTCCCGTACGCCATCCAAAATGCTCACGTTATATGGCCAGGTTCCGCTATACCAGTCCTGCAGAACCGTATCGGTCCAGGGCCCAATCAGTGCAATGGTCTTCAGCTTCGACCTATCCAGCGGAAGCGAGTTGTTCTCGTTCTTCAACAGCACAATCGATTCGTCCGTAACCAGCCGCGCAAAGCTCCTGCTCGAGTCGCGCTCCCAGGGCGGAACGTCGCCGCTCATCGCGTGCCCTAGCTTTGCATACGGATCAGCTCCGGCGGGGTCCATCTCACCCAACCGCAAATAAATCGTGAGCAAGTTCCCCAACGAAGCATCCATGTCCGCTTCAGTCAGCAGCCCGTCCTTCAGCGCCTTCGTCAGGTCCGGAATATACGAATCAAGGAAGTGATTGATTCCCGCTTTTACCGCCGCCGCTGATCCGTGCTCCTTGTCCGGAAAGGCCTTGTGCGAACTGATCAACAATCCAAGCGCACCCCCGTCCGTGCAGATCAAGCCGTTGTTCCCCCACTCCTTGACCATCACGCTCTTCAGCACTGGATTCACCGTCATCGGCGTCCCGTTCCACGCGTTATATGACGCCATGACTGCGCGCGATCCGCCCTCTTCAAATCCCATCCGGAATGGCACGGAGTAGTACTCCCGGAACAGCCGCTCATCGAAGTCAGACGAAGTATGCGTGCGCCCGTTCTCGTTCTCATTCGCCAGAAAATGCTTCATCAGTGACGCTGCCTGCCAGTGCTTTGGATCAGGTCCCTGCAAACCCTGCGCAAATGCAACCGTCAACGTCCCTACCAGGTACGGGTCCTCGCCATACGACTCCTCCGTCCGTCCCCATCGCGGATCGCGGCTCAAATCCGCATTCGGAGCCCGCACCACAACGCCGCCGCGATTCCACACTGGGTTCTGGTAGAAGTAACGCGCCTCTTCGCCTTCCAGTGCCGCAACCTTCTTCAGCATCTCGGGATCCCACGTCGCGCCGAGCCCTTTCTCCTGCGGAAAGCTGGTCGTCGGTGCCGGTTGCCGTCCACGCGCTTCCCAGTTAGCCGGACCGCCCAGGGCCAGGCCGTGCAACCCTTCGACCTGTCCTGAAAACACGATACCGAGCCGCGAAATCTTCGGATGATCCGACATGAGCAGGACCTTCTCATCCAGAGTCAGCCGCTTCAGCAGGTCATCAATGCGTGCGCTGTCAGAGAGCGAAGTGTCTCGAAACGGATAGTCCGCCTGCGCGACCGCACTGCTTGTATCCATCCCTGCCAGCACAAGCCCGAAAACCGCGAACACACACCCGCGCATCGTTGCACGCATGACCAAGCCCTCCTCGGTGGAACACCGAAGATTATCACGCGCCACCCGACCAAACGCTGTGAGTAAATCGATTGATTTGCGGTTTGGATGTGTCCGGCATGGAAGAGCGGAGACATACCAGCTTGGGACTTATCCCTCGCCAAAAGCAAAAGAGCGAAGCGCCTCGCGCTCCGCTCTTTCTTAATCCCTTGTTCCCCTAATCGTCAGTACAGCCGGAAGTTTACCTCAATGCTCATCATTACGGGAACCGGCTTTCCTTCCTTCATTGCCGGCTTGAACTTGTACTTCCGCACCGCTTCCAGTGCCTTCTCATCCAGACCCATACCCAGAGGCCGCACCACGCGCGGGTTCTGCGGATTGCCCTGGGCGTCTACGATCAGCGAGATCAAAACGACGCCCTGGTATTTGGCCCGGCGTGCTTCATCGCTGAACTCGGCCTCAGGCGTGAAAATCGGCACCGGAGCCGAAACACCGCCGCCAATCCGGTAAACTCCGCCACCAGTATTGCCGCCACTGCCCGGGCCGTACCCGTTTCCATTGCCCGAACCCAGACCCCCACCGTAGCCGCTGCCCATTCCGCCGCCGCCGCCCGAGCCGTTCGAGGCCAGACTGACGTTGGCTGAGTTCTTTACTCCGAAATTCACCATCTGCGGATTATCCGGCAGCGTAATGTCTTTCTGAACGTTGATAGCCGGGGTAAACGCCAACTTTGGCTTTTCCAGAATTGGAACCATCGGAGGCGTGATCGGATTCTTCATCCGGGGAGGTAGCTTGCCCTTCATCGGATCAACGATGTCATGCGATCCGCCACCACCGCCGCCACCGGCCGGAGCCGTCATTTTCGGCGCCTTCAGAATGTCGCTCACATCCACGTTGGTCAGGTCGACCTTCGGTTTGGTCGGAGGATGGATGATATTGATTCCGAGCCAGATTGCCACCGCAAGGATCGCCAGATTGACAAAACCTGACGTACCCACCGCCCATGGATTTGTCTTCACCGCCATCCGGTCCACTACCGGGATTGGCTTCGATGTCAGCACGAGAGGAGGCAGTTTAGGAGGGAAGAAGACGTCATGAACTTGTTCGTAGAGCTCTTTCCAGATCGGCTTCTCCTCGAACGCCTTTCCGAAAAAGGAGTCGAACTCATGGCCTTCCGCGGAGGACAAATTCTCCCCGCGCTCCCGTTCCGTCTGTGTCAGTACGTTATCTGCCATATATGCCGATGCTGGACCTCTCGGAAGCGTCTCGCCCGCTTCCTGGTCGATCACTCCATTATGCTCGACACTGCCCGCGCTTGTCTTTAGATGAGACTGGGCAGCATCCCGGCTTGTTGATTTCTCCAGAGATCCGTAGCTCTCCGAAGTGAGAGTTCCCATAAACGATAGACGCCCGGTGTGAGCAGTTGTTACCCGAAATTTCAGGGGTGATCTTTTACACTAAACATTCAGGATCTTCTCATCGCTTCCGGGAGTTCAAATGTCTTCTGCGCCTGAATTGAAGGCGACACTTTCTCTGCCGCAAACTGCCTTCCCGATGAAGGCCAATCTGCCTCAGAATGAGCCGCTTCGCCTCAAAAAATGGGCCGAACAGCGCCTGTACCAAAAGCTCCGTGAACTTTGCTCCGGACGCCCTTCCTATCTCCTTCATGATGGTCCGCCTTACGCCAACGGACCAATCCATCTTGGCCACGCTTTGAACAAAGGACTCAAAGACTTTGTGGTGAAATCGAAAACCATGGCCGGTTTCGACTCGCCTTATGTTCCCGGGTACGACTGCCACGGCCTGCCCATCGAGATCAAGGTCGACGAACAACTCGGACGCAAAAAACTGGAGATGCCAGCACCGGCGGTGCTGGATGCTTGCCGTGCTTATGCCCAGAAGTACGTTGACCTGCAAACGCAGCAATTCGAGCGGATCGGGGTCTTTGGCCGGTGGGAAAAGCCCTACATGACGATGGCTCGCGACTACGAGGCCCGCACCCTGGAGGCCTTCTACGGCTTCCTTGAGAAGGGCTTCGTCTACCGCGGACTCAAGCCCGTCTACTGGTGCATTCACGACCGAACTGCCCTCGCCGAAGCCGAAGTCGAGTACGAGAACCACACCAGCCCATCTATATATGTTCGCTATCGGCTCACCTCCTCGCCGGAAGCCCTCTCCCACGCCCTGGCTAGCCGTGAAGTCTATACGATCATCTGGACAACAACCCCATGGACTATCCCTGCCTCCATGGCTGTCACTTTCCACCCTGATTTCGAGTACGTAGCCGTCTCCGCAAGCGGAGATCTAAAAGTCGCGAATTCGCCGGCGGACCCTGTCTACATCGTCGCCGCAGAACTCGCTCCCGCTGTCATCGCAGCCTGCAAACTCGGCAACACCACCGAACTTGCCCGCTTTAAGGGCAGTCAGCTCGAGCGCACCACTTACAAGCACCCCTTCCTTGAGCGCAGCATTCTCGGCGTCCTCGGAACCTACGTCACAGCCGACCAGGGCACTGGCGCAGTTCACACCGCACCCTCCCACGGCGCCGACGACTTCTACACGGGCCAGAAATACTCGCTCGACCAGACTTGCCGCGTCGATTCGGCCGGTCGGCTCCACGCGGACCCGGCAGCCTGGCAACTCGCTTCTCCTCCACCGTTCGAAGACAAAACCGTGTGGCAGGCGAATCCTATCGTTGTCGCCATGCTCGAAGAGCACCGCGCGCTGCTCGCCGTAAACGACCTCCAGCACTCTTATCCGCATTGCTGGCGCTGCCACAATCCCGTGATCTTCCGCGCCACCGAGCAGTGGTTCATCTCTCTTGAAACGCCGATGAACCGCGCTGACGGATCTGAGACAACGTTCCGTCAGCTGACCATCGAAGAGATCGACAAGGTCGTCTGGGATCCCTCGTGGGGCAAAGAGCGCATCACTAACATGATCGCAACCCGGCCCGACTGGTGCATCAGCCGCCAGCGCATCTGGGGTGTGCCTATCGCGGTTTTCATGTGCGAAGGCTGCAACGAACCCATTATCGATCCCGCGCTCGACCGCAAAATCGTTGGGCTCTTCGAGCGCGAAGGCGCCGAAGCCTGGCACACCACCGCCATCTCCGACCTGCTTCCCCCCGGAACCGAGTGTGCGAAATGCGGTGGCACAACTTTCCGCAAGGAAACCGACATTCTTGATGTCTGGTTCGACTCCGGCACCAGCTGGTTCGCTGTTTGCGAGTCCGACCCCGACCTGCGCGATGCGTATAAGAGGTTTCAGCGCGAAGCGAATACCAACACAGCCTCAGAGCACGAAAAGCGTCAGGGCACGACTTCAGTCGTGCCGAAACAGTCGAAAGATAACACCGGGGCTTTACCGCCTGAGGTCCTCTACCTAGAAGGCGGCGATCAGCA
>Ga0157369_10002805_pt1 | contig 20805 bp, 20 predicted proteins | sample C25metaG_FD_113461 | JGI IMG/M metagenome (GOLD analysis project Ga0157369, IMG submission 113461) | Corn rhizosphere microbial communities from Kellogg Biological Station, Michigan, USA - C2-5 metaG | ecosystem: Host-associated > Plants > Roots > Rhizosphere > Soil | place: USA: Michigan...
AAGGTCAAAGTGGACAATTTAGGAATCGTGTTCCTCTCGGAGGTCGTGGGCACGGCGATGCTGGTGCTTCTGGGTTGTGGCGTCGTCGCCAACGTGGCGTTGGCGCGGAACAAGGGTCTCGGTGGCGGCTTCCTGATGGTGAACATCGGGTGGGGCCTGGCGGTCTTCGCCGGTGTGATCGTCGCCTACAACTCCGGCGCGCACCTGAACCCCGCCGTCACGCTCGGCCTCGTCGCCTCCGGAGCGCAGGAGTTCGGCTCGGGAGTCCCGGTCAACATCGTCTCCATCGTCACCTACATCGCCGCGGAGATGATCGGTGCGATCATCGGCGCCGTGCTGGTGTGGCTGGCCTACAAGCAGCACTTCGATGACGAGCCCGACGCCGCCAGCAAGCTCGGCGTGTTCTCCACCGGCCCGGCCATCCGCTCGTACGGCTGGAACCTCGTCACCGAGATCATCGGCACCTTCGTGCTCGTGTTCGTCGTCATCGCCTTCGGCGGCGGACGCCAGGGCGACGGCGGCCTGGCCGCGCTGGGCGCGCTGCCGGTGGCGCTGCTGGTCATCGTGATCGGTACCTCCCTCGGTGGTCCGACCGGGTACGCGATCAACCCCGCCCGTGACCTCGGCCCCCGCATCGCACACGCGATCCTGCCCATCAAGGGCAAGGGCTCCTCCGACTGGGCCTACTCCTGGGTTCCCGTCGCCGGCCCCATCATCGGCGGCGTCCTCGCCGGCTGGGCCTCCCTCGTCCTGCTGCCCGTCCTCAGCTGACCCGCATCCGCTTCACCCGAAAGCCCGGCGCCCGCCTTCGCGGCCGTCGGGCTTTCGCGCGTCTGCCGTCACCGAGACCGACAGGTGCGGTCGAGCCCGACCGGCGTGCCGGGAGGCTACGACCGCAGGTGTCGGTCTCGGCAGGGGAGCGGAGGCTCAGGCCACGTCGGCGGGCCAGCCGGGCTTGGGCGACCGCGTGTCGGTCGCGCGCAGAACCGCCTGCCACGACTGCGGGTGCGAGCCATCGCGATACGGCGCGACGGATGCCGCGGTACCGGTGAACGTGAAGCCCGCCTTTCGCGCCACCCGCGCTGAGGCGAGGTTGCCCACGAGGCACTCCCACCGCATCAGGCCGATGATGCCGTTCCCGAACGCCCAGTCCGCGACCAGCCGCACCGCCTCCGGCATGTACCCGTGGCCGCGATGCTGCGCCCCGAGCCAGAAGCCGATCGAGCCGGTGGGAACGCGGAGGCTGATCACCCCCAAGAACTCGCCGCCGTCGCGCAACGCCCAGGTGTACTCCTCATCCGAGCGCCAGGCACCCGGAATGTACCGCGCGATGAACGTCTCGGCGTCGGACTCGTTGTACGGCCACGGCACCGTCAGGAAGCGTTCGAAGACGGGATCCTGGCAGTACTCGAACATGCGCGGCGCGTCGGCCAGCACCGGCTGGTCGAGTCGAAGAACCGCCGATTCCAGGGCAAGCGGCTGCATCAGTTCGGCGCGACCGCGTCGAGTGCGCCCGCGCGCACCTCGGCCGGCCGCCCCGCTCCGGCGCGCGGCAGCAGCCCCACCCGGTCGTAGGCGCGCGCGAGCGTCTCCTCCGCGACAGCGGATGCCCGCTCGGCGTTCACCGCCAGCAGCCGGTCGAGTTCGGCCGGGTCATCGAGCAGCTCCAGCGCCCGCTGCCGGATGGGGCCGAACGTGCCCGTGACCACCTCGGCCAGCCCCTTCTTCAGGTCGCCGTACCCGCGGCCCGCGTACTCGTCCTCCAGCGACGCGATCCCGCGCCCGGTCAGCCCCGAGTAGATCGTCAGCAGGTTGGAGACGCCCGGCTTGTTCTCACGGTCGAAGACCACGCCGCCCTCGGCATCGGTCACCGCACGCATGATCTTCTTCGCCGTGACCGACGGCTCATCGAGCAGCCAGATCACGCCGGCCGGCGACGACGCCGACTTCGACATCTTCGCCGTCGGGTTCTGCAGGTCGTAGATCTTCGCCGATTCGCGCACGATGGCCAGCTCCGGCACCACGAACGTCTCACCGAAGCGGGAGTTGAACCGCTCGGCGAGGTCGCGGGTGAGCTCCACGTGCTGGCGCTGGTCTTCGCCGACGGGCACGATCTGCGTGTCGTACAGCAGGATGTCGGCGGCCATCAGCGTGGGGTACGCGAACAGCCCCACCGTGGTGGCGTCCTGCCCGTGCCGGGCTGACTTGTCTTTGAACTGGGTCATGCGGCTGGCCTCACCGAAGCCGGTGATGGTGTTCAGCACCCACGCCAGCTGCGCGTGTGCGGGCACGTGCGACTGCACGTAGAGCGTCGAGGCCGACGGGTCGATGCCGGCCGCGATGTACTGCGCGGCGGTACGCCGCGTGTTCTCCCGCAGCTGCGCGGGGTCTTGCGCAACCGTGATGGCGTGCAGGTCGACGATCGAGAAGAACGCATCGTGCGACTCCTGCAGGTTCTTCCAGTTCAGCAGCGCCCCGATGTAGTTGCCGATCTGGAGCGATTCGGCCGAGGGCTGCATGCCGGAATACAGGCGTGGTTTGGTGGTCATGGCTTTACTTTCGCGAAGTGGAGCGGGTCAGAGGGCGTAGTCGACGACGACAGGCGTGTGGTCCGACCATCGCTCGTCGTAGGCCGCGGCCCGGTCGACGGCGTAATTGACAACGGATGCCGCCAGCGCCGGCGTCGCAAGGTGGTAATCGATGCGCCACCCGGTGTCGTTGTCGAAAGCCTGGCCCCGCCAGGACCACCAGGTGTACGGGCCGTCGACATCACCGGCCCACTTGCGGCCCACGTCGACCCAGCCGAGCCCCGCGCCGTTGTTGTACTCGGGGTGGTCCTCGGCGCCGACGATGCGGTCGAAATACGCGCGCTCCTCCGGCAGGAAGCCGGCGCGCTTCACGTTGCCGCGCCAGTTCTTGATGTCGAACGTGCGGTGGCCGACGTTCAGGTCGCCGAGAACGACGGCGAGGTCGCTGTGGGCGGCGAGCTGCGGCATCCGTTCGAGCATGGCGTCGAGAAAGCGGATCTTTTCGACCTGCTTGGGGGAGCCGGCCTCGCCGGAATGCACGTAGGTGCTCACGACGGTGACGATCTGGCCGCCGACCTCGTAGTCGGCCTCGAGCCAGCGTCCGGCGCTGTCGAAGTCCTCGGCGCCGAGCTCCACCCGGTGGATGGAGGCCTTGCGGCGGCTGGCGAGCGCCACCCCGGCGCGGCCCTTGGCGGTCGCCGGCTCGTGGATGATGTTCCATTCCGGACCGAGGAGGTTCTCGAGGTCTTCGGTGCTGGCGCGCACCTCCTGGATCGCCAGGATGTCGACGCCGCGGTTCTCGAGCCAGCCGCCCATGCCCTTGCGGAAGGCAGCCCGCACGCCGTTGGTGTTGATCGTGGCGATACGGAGGGGTCCGGAGGCGTCAGGGGAGGACATACGCTAATTCTACGGGGCTGCCCCGACACCCTCGGCTGTCGCCGGCTGGGCGCGGTCAGGGGCTGGTGCACCCCCATTTCGGGGGCAATTATGACGTGAGCCTGACTCAGGTCTTGTGGCCTGTCGGCGGCCTCTGTCATCATTTCGAATGCCGGTCCACATGGCCCGGACTTCCATAACCCGAATGTGGATTGTTTGCCGTCATGTATCCGAAACCACCCTTTCCCGGCTCCGGCGGGGAGAGTCCACCGGCGGCGAAGAGCACTCTTCGCCGCTCGGTGGGGGTGGCTATCGCATTCACCGTTCTCGCTGCGTGCGTCTCCCTCCCTGTCTATGGCGCGGGCGTCCCGGGCGCCCTCGCGTCGATCGAGCATTCGCTGACCGCGTTTCCGTTGGTGTCCCCGCAGCTCGCCGCCGGCCCGGCCGACCTGCTCCCCGACCAGCCGGTGGTACCGCAACCCGAGGCGGTGCCGCCGGCTTCGGTCGTAGCGGCGGTGCAGCTGGATCCCGCCGTGGGCATCCCCGGGGTCTCCGCCGCAACCGCAGCTCCGCAGCCCGGGGGCGCCGAGCTCGCCGATACCGGCTTCCACGCCATCTGGCTGCTGCCGCTGGCCGGAGGGCTGATCCTCCTGGGCGTGCTGTTCGCGGTGTTCGCGTCGCGCAAGCAACGGCGTGACGAGGAGCAGCTCGTGGCGGAGCAGGCGGAGCTCGCCCGGCAGGCGGCGCTGGCCCAGCTCGCCGATCGCGTGGCGCTCAGCGAACTCGAGGAGCTCGAGAAGCTCGATCAGGCCGCTGCGCGGCGCCTCGAGGAGAGCCCGCCGGTGGCGCCCACCGGCCCCGGCGACCGGGTGCACCCGATCGAGCCGAGGGGGCCGGGGGAACGCGTGGGGCCCTTCGTCAGTTTTCCCGACGACCGCGTCGGCCCCGACTTTGGGGCCGACTCTCACGAGGAGAATGGAAAACGCCCGGACGCTCCATGAGCGACCGGGCGCATTCCAGAACAGGAATACTGCGAGTGGTCAGGGCTTGCCGCGCATGATCGCCTGCTTGACCTCAGCGATGGCCTGCGTCACCTGGATGCCACGGGGGCAGGCCTCGCTGCAGTTGAAGGTGGTGCGGCAACGCCACACGCCCTCCTTGTCGTTCAGGATGTCGAGGCGGACGCCGCCGGCGTCGTCACGCGAGTCGAAGATGAAGCGGTGCGCGTTGACGATCGCGGCCGGGCCGAAGTACTGGCCGTCGGTCCAGAACACCGGGCAGCTCGAGGTGCATGCTGCGCAGAGGATGCACTTGGTCGTGTCGTCGAAGCGGGCACGCTCGGCGACGGACTGGATGCGCTCCTTGCCGTCCTTGGGCTTGCTGCTCGCGATGAGGAAGGGCTGCACCTCCCGGTACGACTCGAAGAACGGCTCCATGTCGACGATCAGGTCCTTCTCCAGCGGCAGGCCCTTGATCGCCTCCACGTAGACGGGCTTGGTGATGTCGAGGTCCTTGATCAGCGTCTTGCACGCCAGTCGGTTGCGGCCGTTGATGCGCATGGCGTCGGAGCCGCACACGCCGTGGGCGCACGAGCGACGGAAACTCAGGCTCCCGTCCTGTTCCCACTTGATCTTGTGCAGGGCGTCGAGAACGCGGTCGGTCGCGTACAGCTCCACGTCGAAGTCCTGCCAACGCGGCTCGGTGTCGACCTCAGGAATGAAACGGCGGATCATCAGCGTGACCGTGAAGGATTCGATTGCTTCGGGCGTGGGGGCCGGAGCGGCTGTGGCGGTGCTCACCGTCAGTACTTCCTTTCCATCGGCTGGTAGCGCGTGATCACCACGGGCTTCCAGTCCAGCGAGATGTGGTCTCCGGCATCGGCCGAGTGCGGGTCGCCGGTGAGGTAGGCCATGGTGTGCTTCATGTAGTTCTCGTCGTCGCGCTTCGGGTAGTCGTCACGCATGTGCCCGCCGCGGCTCTCCTTGCGGTTGCGCGCCGAGTAGACGACGACCTCGGCGAGGTCGAGCAGGAAGCCGAGTTCGACCGCCTCGAGGAGGTCGGTGTTGAACCGGCGGCCCTTGTCCTGCACGCTGATGTTCTTGTACCGCTCGCGCAGCTGGTGGATGGTCTGCGTGACCTCCGCCAGGGTCTCGTCGGTGCGGAACACCTGCGCCTTGGCGTCCATCTGCTCCTGCAGCTCCTTGCGGATCGCTGCGATGCGCTCGGTGCCGGTCGACGAACGGATGCCTTCGAGCAGGTTCCGCACGCCGGCCGCCGGGTCGGCGGGCAGCGGCAGGAACTCGGCCGTCTTGACGTACTCCACGGCGTTGTTGCCGGCGCGCTTGCCGAACACGTTGATGTCGAGCAGCGAGTTGGTGCCGAGGCGGTTAGAGCCGTGCACCGACACGCAGGCGCACTCGCCGGCGGCGTAGAGGCCGGGCACCACGGTGGTGTTGTTCCGCAGCACCTCCGCGTTGTTGTTGGTGGGGATGCCGCCCATCGCGTAGTGCGCGGTCGGCATGACCGGCACCGGCTCGGTCACCGGGTCGACACCGAGGTAGGTGCGGGCGAACTCGGTGATGTCGGGGAGCTTCGTCTCGAGCACTTCGGCACCCAGGTGCGTGCAGTCCAGGTAGACGTAGTCCTTGTTCGGCCCCGCGCCGCGGCCCTCCTGCACCTCCTGCACCATGCAGCGCGCCACGATGTCACGGGGTGCGAGGTCTTTGATGGTGGGCGCGTACTTCTCCATGAAGCGCTCACCGTTGGCGTTGCGCAGGATCGCGCCCTCACCGCGAGCGCCCTCGGTGAGGAGGATGCCGAGCCCGGCGAGGCCGGTGGGGTGGAACTGGAAGAACTCCATGTCCTCCAGCGGCAGGCCCTTGCGCCAGATGATGCCGACGCCGTCACCGGTGAGGGTGTGCGCGTTGGAGGTGGTCTTGAAGATCTTGCCGAAGCCACCGGTGGCGAAGATGAACGCCTTGGCCTGGAAGACGTGCAGCTCACCGCTCGACAGGTCGTAGGCGACAACGGCGCTCGGCTGCGGCACCCCGTCGACATCCGTCATCACGAGGTCGAGCACGTAGAACTCGTTGAAGAAGTTGATGCCGAGCTTCACGCAGTTCTGGTACAGCGTCTGCAGGATCATGTGGCCGGTGCGGTCGGCGGCGTAGCAGGCGCGTCGAACGGCGCTCTTGCCGTGGTCGCGGGTGTGACCGCCGAAGCGGCGCTGGTCGATCTTGCCCTCGGGCGTCCGGTTGAACGGCAGGCCCATGTTCTCGAGGTCGATGACCGCGTCGATCGCCTCCTTGGCGAGGATCTCCGCTGCGTCCTGGTCGACGAGATAGTCGCCGCCCTTGACGGTGTCAAAGGTGTGCCACTCCCAGTTGTCCTCTTCCACGTTCGCGAGCGCCGCGGCCATGCCGCCCTGCGCCGCACCGGTGTGGGAACGGGTGGGGTAGAGCTTCGAGATGACCGCTGTCTTCGCGTTCGGGCCGGCTTCGATGGCGGCCCGCATGCCACCACCCCCGGCCCCGACGATCACGATGTCGAATTGGTGATAGTGCACACCGTCGACGACGGTGGACTCTCCGGGCGCGTTCACAGTGGCATCCGTTGTCATGATTTTAGTTAGCAGCTCCTAGCTGGCCGGGCAGAACGAAGGCAGGAGGTCGGCGGGGGAGCCGGCCGGGCAGGGGTCGAAGGTGAAGACCACGAGCGTGCCGAGCACGATCAGCACCACGACGGCGGCGAGGATCGCGGCCTTCAGCACGCGGGAGGTCAACGCGCGGGTGGTGTAGTCGTTCACGATGGTGCGCATGCCGTTGCCGCCGTGGATGAGGGCGAGCCACAGCATGGTGACGTCCCAGACCTTCCAGAACGGGTCGGACCACTTGCCGCCGACGAAGGCGAAGTCCAGGGCGTCGACGCCGTCGCCGATCATGAGGTTCACGAACAGGTGGCCGAAGATCAGCACGAGCAGCACGACGCCGGAGACGCGCATGTAGATCCAGCCCCACTTCTCCCAGCTCACGCCGCCCTTCGTGCGGGGCGGGCGGCTGTACGGGCTGCGGGGGGCTTCGATGGTGGTAGACATGGGCCCCTCCTAGTGGCTGAAGACGTTCATCAGGTGGCGGGGTGCGAAGCCGAGCATCGTGATCACCCAGAGCGCGACGACAACCCAGAACATCACCCGCGAGTAGTTCGCGTTCCAGAAGTCCATGAGGATGATGCGGATGCCGTTGAACGCGTGGAAGACGATGGCGCCCACCAGGGCGACCTCGCCGAGCCCCATGATCGGGGTCTGGTAGGTGCCGATCACCGAGTTGTAGGCCTCGGGGCTCAGGCGCACCAGTGCCGTGTCGAGCACGTGCACCAGAAGGAAGAAGAAGATGGCGACGCCGGTGATGCGGTGCAGCACCCACGACCACATTCCGGAGTGGCCCCGATACAAGGTGCCGGCCGGAAGCCGTGATGACGTCTTCTGCTGATATGTCAGGGTTCCTGCCGGTTCGTTTGGCATGAACAACCCTCCCTGGGATCGATTGGCGGTCTCAACGCGACGCGACGCCGACGTGACTGACCTCTACATATTCTAGGCACTCTCTCAGGCCCTCCCGTTTCACGGGGGTGCCAGTAGTCTGTTCGGATGCCTCACGCCACAGACGTTCTCGACCGCTTCTACAGCGTTATCCCGGCCGGCGGAATCGGTTCCCGGTTGTGGCCGCTCTCGCGCGCCGACGCACCCAAGTTCCTGCATGACCTGACCGGTTCCGGGCACACGCTGCTCCGCGACACGTGGGACCGGCTGGCCCCGATCTCCGGCGACCAGCGGATCATGGTGGTCACCGGGCGCGCCCATCGCGCCGCGGTCGAGGAACAGCTTCCGGAGCTCGCCGACCACAATGTGGTGCTGGAGAGCGAGCCGAGGGAATCGACAGCGGCGATCGGCCTGGCCGCGGCGATCCTGAACAAGCGCGAGCCGGGCGTCGTCATCGGTTCGTTCGCAGCCGACCACGTAATCCAGAGTGCGCCGTTGTTCCGAAACGCCGTGCGCGAGGCCGTCGTGGCAGCGGATGCCGGTTACATCGTCACCATCGGCATCCGCCCCACCGAGCCCGCCATCGGTTTCGGCTACATCAAGTGCGGGCAGCCGCTCACCGTCGAGGGGGCGCCGAGCGCCCTCGCCGTGACCTCGTTCGTCGAGAAGCCCAACCTCGCCACGGCGAAGCGTTACGTCTCCAACGGGCACTACCTCTGGAACGCCGGCATGTTCATCGCCCGTGCCGACCGGATGCTCGAAGAAATCGGGGCCTCCGAGCCCGAGCTGCTCGCCGGCATCCTGGAGCTCGCCGACGCCTGGGACACCCCCGAGCGCGGCGCCGTGGTCGACAAGGTGTGGCCGCGCCTGAAGAAGATCGCCATCGACTACTCGGTCGCCGAGCCGGTCGCCGCACGGGGACAGCTCGCCGTCATTCCCGGCGAGTTCGGCTGGGACGACGTGGGCGACTTCGCATCCGTCGCGAAACTGCACTCGGGCGGGCGCAAGCGCGACCTCGCGATCGTGGGGGAGAACGCGCGGGTGCTCGCCGACGCGTCCAGCGGGATCGTGGTGAGCCGCACCCAGCGCATGATCGCCCTGGTCGGTGTGGAGAACATCGTCGTGGTCGACACCCCCGACGCGCTGCTCGTGACCACCAGTGCCAACGCGCAGAAGGTGAAGTCGGTCGTCGACGCACTGAAGCTCTCGGGCTCCAGCGACGTGCTCTGAGCCGGGGGCGTCGGGCACCCGAGCGCGCGTCAGTTTTCTCATAGACTTCTCTGTCAACAGCGCACCACCGCCGTCGCAGGCATCCCGACACACCTCACAGCAAGGGGCACCACCATGTCACGCCGTCGTCTCATTCTCCCGGTCGCCGTGATGGCGGCATCCGTCGCCCTGTTGGCAGGCTGCGCGCCGGCCCCGGAAAGCCCGGCCACCGCCAGCGCCTCGCCCGGGTCGGACTATTGCGCCCGCATGGTCACCAACTCCGGTGGCCTTGAAGACCGCTCGTTCAATCAGTCCAGCTGGGAGGGCCTCAAGCAGGCCAAGGAGAAGTACGGCATCGACGTGAACGCGATCGTCTCGACGACCGAGACCGACATCGGCCCGAACGTCGCCCAGGCGGTCGGCACCGGATGCCCGTTCATCCTCACCGTCGGGTGGGAGCTCGCTGACGCCACGACCGCCGAGGCGAAGGCCAACCCCGACGTGCACTTCTCGATCGTCGACGAGCAGGTCGACGGGGCGAACATCAAGCCCATCGTCTTCGACACCGCGCAGGCCGCCTACCTGGCGGGGTACCTCGCAGCCGGCGTCACCAAGACCGGCAAGGTCGGCACCTTCGGCGGCGGGAACCAGCCGCCGGTCACCCTGTTCATGGACGGCTTCGCCGACGGAATCGCCAAGTACAACGAGGTGCACGGCACCACCGTGAAACTCCTCGGATGGGACAAGGCCAGCCAGGACGGCACCTTCACCGGCGACTTCGAGGACACCAACAAGGGCAAGTCGGTGGCCCAGGGCCTCCTCGACCAGGGGGCCGACATCATCCTCCCCGTCGCCGGGCAGGTCGGCGAGGGCGCCGCCGCGGCGATCCGTGAAGACGGCCACGCCTCCCTGATCTGGGTCGACAACGACGGATACGAAACCCTCCCCGCCGAGTACCGCCCGATCGTGCTCACCAGCGTGATGAAGAACACACAGGACGCCGTCGTGCAGATCATCGGTGACGACATGAAGGGTGACTTCAGCAACACCCCCTATGTGGGCACGCTGAAGAACGGGGGCGTCGAGATCGCCCCGTTCCACGAGCGCGCTTCGATGGTTTCTGCCGACCTCTCGAAAGAGATCGACCAGATCCGGCAGGCGATCATCGCCGGGATCGTGACCGTGGAGAGCCCGAGCACCCCGCGCTGAGCCACTATGATCTCGGCTTGGTAACTGTTGGCCCCCGCCCGTATTTTGCTCATTTGAGCAGGACATTGTTCGGTAGCCTGTAGCCACACACAGCCCCTGCGGTCCGCAGGGCCGCATTCTGGAGGTCAGTTTTGAGAATCACAGCCCGAAAGACAACCCTCGGTGGTCTCGCCGCCCTGGGCGTTGTCGCCCTCTTGGCCGGATGTGCCCCGGCCCCCGAGACCGGTGGCTCCACCGGCGCCGCGACCGGCTCAGCCGAGGCCGCGAGCGACTTCCTTCCCTGCATGGTCTCCGACTCCGGCGGCTTCGACGACAAGTCCTTCAACCAGCTCGGCCTCGAGGGCCTCACGGCCGCTGCCGACAAGCTCGGTGTGAAGCCGATCAGCGTGCAGTCGAACTCCGACACCGACTACGCCCCGAACATCAACAACCTCGTCGACCAGGGCTGCAAGCTCATCGTCACCGTCGGCTTCAACCTCGCCGCCGCGACGAAGGATGCCGCCGCTGCCAACCCCGACGTCGAGTTCGCCATCATCGATGACAGCTCGATCGACGCCAAGAACGTGAAGCCGATCGTCTTCGACACCGCGCAGGCCGCGTTCCTCGGCGGCTACGCGGCGGCCAGCTACTCGAAGACCGGCGTCGTCGGCACCTTCGGCGGCATGGCGATCCCGCCGGTCACCATCTTCATGGACGGCTTCGTTGACGGCGTGAAGTACTTCAACGAGCAGAAGGGCAAGAAGGTCCAGGTCAAGGGCTGGGACGTCGCATCCCAGAACGGCACCTTCACCGGCGGCTTCGCTGCGGGCACCGACGCCAAGCAGGCGGCCCAGGGCCTGATCGACCAGAACGCCGACGTCATCATGCCGGTCGGTGGCCCGATCTACCAGAGTGCAGCTGAGGCCGCGCGCGACGCCGGCAAGGGCATCGTCCTCATCGGCGTCGACGCCGACGTCACGCAGACCGACACCAAGAACGCCGACCTGTTCCTCACCTCCGTGATGAAGGGAATGAAGCCGGGCGTCGAGGACGTCACCCTCGCCGCTGCCAAGGGTGACTTCGACAAGACCCCGTACGTGGGAACGCTGAAGAACGGCGGCGTCTCGCTCGCTCCGTTCCACGACTACGAGTCGAAGGTCGACCCTGGCCTGGCCGGTGAGCTCGACAAGATCAAGGCCGGCATCATCGACGGCTCGATCAAGGTCGAGTCGCCCTCCTCGCCCAAGCAGTAGCGCGACAATCGCCGGGGAGGTCAGCTGCCCAGCTGGCCTCCCCGGCCTTGATTAACCCCGGGGGACCCCGGACCGGACGGGCCCAGAGGCCTGCCCGCGTGAACACAACAGACTCAGCCCCCGCCCCGCGCAAGGTCGCGTGAGGGGCGACGGTAGATTGGCTAACCATGAAGCTCGAACTTCGCGGAATCACGAAGCGATTCGGATCCCTCGTCGCCAACGATCACATCAACCTCACGGTCGAACCCGGTGAGATCCACTGCCTGCTCGGTGAGAACGGTGCCGGCAAGTCCACCCTGATGAACGTGCTCTACGGCCTGTACCAGGCCGACGAGTGCGAGATCCTCCTCGACGACGAGGTGCAGCACTTCCAGGGTCCCGGCGACGCCATGGCGGCCGGCATCGGCATGGTCCACCAGCACTTCATGCTGATCCCGGTGTTCACCGTCGCCGAGAACGTGATGCTCGGCCACGAGGAGACCACCGTGGGCGGCCGGCTCAACATGGCCGCCACGCGCGACACGGTGCGCGCCCTGTCGGACCGCTTCGGTTTCGACCTCGACCCCGACGCCCTGGTCGAAGACCTTCCCGTGGGCGTCCAGCAGCGCGTGGAGATCATCAAGGCGCTCTCGCGGGATGCGAAGGTGCTCGTGTTCGACGAGCCCACCGCCGTGCTCACGCCGCAGGAAACCGACGAGCTGATGCTGATCATGAAGCAGCTCAAGGAGTCGGGCACCGCGATCGTGTTCATCACCCACAAACTGCGGGAGGTGCGCGAAGTCGCCGACCGCATCACCGTCATCCGCTTGGGGAAGGTCGTCGGCGAAGCGTCGCCGACCGCCAGCAACGAGGAACTCGCCTCGCTCATGGTGGGCCGTTCGGTCGACCTGGTGATCGACAAGGCGCCCGCCGCCCCCGGCGAGCCGGCGCTCGTGGTGTCCGACCTGTCGGTCGTCGACGCGCACGGGCAGGTGGTCGTCGACTCCGTCAACTTTGAGGTCAGGCGCGGGGAGGTGCTGGCGATCGCCGGCGTGCAGGGCAACGGCCAGACCGAACTGACCGAGGCCATCATGGGGCTGCAGGAACGGGTCAGCGGCGAGATCACCCTCGACGGCACGTCGCTCCGCAAGTTGAGCGTGAACGAGGTGCTGAAAGCGGGCGTCGGTTTCGTGCCGGAGGACCGCAACGAAGACGGACTGGTCGGGGAGTTCACCGTCGCGGAGAACCTGATGCTCGACCGATCCGACGGCGCGCCGTTCGTGAAGGCCGGCGGCCTGCAGCTGAAATACCTGGCTGACTTCGCAAAGCAGAAGCTCACCGAGTTCGACATCCGCGCGCAGGGCATCACGACCCAGGTGGGCCGCCTCTCCGGCGGAAACCAGCAGAAAGTCGTGCTGGCGCGGGAACTCAGCCGCGAGCTGCGCCTGCTCGTTGCCGCGCAGCCCACCCGCGGCCTCGACGTGGGCTCGATCGAATTCGTGCACGCCCAGATCATCGCGGCGCGCGATGCCGGCGTGCCGGTGATCGTGGTGTCGACCGAGCTTGACGAGGTCACCGCGCTCGCCGACCGCATTGCGGTCATGTACCGCGGCGGCATCGTCGGGATCGTTCCCGGCGACACGTCCCGCGACATCCTGGGACTGATGATGGCCGGGGAACCCGCGCCCGAGGGAGCAGCAGCATGAGCAACGAGCAGGTGCCCACCCGCGGCGAGGTGCCGCCGGGCCGGGAGACGACCCGGGCCGAGGAGCAGCCGAACCCCGAGACCACCACGTCGGCGAGCCTGCGGCCCCGCCGCACCGAAGGGCCGAGCCGCGGCCAGGCGGTGCTGAACGAGATCATGGGCGGATCGGTCATGATCACGATCCTCTCGGTGGTCGTGGCCCTCGTCGTCGGCGCGGTGCTCATCGCCGTCACCGACAAGGCAGTTCAAGCCAGCGCCGGCTACTTCTTCTCCCGGCCGGGCGACCTCCTGAACGCCGCGTGGCGCACAATCTCCGACGCCTACTCGGCGCTCTTCCAGGGCTCCGTGTACAACTTCCGCCGCCCGGGCTTCGCCGACGGCATCAAGCCGCTGACGCAGACGCTCACGTTCGCGACGCCGTTGATCATCGCGGGCCTCGGCATCGGCCTGAGCTTCCGCGCCGGCATGTTCAACATCGGCGGACGCGGGCAGATGCTGGTCGGCATCGGCATCGCCGGCTGGATCGGCTTCGCGCTCGACCTGCCCGCCGGCATCCACATGATCGTTGCCGTCATCGGCGGCATGATCGGCGGCGCCCTCTGGGGCGGCCTGGCCGGACTCCTCAAAGCCCGCACCGGCGCGAACGAGGTGATCACCACGATCATGCTCAACTACGTGGGCTTCTACCTCATCGCCTACCTGCTGCGCACACCCGGCGCCCTGCAGGCGCCCGGGTCGAACAACCCGAAGTCGCCGCCAATGAAGGAGACCGCGATCTTCCCGAAGATCCTCGGCGACCAGTACAACCTGAACCTCGGCTTCATCCTGGCGATCGTGGCCACCATCGTCGTGTGGTGGATCCTCTCCCGGTCGAGCCTCGGCTTCAAGTTCCGCGCCGTCGGCGTGAACCCGAACGCGGCACGGGTCGCGGGCATCAACGTCGGCAGTGCCATGACCTGGGTGATGGTCCTCTCCGGCGCGCTGGTCGGCCTGGCCGGCGTCTCCCAGATTCTGGGAACGGTCACGACCGGGTTCAGTTCCGGCATCGACGCGGGCATCGGCTTCGACGCCATCACCGTGGCGCTCCTCGGCCGCTCCCGCCCGTGGGGCATCTTCGGTGCCGGCATACTCTTCGGCGCCTTCAAGGCCGGCGGCTTCTCCATGCAGGCCGCCGCAGGCGTGCCGATCGACATCGTCCTGGTCATGCAGTCCCTGATCGTGCTGTTCATCGCGGCTCCGCCGCTGGTACGCGCCATCTTCCGCCTGCCTGACCCCGAGAAAACCCGAAGAGCAGTGCCCGCAGCACGGAAGGCGGTGGTCGCCAAATGACGACGCTAGAGCAGGTGCCCGTCGGCGCCCACGCAGTTGCCCGCCCGGCCGTCACCGCGCGCGGCTGGAAGGCCCCGATCGCGTTCGCCGTGGTCACCCTCCTGTCCCTCCTCCTGTTCGTGGTGTTCGCACGCCCCGGCACGAGCGAGTTCCGGCTGACCGCCGGCCGCACGCTCATCCAGCTTCCGGTCATCGCCGTGCCGACCACGCTCACCTGCGTGATCCTCACCGTGCTGATGGCGGCAATCACCGTCGTCGCGGCGGTGCTGGTGCGCGGCAGCCGCCGGGTGCCGCTCTGGCTGGTCGCGATCTTCGCGTTCCTGTTCCTGGCCGCCTTCCTGACCTGGGCCGGCGCCGGCGCATCCATCCCGGTTTACGGACTGCTGCTCGGCACCGTGGCCCTCAGCGCACCGCTCATCTTCGGCGCGCTCGGCGGCGTGATCTCCGAGCGAAGCGGCGTCGTCAACATCGCCATCGAGGGGCAGATGCTCGCCGGCGCGTTCGTGTCGGCGATGATCGCCTCGATCACCCGGTCGCCGTACCTGGGCCTGATCGGTGCGATGGTCGCGGGCATGCTCGTCTCGTTCGTGCTGGCCGCCTTCTCGATCAAGTACATCGTTGACCAGATCATCGTGGGTGTCGTGCTCAACGTGCTGGTGACCGGCCTCACCAGCTTCCTGTACTCCACGGTGATGACCGCGAACCCGCAGACGCTGAACTCGCCGCCGCGGTTCCCCCGCCTCGAGATCCCCTTCCTCTCCGAGATCCCGATCATCGGTCCGCTGTTCTTCCAGCAGACCATCATCATCTACATCATGTACGTCGCGGTCGCCGTCGTCTGGTACGCGCTGTTCCGCACCCGCTGGGGGCTGCGCGTGCGAGCCGTGGGTGAGCATCCGCAGGCCGCCGACACGGTCGGCATCAAGGTGGGCGTCACGCGGTTCTGGAACGTCTCGCTGGCCGGCGCGGTCGCCGGGCTCGGCGGCGCCTACTTCACGCTGGGCTCGGTCGGCTCCTTCCAGAAAGACATGACGGCCGGCGCGGGCTTCATCGCGCTGGCGGCCGTGATCTTCGGCCAGTGGGACCCGATCAAGGCGACGCTTGCCGCCCTGCTGTTCGGCTTCGCCACGAACCTGCAGAACGTGATCGGAATCATCGGCTCGCCGGTGCCGAGCGAGTTCATGCTCATGCTGCCGTACGTCGTCACGATCCTCGCCGTCGCCGGGTTCGTGGGCAAGTCGAGACCGCCGGCCGCCGATGGAAAGCCGTACATCAAATGAACGCGATGACGGCCGACGAGCAGGCCCCGAGCTCGGGCGACATCGACTGGGGCCTCCTCCGCGAGGTCGCAGCCGACGCCATGACCAAGGCGTACGTGCCCTACTCGCACTTTCCGGTCGGCGTGGCCGCGCTGGTCACCGACGGGCGCGTGATCAGCGGATGCAACGTGGAGAACGCCTCGTACGGCGTGACACTCTGCGCCGAGTGCTCCCTCGTCTCCGCCCTGATCATGTCGGGCGGCGGCCAGCTGGTCGCGTTCACCTGCGTTGACGGTCACGGCAACACGCTGATGCCGTGCGGCCGGTGCCGGCAGCTGTTGTTCGAGCACTCCGTGCCGGGGATGCTCCTGGAGACGGTCTCGGGCATCCGCACCATCAACGAGGTTCTGCCCGACGCGTTCGGGCCGCGCACCTTGACCGAGTACGGAGCCGGACAGTGACTGCAGTAGAACCCTTCGACGTCGTCGACCTGATCCACACGAAGCGCGACCGAGGTGAACTGAGCGCGGCCCAGGTTGACTGGCTGATCGACGCCTACACCCGCGGGTTCGTCGGGGACGAGCAGATGGCCGCCATGATCATGGCGATCTTCCTCAACGGCATGACGCGCGCGGAGATCAGGCAGCTCACGATGGCGATGATCGCCAGCGGGGAGCGGATGAACTTCGACGGCCTCGGCAAGCCCACCACCGACAAGCACTCCACGGGCGGCGTGGGCGACAAGATCACCCTCCCGCTCATGCCCCTCGTCGCCGTCTTCGGTGCCGCGGTGCCGCAGCTCTCCGGGCGCGGGCTCGGCCACACCGGCGGCACGCTCGACAAGCTCGAGTCCATCCCGGGGTGGCGGGCCAACCTCACCAACGAGGAGATGTTCGCGCAGCTGCGCGACGTGGGCGGTGTCATCTGCGCCGCCGGCAGCGGCCTGGCCCCCGCCGACGGCAAGCTGTACGCGCTGCGCGACATCACGGGAACGGTCGAGTCGATCCCGCTGATCGCCTCGTCGATCATGTCGAAGAAGATCGCTGAGGGCACCGGCGCCCTCGTGCTCGACGTGAAGTTCGGCTCCGGTGCGTTCCTGAAGGACATCGAGAAGTCACGCGAACTGGCGCGCACGATGGTCGCTCTCGGCGAAGACGCGGGAGTGGCGACATCCGCTCTGCTGACCAACATGAACGTGCCGCTCGGGCTGACCATCGGCAACGCGAACGAGGTGCGCGAGTCGATCGAGGTGCTCGGCGGCGGCGGACCGGCTGACGTCGTAGAGCTGACCGTGTCTCTCGCCCGCGAGATGCTCGCGCTGGCCGGGATGACCGACGTCGACGTGGAGGCAGCCCTCTCTGACGGCCGGGCGATGGACAAGTGGCGCGAGGCGATCCGGGCGCAGGGCGGCGACCCTGACGCGCCGCTGCCCGTCGCGAAGGAGACCCACACGGTGGTCGCCGACCGCGACGGCGTGCTCGTGCAGCAGGACGCGCTGCCGTTCGGCGTCGCCGCCTGGCGCCTCGGCGCAGGACGCGCACGCAAGGGCGACCCGGTGCAGCACGCCGCGGGCATCGACCTGCACGCCAAGCCCGGCGACCGGGTGACGGCGGGCCAGCCCCTGTTCACCCTGAACACCGATGAGGCGGAGCGCTTCCCGCGCGCGCTCGAGTCGGTCGAGGGTGCGTGGCGCATCGGCGACCCGGGGGACCCGGTGCACGACGGCGGGCCGCTGATCGCCGACCGCATCACGGCCCCCTGAGCCGGCCCGCGGCATCCGCTCGTCTGGTTCTGCCGCGACGGATGCCGCCGGCCTGCTGATCAGGCCGGGTCGCCGATCCGCTCCAGCGCGTCGACCACCAGGTTCCAGAACTTCTCGTGGTCGAGGTCGGTGGCGACCTGCGTCGTGCAGTCGTCGGGGGCCGGCGCTCGGAAGTCGGCCACCGTCATCCCGAGGGTGAGCGTGCCGGTGAGTTCGATGTCGAGCGGGGCCCGGCGCACCTCGATGACGCTGGGGTCGATCACGTAGGCCACGGCGCACGGGTCGTGCACCGGCGGGTGCTCGAAGCCCTGCGCCTCCTTGTAGGTGTGGGCGAAGAAGTCCAGGAGCTCCCCGACGAAACGCGCCGGGGCGGTGTCGACGGCGGCGATGCGCCGCGCCACGTCGGGCGTCGCGAGGGCTTGGTGGGTGAGGTCCAGCCCGATCATGGTGAGCGGCCAGGACTCGTTGAACACGATGTGCGCCGCTTCGGGGTCGATCACGATGTTGAACTCAGCTGTCGCCGACCAGTTGCCCACGTGGTAGCCGCCACCCATCAGCACCACCTGCTTCACGCGCTCGGCGATCCGCGGCTCCTTGCGCACGGCAAGTGCGATATTCGTGAGCGCGCCCGTGGGCACGAGGGTGATCTCGCCCGGCTCGTGCGCCATGATCGTGTCGATGATGAGGTCCACCGCGTGCCGCGGGTCGAGGGCGATCACCGGCTCCGGAAGCTCGGGGCCGTCGAGGCCGGACTCGCCGTGGATCGACGGAGCGGTTTCGATCTCCCGCACCAGGGGGCGCGGGCATCCTGCGGCGAACGGAACACCGGTGATGCCGGCCACGCGCGCGACCGACAGGGCGTTCCGGGTGACCTTCTCCAGCGTCTGATTGCCCATGACGGTGGTGACCGCCACCAGCTCGATCTCGGGGTTGCCGTGCGCGAGCAGCAGGGCGATCGCGTCGTCGTGGCCGGGGTCGCAGTCGAGGATGATCTTCGTGGGCATGCCACCAAAGATACTGGCCGCCCGAGGCCTCACAGCCCACGTTCGAGACGCGGGGCCGCGCCGCCTCAGGGGCCGGCTTCTCAAACGGCGGGCCGCGAGCGACCGCTGAGCCGAAGCTCCCAGCACCCGTTCAGCAAAGAGAGGCGACCCGGAGGCACCCCGCCGATAGATTAGAGACTGTGAACGCCACTGTCGACGAATTCCTCCTGCCCGGCGGCGGGCCGAGCATCACCTCGCTGCCCAAGATCTCGCTGCACGACCACCTCGACGGTGGGCTGCGGCCCCAGACCATCATCGAGCTCGCCGACGCCATCGACCTCGACCTGCCGGCAACGGATGCCCCGGGCCTGGCCGCGTGGTTCGAGGAACAGTCGAACTCCGGCTCGCTCGTCGAATACCTGAAGACATTCGACCTCACCACCGCGGTCATGCAGACCCGGGAGGGACTGTTCCGCGTGGCGAAGGAGTTCGCCGAGGACCTCGCCCGCGACGGCGTGATCTACGGCGAGGTGCGCTGGGCGCCCGAGCAGCACCTGGGTCGCGGCCTCACCCTCGACCAGGCCGTCGAGGCGGTGCAGGAGGGCCTGGAGGCGGGCTCCGAGCACGTGTCCGCCTCCGGTGAGCAGGTGCGCACCGGCCAGCTGGTGACCGCCATGCGCCACGCCAACCGGGGCCTCGAGATCGCCGAGCTCGCGGTGCGCCACCGCGACAACGGCGTCGTCGGATTCGACATCGCCGGCGCCGAACTCGGTTTCCCGGCCCGCAACCATCTGGCCGCGTTCGACTATCTCGCCAAGGAGTTCCTCCCGGTGACAGTGCACGCCGGCGAAGCCGACGGGCTGGAGAGCATTCGCGGCGCCCTGTTCGACGGCCGCGCCCTGCGCCTCGGCCACGGCGTGCGCCTGGCCGAAGACATCACCATCGAGCGCGAGGACAACGACAACACGTTTGTGTCGCTCGGTGCGCTCGCCCAGTGGGTGCGCGACCGCGAGATCGCCCTCGAGCTCAGCCCCTCGTCGAACCTGCAGACCGGCGCGGTCGCCGCGTGGGGCAGTGACCTCGCGAGTCATCCGTTCGACCTGCTCTACCAGCTGGGCTTCCAGGTGACCGTGAACCCCGACAACCGGCTGATGAGCAACACCAGCGTCAGCAAGGAACTCGCGCTGCTCACCGACACGTTCGGCTACGACCTCGATGACCTGCTGGTGTTCCAGCTCAACGCGGCGGAGTCCGCGTTCCTCCCGCTCGAAGACCGCGAAGAACTGATGGACACCATCATCGCGGGCTTCGAGAACGCCTGACCCCGCCCACCTGCGATCCTGAGAGAAACCATGCCTCTGCCGCCCCTGCCTGACTCTGCGATCTCGATCGGACTGCGGGTCGACGACTGGCGTGATGCGGTTCGCGCGGCCGGTGGGGCACTGGAGCGGTCTGGAGCGACGACGGCCGACTACACCGAGCGCATGGTGGGCGTCATCGACGAGTTCGGCGCCTACGTGGTCATCGCACCCGGCCTCGCCCTCGCCCACGCCCGCCCCGGGGACGACGTGCTCACGGAGGGGCTGAGCGTGGTGACACTGGCCGAGCCGGTGGCGTTCGGGCATCCGCACAACGACCCGGTCGCCGTCATCGTCGGACTCGCCGTCACGAGCTCCGACGAGCACGTGCACTTCGTCGCGGAGCTCGCGAACGTGTTCAACGACGAGCAGGTGATCCCGGAGCTGGCGCGCGCGACGGATGCCGCCGGCATCCGTTCGCTGCTCGGCGCCACCCCCTCAGCAGGGGAGCCGTTATGAAGATCGTGACCATCTGCGGTGCCGGCATCGGCACCTCGGGCATTCTGAAGGTCAACGCCGAGCGCGCGCTCGAGCGACTGGGCATCGAGGCCGATATCACGGCGACCGATGTCGGCAGTGTCGGCGTTGTCGCCGCCGACGCGCAGGTGATTCTCACTTCGCCGGAACTGGTGGAGCGGATCGGCAAGACCAACGCCGATGTCATCGTGATCGAGAACTACTTCGACGTCGACGAGCTTGCCGCCAAGCTCGAGATCGCCCTCGGCTAGCCAGCCCGGCCTGCTCCCGGCCCGCCCCCCCCCCCCCCCCAACCCACCCCGCCCCCCCCCCTCCTTGTGCCCCCCCGTCCGCTACACCCGGGAGGAGTCCCCCGGCGGGGT
>Ga0157369_10002807_pt1 | contig 20789 bp, 5 predicted proteins | sample C25metaG_FD_113461 | JGI IMG/M metagenome (GOLD analysis project Ga0157369, IMG submission 113461) | Corn rhizosphere microbial communities from Kellogg Biological Station, Michigan, USA - C2-5 metaG | ecosystem: Host-associated > Plants > Roots > Rhizosphere > Soil | place: USA: Michigan...
ACCGAGTTCGTCCACGATCCAGCGGCACTTGTCGGCGCCGCGCGTCGTTCCGATCACGCGGCATCCGGCGATCTTCGCGATTTGCCCGGCGATCGATCCCACGGCACCCGCCGCACCCGATACGAGCACGGTTTCGCCAGGCCGTGGGCGTCCGACATCGAGCAGGCCGAAATAGGCCGTCAGTCCGGTTATGCCGAGCGCGCCGAGGATATGCTCAGGCTTGTGTTTTCTGTCGTGCTTGGTGAGCGCACGCGCCGGCATCGCGGCGTATTGCTGCCACCCATACTCGCCACTGACGAGGTCTCCCGGTTCGAAACCTTTCGTATTTGACTGGACGACTTCACCAAGTCCCCAGCCGGCCATCACGTCACCCGGATTGAGCTGCGAGCGGTAGGTTGCACCTTGCATCCACGCGCGGCTGGCGGGGTCCAGCGAGAGCAGCGTGGTGCGCACCAGCACCTCGCCAGGCTTGGGCTCAGGGGCCGGCTGTTCGCGCAGGTCGAAATTCTCCGGCCCCACTTCGGCCGCTGGTTTGCGCGCGTATAACCATTGCTTGTTCGTAACCATCTTCGCTCTCCAACGGCGCTGCGGCCGACTTTGATGAACGGAGTTTTACCTTTGTCGTCGCTAGTTGCCAGCCCCGCTCGTCTTGCGCCCCACTCAGCGAAATTGTGCATGCCTTCTCACAGGAATGTGAGCCTTATATCCTTTTTTGAGCCGCATTGAATCGCGATCTAAGGGCGGCTTGTTGCGTGGTCCCGGCGCGGGGGTGCGCAAGGAAGCCGGCACTTAGGGTCGCGATAACAGTCGACCGAGTGGCGATTCCAGGAGGGAGCCATGCGCGCGCTGACCAAAGCGGGTCTGAAGAGCCCGGCCGCAATTGCCGTAGGCGTCGCCGTGACCATCCTGTTCGGCGCGTTCGCGCTGTACAGCCTGCCCATCCAGCTGTTCCCGGACATCGACCGCCCGCAGATCGGCATCGAGACCGATTGGCGCGCGGAGACGCCGCGCGAAGTCGAATCGCAGCTCGTCGAGCCCGAAGAGGAAGTGCTGCAGGGCATTCCCGGTCTCCAGGAGATGGATGGCTTCGCGAACGGCGGCGGCGGTTACATCCAGCTCACCTTCGCGCTTGGCACCGACATGAAGAGCACGCTGGTCGATGTGATCGGCCGGCTCAATCGCTTGCCGCCCCTTCCCGCCGACGCGCAGAAGCCTTTCGTGCAACTTGCGAGCACGCAGGATTCGAACGCGACCCTGCTCTACGTTTTCATGCAGAAGCTTCCGGGCAACACGCGCGATGTGAACTCCTATACGCAGTTCCTGAAGGACGTGGTCATCCCGCGTCTCGAAGCCATCCCCGGCGTCGGCTCGGCGCAGATCAACTCGAACGGTGGAACGGACGAAATCGATATCGTGTTCGATCCGATGCGCGCCGCGCAATTGGGCGTGCAGATCCCCAAGATGGCGCAACAGATCAGCGGCGCCGAAGACGTCTCGGGCGGCACGATCGACGTCGGCAGGCGGCAATACGGTCTCGAGTTCCGGGGACGCTATTCGGTCGAAGCACTGAAGAACCTCATTCTTGAATGGCGTGACGGCAAGCCGGTCCATCTCGGCGATATCGCCGACGTGCATGTCGGCCGCAGCAAGGCGCAGGGCTTCGCTTATCAGAACGGCAACCCAGCTCTTGGCTTGCAGGTCTTCCGCGCATCCGGCGCGAATGTGCTGGCGACCGTCAATGCGGTGAAGGCGGAACTGGTCAAGATCAATGAGAGCGCGGCCAAGGAGCAGGGCGTCACGCTCCAGTACTCCTTCGATCCATCGCACTTCATCAATCAGGCGATGGGGATGGTCACCTCCGATCTGGTGCTGGGCATTCTTCTGGCCATCGGCGTGCTCTGGTTCTTCATGCGCGAGTGGCGGGGCACGCTGATCATTTCGTTGGCGATCCCGATCTGTCTGATGGCCGTCGTCGTGTTCCTGAACGTCGCAGGCCGTACGCTCAACGTGGTGTCTCTGGCGGGCCTTGCCTTCGCCACGGGCATCGTGCTCGACGCCGCCATCGTCGCGTTCGAGAACATTCTGCGGCTACGCGAGCGCGGTATGCCAGCCGGCGAGGCTTCCGAGACCGGTACGCAGCAGGTGTGGGGCGCGCTGCTGGCCTCCACCGCCACCAACGTCGCGATCTTCCTGCCCGTCATCTTCCTCAAGGACGTCGAGGGTCAGTTGTTCGCCGACCTTTCGTTGACGATCGCGTTTGCGGTGTTCGTGTCGTTGATCGTTGCGGTGACCGTGGTGCCGGTTGCTTCGGCGCTGTTCCTGAAGACCCGGCCGAAGGTCGCCGATCTTGCTGCCGTCTGGCGGCGCATCACCGACGTGATCATGAACGTCACCAACACGCCGCGTCAGCGCCAGCTCTGGATTGGCGGTCTGATCCTTGGATCGGTTGTGGGCACGTGGCTTTTGACGCCCAGCCTGCAATATCTGCCGCAGGTGAAGCGCGCCGCCATCGATGGGTTTATCCAGCTTCCGGCGGGTTCGACCGTGAACGTCGTGGACAAGACGATTGCGCGCCCGATCATCGACCGGCTGGCGCCCTACCTGAAAGGGACGAAGCAGCCGAAGCTTCTGAACTACTATGTGAAGATGGACGGCCCCGGCTTCATGGATATGGCCGTGCGCGTTCCCAACGATGAAGATTTTCCTCAGCTTGAAAAAATCGTGCGCAAGGAGGTCCTTCACGATCTTCCCGACGCGCAGGCTTTTGCGCAGATGGGAAGCCTGTTCGGCGGGTTCGATGCCGGTGGCGGCGTATCCATCAACATCCAGTCCAACGACCCCGATGCGATGCGCGCCGCGGCACGCAAGGGCATGCAACTGCTCACGGAGAAATTCCCCGAGGGCGTGGTCAACACCAATCCGACGCTCGACTACGATCAGCCGCAACTCCGGTTGCAGCCGGATGACCGTTCGATCGCGGAAGTCGGCTGGAGCCGGGCCGATGTCGGAACGGTTCTGCAGTCCCTGGGCGAAGGCGCCTATGTCGGCCAACGCTATGACGGCGAGCGCCAGCTCTATCTCATCCTGAAATCACAGCCATTGTCGTCACCCGAAGCCATCAATGCTGCGCCGGTTGCCACACCAAGTGGTGGCGTCGTGTCCTTCGGCCATCTTGTGTCGACGCAGAAAACGCTCGCGCCCAGCGGCGTCTATCGCCTCGATCGCCGCCGGACCTTTGCGCTCAATCTGCAGCCGCCGCGCGGCATGGCGCTTCAGGACACGATGGCCATCATCAAGAAGGACGTCGAGCCCGAAATCCGCAAGATGCTGCCGGCGGACGGCACCGTGACCTATGGCGCGGCTGCCGACCATCTCAACAATGCGCTGTGGAGCATGGGCAAGAATTTCGCGCTCGCGGTGCTGCTGCTGTTCCTGATCATGGCAGCGCTGTTCAAGTCAGTCTGGGATGCCGCGATTGCGACCATTGCCCTTCCTCTCGGGACGATCGGTGGCATGGCGGCGCTCAGACTGCTTGGGCTGTTTGTTTTCCAGCCGCTCGATCTTCTGACAATGATTGGCTTCATCATCGTGCTGGGGCTGGTGGTGAACAACACCATCCTGCTCGTAGCCCGTACGCGTCAGGCGGAAGCCGAGGGCATGACGCGCGTCGACGCCGTGCGGTCCAGTCTGGAAACGCGCCTGCGCCCGATCTTCTCGAGCACGCTGACGGCGATCTTCGGGATGCTGCCGCTTGTGCTGGTGCCCGGTCCCGGCGCAGAGATCTATCGCGGCCTAGGCGCGGTGATCGTTGGCGGCATCCTCGTCAGCCACGTTTTCACGCTCGTGCTGATGCCTGCTATGTTGCGCCTCGGCGAGCGCCCTGCCGAAGCATTGAAGACACCATTGGCCCCCCTGTCACCCATTCGAGAAGCCGCATGATAAAAGAGACGAATATTCGGCCGCAGGCCACAAGCATTGCAGTTCTATTTGCGGCCGCATTGGCCGTCGGATCGTCGGCCTTCGCGGCACCGGGCCAGGACGCGCCGTCGGTCGGTGTTACGACCGCGCGGCTGGTGCGTATGGCGCCCAAGGTTGCGCTTCCGGGCACGGTAATGTCGCGCAACGACTCGCAGCTCGCATCCGAGGTCGAAGGCCGCATCTCCTGGGTGGCAGAAGTCGGCACCGTCGTGAAGGCAGGCGATGTCGTCGCCAGGATCGACAATCGGCTCGCAAGCCTCCAGGCCTCGTCCGACAAAGCCAATGTCGCGCGCCTGTCCGCCCAGTTGAACTTCGACAAGGACCAGGCCACGCGGATGGAGAATCTGTTCAATCAGAACGCCATCGCGAAAAGCACGCGGGATCAGGCGAAGTCGACCAGGAGCATGGATACCGCTGCGCTGGCGCAGGCCCGCGCGTCGCTGGACAAGAGCCAATACCAGCTTGCGCACAGCGATATTCGTGCGCCGTTTCCCGGACGTGTCGTGTCGCGCCTTATCAATGCCGGTGAATATGCGACGGCGGGAAAATCGGTGGTGCGGCTGGTGCAGACCGATGCGCTCGAGGTCAGCGTGCAGTCGCCGATCGACGCGGCGCGCTATCTGGCCGAGGGTATGCCGCTCACGGTGGAGATCGAGGGAAAACCCGTAAGCGCCAAAGTTCGCGCTATCGTGCCGGTAGGCGATATCGCCAGCCGAACCATCGAGGTCCGGATCGTGCTTCCGGCCGGGGCAGGCCTCGTGGGCGATGCCGCCAAGGTCTTCATTCCCTCCGCCCAGCCGCACAATGTGCTGGCGGTGCCGCGCGACGCCTTGGTTCTGCGTGAGGACAACACCTACATTTTCAAGGTCGACAAGAAGAACCAGGCCCAGCGCATCGCGGTCGAGACAGGTTCTGCGGAAGGGCCGCTGGTGGAGATCCGTGGTCTTGTTGCGCCGGGCGAGCGCGTTATTGTGCGCGGCGCCGAGCGGCTGGAAGCCGGACAAAAGGTGCGCGCGGTACAGCTTTCATAAGCATTTTCTCGGGGGGATAGATGTCCAATCGGTCGGGTTTGAAAATCCTTTGCGCTGCCGCTCTGGCGGCGTCTGCGATCGCGGTGCAGGCGGATCTGGCGAAGCCGCAATATGGCGCCTGGGGCTATGACCTGGCCGGCGCCGACAAGAATACCAAGCCGGGCGACGATTTCTTCCGCTACGCAAACGGCGCCTGGCTCGACAAGGCGCAAATCCCGGCCGACAAACCGGCGGTTTCCTTCCGGCTGGCGATGACGGACCGCACCGAGGGACGGCTCCACGACATGATGGAGGCGGCCGCGAAGACGGCGTCGCAGCAGCCGGCAGACCTCTCCGGCAAGATGGGCGCTTTCTATAGAGCGTTCATGGATGAGGGGCGCATCGAGTCGTTGGGCGCCAAGCCGCTCGATCCGTTGCTGGCCGACGTTAAGGCCGCGAAGTCCCGCGATGCGCTGGCGGCGCTCATGGGCCGCACCAATGCCGATTTCGAGGGCTCGCTCTTCAACCTCTTCATCGACGTCGATCTGAAAGACCCGAAGAAATACGCGCTCTATCTGAACCAGAGCGGTCTCGGCCTCCCGGATCGCGACTATTATCTGGACAAGTCTTTTGCCGCCCCGAAAGCAAAGTACGAAGCCTATGTCGCGCAGCTGCTGCATGCCGTGAACTGGCCCGATGCGGACGCGCGGGCAAAGGACGTCGTCGCCTTCGAAACCCTGGTCGCGGGAGCGAGCTGGACCAAGGCGCAGCAGCGCGATCCGGTCGCGGTTTATAATCCGATGCCGGTTGCCGAGCTGCAGAAATTCGCGCCCGGCTTTGCCTGGAAGCCGCTTCTCGATCAGGCCGGCCTTGGAAAGCTCGACCGCGTGATCGTTGGCGAGAAGAGCGCGTTCCCCAAACTGGCTACGATCTTTGCGCAGACACCCGTCGAGACCCTGCAAGCCTGGCAGGCCTTTCACATCGTCGACAACGCGGCGCCCTATCTCTCGAAGAATTTCACCGACGCGTATTTCGAGATGCGCGACAAGACCCTCTCCGGCCAAAAAGCGCAGAAGGTCCGGTGGAAGCGGGCCGTGTTTGCCGTCAGTGGCGGCGATTTCGGTGTCGGCGACCGGTTCGGCACGTACGGGACGATGGGCTGGGGTGTGGGCCAACTCTACAGCGCAAAATATTTTCCGCCTTCGGCCAAAGCCAAGATCGAAGCGCTGGTTGTGAATTTGAAGGCCGCGTATCGCGTCCGTCTGCAGAAGCTCGACTGGATGGGCCCGAAGACGAAGGTGGAGGCGCTGCGCAAGCTCGACACCTACACGATCAAAGTCGGCTATCCCGATCATCCGCGGGATTATTCCAAGGTGATTATCGGTGACGATCTCGTCGGTGACGTGCGTCGTGCGGGCGCTGGCGATTGGGCGTTCTATACCGGGCGTTTCTTCGGGCCGGTCGACCGCAGCGACTGGCTGATGACGCCGCAGACCAACGATGCCTATAACGGTTCGCTGCGCGACATCGCGTTTCCGGCTGGCATCCTGCAGGCGCCGATGTTCGACGCGGCGGCGGACCCGGCCATCAATTACGGTGCGATCGGCGGCGTGATTGGGCATGAACTCACCCACGGCTTCGACGACCAGGGCCGCAAGATCGACGCCGATGGCGCGCTGCGTGACTGGTGGACGAAGGAAGACGCAGCCAAGTTCGATGCACGCGCCAAGCAGCTTGGCGCGCAATACTCGTCCTTCCAGCCGCTTCCCGGCGTGCATGTGAAGGGCGAACTGACCATGGGCGAGAACATCGCCGATCTCGGCGGTCTCACGCTTGCGCTCGACGCCTATCACGCCTCGCTCCATGGCCAGAAGGCGCCCGTGGTCGACGGGCTAACCGGCGATCAGCGCGTGTTCCTCGGCTGGGCGCAGGCCTGGCGCGGAAAGGTAACGGACGACTACGTACGCAAGCAGGTCGTGAGCGATCCACACAGCCCGCGCCAGTTCCGGGTCAACGGCGTCGTGCGGAACATCGATGCCTGGTACGCGGCCTTCGGCGCCAAGCCCGGCGAGAAGCTCTACGTCGCGCCAAACGCGCGTGTGCATATCTGGTAGACGCTCGATTGCTTAGTACCGATCTCGCCGGTTAGTTTTCGGTCCGGCGGGGTGATGCGATGAGCAGATTCTGGAAGTGGACGGGAATAGGCGTTGGCGCGCTTGCGCTGATCGGCGCCGGTGTCGGCTATTTCACCCCCTATGGTGCGTTTGCGATCCACGGTCCTTCAGTCGGCGCGGGTGTCGCTGCAGAGATCGCCTGTGCGGGCGTCTTCGTATCTCATCGTAAGCTGGATGACGTGGTGAGAGACGATGTGATCCGTCTTTCGCCGCTGACAAAGGGAAATCGCTACGAGCTTGGTCGCAACTCGGTCTCCGTAACCGCGCTCGGACTCGTGACGCGCACAGCCATCTATCGCCCGCAAGTGGGGTGTACGCTTCTGGTGGATTCCGATCCGGCGACACTTGCGCGGCAGGTCGAGAGTGTTTCTGCACCTCCATCTGCATCGAACGCGCAACCGTGGCCGGCGGGGGATGTGGTGGATCTGACGGCGGTTCCCGCAGGCGTGGACCGTGCCGTCCTGGATCGGGCCGTCGTCGGTTCCTTCGAAGACAGCACACCGAGCCGCGACATCGATACGCGCGCCATCGTCGTTGTGTATGACGGCCAAATCGTCGCTGAACGCTATGCGCCGGCCTTCGACAGGAAAACGCGCCTGCTCGGCTGGTCGATGAGCAAGAGCATAACGGCCGCTTTGATCGGTACTCTGATCGCAAGCGGGAAGCTTGAGCTCGATATGCAGGCGCCGGTACGGGAATGGAATGAAAAGTTCGATCCGCGTTCGAACATCACGCTGCGCCAGCTGCTCAACATGTCGAGCGGTCTTGCCTTCTATGAACCCTATGATCCCGGCTCGGATAGTACGAAGATGCTGTTCGAAAGTCATGACATGGGTGCGTATGCCGCCGCCAAACCGCTGGAGCATCCGCCCGGCACGTTCTGGTCTTACTCGTCAGGGACGGCGAACATCTTGGCGCGGCTGGTGTTTCAACAGACCGGCGGAACGCTTGCGACAAACGAAGCTTATGCGCACAAGGTTCTGTTCGATCCTCTCGGCATGTCGAGCGCAACGATGGAGCCCGATGAGAGTGGCAACTTCGTCGGCAGTTCCTACTTCTACGCAACGGCGCGCGATTGGGCGCGCTTCGGGCTTCTTTTCCTCGATCGCGGAACAATCAACGGCCATCGCGTGCTGCCGGAGAGTTTCGTCGATTTCGTGCGTACGCCGGCGCCGGCCGATCCGCGTAAAGGATACGGTGGGCTTTTCTGGCTGAATGGTCTGATGGAAGCAGGATCGAAGCAGCGCTGGTTTCCGCATCTGCCGACAGACATGTACGCTGCCGAAGGCCACAATGATGAGTTCGTGGCGATCTTCCCGTCACGCAATACGGTGATCGTGCGGCTTGGTTGGACGGTAGGAAGCGCGTCGTTCGATCACGACAAGCACTTCGCCGCCATCCTTAATGCCTTGCCGGTTCCATCGCACTGAACGGTTGCTTAATGACCTAGCAGGGATTTCGTTCCGGAACCGGCTGCGACATCCCGCCGCGAGACCACGCCGACAATTCCTCGTTTCCGGCGATTTGAATTTTTCAACTCAAATTTGGCGAAATTTTTTCTTGCGGAATAACGCTGGAGCCTCCATTTCGGCCCCAGCGCGACGGACGCGCCGGTTCACCGATATGCACCGTAGAACGGTCTTGGGAACCTGACCGCCTGGCTGGCTCGGCGGCTCCACTTTCAGAACGAGGACTGGCTGATGGCATCATCACGTGCCCATGAGTTTGCGATCGCGGCAGAAGTTCAATCCGCGCCCGTACGCAACATCTTCAATCTTCTTTTTCTCTGCGCGATCACCGTCGCGATCCTGCTCAACGTTCCGCACAACTCACCCAAGGGCATCAGCCTCTACAATCACGTGGCATCGACTCTGGAACAAACCGTCGAGAAGGCGCCGGAACTCGTGAAAGCCGCGCTGCCGAAGCCGGTGTCGGAATTCGCGACTGAATCGGCGATGTCGTCGGCGCAACTCATGAACCGTTGGGATCCGCTGATTGCGGAAGCAGCGAAACAGTTCAGCATTCCAGCAGCCTGGATCCGCGCCGTCATGCACCGGGAAAGCGGTGGCCGCACCATGCTGGGCGAAGGCCGGCCGATCAAATCAAAGGCTGGCGCGATGGGCCTCATGCAGGTCATGCCGGGAACGTACAAAGAGATGCGTGCGGAATATCGCCTGGGCGCAAACCCCTACGATGCTCATGACAATGTGATTGCGGGCGCCGCCTATCTGCGTTGGCTGCACAGGCGATATGGCTTCCCGGCGATGTTTGCCGCCTACAACGATGGACCGGGGCATTACGAAGACCATCTGCAAGGCAACCGCGCTCTGCCGGCCGAAACAAAGGCTTATATCGAAGGCATCACAGCTTCTATCAGCCGTCACGGGTCCGGCACGGCCACACTGACCCGTCCGGATGGAAGAGAACTCACCCTCAACAAGGCCTCGGTGCGCTCGATCCGCAAAGCGTTGCCGGGAGAATATGCTGCCAGCGTGCGGTCGGTGATCAGCATAGGCAAGAAGCGCCAAGGCGTGCGCGAAGATGTTGCGACCGCCAGTGCCATCATCGGGCTTGGACGTGCAAATACTTAGAGTTTACGAGCGTTCCCGAGTTCCATGTCAAAGCGCCTGATTTCGCTTGGCAATTTCAACCGGAACCGCGCTGCCGCGTGAACGTTATTATCTGATGACTATGCTGGATGCGTGGAGGGATTGAACCTCCAGGCCAACGTGTCCGGGTTGAAAGGGCGAGCGTCGGAACACCGACGCCGCCTTTTCGCATTTGGGCTCGTTACTGCTTCTTCTTCTTGCGCTTTTGGTCGTCCGAACCCTCGTCGTCATAGCCCAGCAACTCCACGGTGATCACCGAAAGCGCGCCCTCGGTGTTCCTTGTACCGGCAAAGTTCTGTGCAGCCTGCGTGGCGGCGGCCGCAGCGGAACTCGCACTCGTCGTGGCCGCGACATCGACCGCTGCTGCGCCCGGGACCCCGAACGATGTGCCGCCGACGCTGAAGTTCTCGGCGTTGGCCACCGCCAGCGCCGCGATGAAGAGATCGCCCGCCACACGCACACCCGCATCGCCAGCGTCAACGGTTCCGCGTGGTGCGATCAGGAACACGTCGGGTGCTGCAACGCCTGCGGCCGGTTCAAAAGCCGCGATGCCGGCACCGCTGACACCACCAACGGAGTTGACCTGCGCGAACAGATCCTCGTCAACCTGGACCACGACTGGCGGGAAGTTTGCGGACGTCTTCGGTCCCTGGCCGGCGTTAAGGTCGCCGTTAGAAGACCACATCGCGATGTTGCCGCCGGCCTCGGTGAACAGCCGGCTTTGATTGAGCAGGAAGTCCGTATCCGTGAATGTGTAAATCGAGCCGCCGCGCAGCGTGAGAATGCCTTCGTAACCGAGCGGGATTTCCGTGATGGCGGCGGGCAGCGGCGCATCGTGAATGTTGCCCGTGAAGAGCCGTCCGCCGTCGTAGGTGCGCCGCGCCGCCTGATCCGAGGTTCGCACCGTCGAACCGGCAAGGACGCGCCCGCCTGGACCAAGAATGAAGATATTTCCGCCACGCGATGTCTGGATCGTTGCCAGGCGCAAATCGAGATCGCCGGTTTGAACGGTCTGATTGGCGCCGTTCGAACCACCGGTCAGGTCGTTGGCCGTGTAGCCGAACGCCGCGGGGAAGAGCAGGTTCACCGCCTGATAGCTTCGCGAATACTGCTTGAACGAGGGCCCGTTCGGGATGGAGGTCTGGATCAGTTCGTTGAAATAGACGCTTCCCAGCATGAACACGCGCTGCACGAGTTCGGGCAGGGTGTTGAATGCGTCGAAAGCCTGCTGGAAGGTGATTTGCGTAGTGCCATACAGGTGCTCGAGCACCGAGGCCTGATTCTTCTGCAGCCAGTTGATGAGAATGGGCGCATAGATCGGCTGGTTGCGGTCCGGTACGGAGTTGCCCGCGCTGTCCTTCACCTGAACGAACAGATCGCCATCTAGGTTGTCGAGGTTCGCGGGATCCAGATAGTAATTGCGGAGCGCGTCGAAGTCCTGGCCCTTGCCGACGCCGAACTCCACATAAAGGTCGGATCCTTTAGCAGGCAACCACGGGTTCCACTCATTGCCGACCGAGAGAATGCCGCCGCCATACACAAGAGGTCCGGCGGCGATGTCGCCTCCGAGTGAGCTTTGATACCCGTCGGTGACGGCCGAATTGAGGAATGGTCCCGCATCGCGGCCTGCTTCAAGGAAGAATGATCCGGGCCCACCGATGACAAACGTGTTGCCCTGAACGGCAGCCTCTGGCGTGCCAAAGACGGGAACTCCTCCGTCCAAGCCGATCAACGGCTCTACGAGTTTGGTGGTTGCCGTAATGTCCCGGCCGGAGACGATCCGCGTGATGTCGGACGCGGCGAGGTTCTGCCCGAAGAACATCATGTTGACGATGTCGCGGCCCGCGCCCACACGCGTCTGTTTGGCGACGGACAAGATCATATCCAGGATATCGCCATAGGCGTAGATCCGGTTGGGCACAGGATCGCCCGCATGCGTGGGGTTCTTGTTGTGAAGGGCCTCGCGATCGACCTCGACGGTATTGGGAAGAACGCCCGGAAACAGGAAGGTCCGCCCGCTGAGCACGCCGTTCGACGTGTCGGCGTGAAAGACGCTGAACAGACCGGGCAAAAGGCCGGGATCGCCGTCTTCCTGTGCGATCTCCGTCTGCGCGATATTGGCTCCGGAGATGAGTTGCAGTTCTCCGACGGGGCTCGGGTACAGGATGACAGCCGATGCTCCGCCATTTGCGCTCGTGTCGATGGTGAGGTCGCCGGTGAGCGCCGCGGCTTCGAAGGTCCCCGGATAGACGGCGGATGCCGTCAGATTCGTGGACTGGTCGTCCTCCGTGATGACATCGGCGCCGGTATTGGCGACCGTGATCGCGCCATCGGCCAGTAGCGAGACACCGGCGATCGCCGAGTAGAACCCGCGGGAGTCGAGATTGAGGTCGGCCTTGGGGCTTGGGCCGCCCGTGCCGAGCGCAGCGATGCCCTGAAGATCAATATCGCCTCGGGCATCGATCGAAACGAATGCATCCGACAGTCTGATGCGGAGTTCGTTTTCCTGTGTCTGCAGCGAATTCTGGAAGCTGGTTGCGATGATGCCGGCACTCGCGACATCGCGTCCAACATTGATCGTGCCGGTTCCGGACCCGATGTCGAGCCGGCCACCCAACAGATCGCGACCGGCATCAACGAAGACGTTTCCGCCGCCGAATGTCAGAAGTCCAAGCGTGGACGTTCCGCCGGTGGATGCAATGGTCGCCGTCGTCAGACTGGTGTCGTCGACGATCGAGAGATCGGATACGTCACGACCGGCGATGATACTGATATCGCCGCCACCGAGTGCGCCGACGCCCTCCTGGAAGAGCTGCGGGTCTATACGCACGTCGGTTGCATTGCCGATTACGCCTGACCTCCAGAGCTGATCGCCGGTGCCGATCCAGCTGTAACCAAACGAATTCAGGAGGTCGTAGTAGCTGCCCACGCGCGCCTGCTGCCAGACATCGCGGCGGCCGAGAACGTCTTGCCCGGCCGTCAGTGAAACATTGCCGCCACCATCCGCGTAGACCGGATTGGCGAGCAGGGCCCCGGAGAGGCCGACGCCTGATTTGTAAGGCTTATTGCTAGCGCCATATTCGTATCCGTCCGACGGCGGCTCCGCGAGTAGATCCTGCGTCGATGCAAAACCGCTGGGATCGAGATCGAAAGTGAGACCGGTCAGTGCGTCGACGACGGTTTGCGGCGCCGGGTCCACCAGATGGCCCGCCGTATAGACCGCGGTCCCTCCCACCTGCAATCCGCCATCATCGGGCGAAGCGACAACCGTGCCGTCGGGGAGGCGATACACCGCGGGGCCATTGGTCAGGTCGATATTGCCGGCCGCTGCAATGCTGATGTCACCCGTGCCCGAGCGCACCAATGCGCGCGTCAGTGCTGTCGTGGGTTTGGTGATGATCCTGGGCGTCGGCGGTCTGAAGTCGTTCTGCAATGTCGAGAAATTCGCCGCTACGACATTGGTCATGAATTCCGAAGCCAGCTTCAGGCTCGTCGTGATGCCCAGGACTTTTTTGCCGCTGGTAAGCACCTGATACTGGTCCGGCGCAAAGAACGTCGCCGCCGCGTTTATCAGGAATTCGGACACCTCCGAGGGCGCGGTCTGCAGAGATATGAAGGTGTATGAATTCTCGTTGAGAGTCGGATTGAGGCCCAGAAACGCTTGATACCATTGGGCGGCGGTTACAAGCTGCCCTGAAGCACTCAGATAAAGAACGTTGCTAAAGCTCGACGAGCTCTCGTCGCTGGAGCCCTGATAAGTGTAGCTCCCGGTGCCTTCCACAATGACGCCGGCAGTAACGCCGGGCAGGGTACGCATCGGATCGACGCTCGGCGTGCCCCGCACGGAACCAGACAAATCTGCGCCTCCGACGAGCTGATACGACGTCGATTGCACGACGCGGGTTGTGCCGTCCGGATTCGTCAGCAGTGGGAATAGCTGCGCGCTTCCCAGCGGATCGCCAGTGCCGCCCGGCAGTGAGCCAACCGCGGCGGGAGAATTCGCGGCCGCATTGTATGGAATCGGATTGTCGAGCAAAGCCCCCAATCCGCCTCCGCTGGGTACCACGATACTGACATAGGACGGAGGAAGTTCGTTTTGCGTCAGATCCCACGCACCGACCGAAGCACAGCCCTGGCCCAAACAGCCCGACGTCATGTATGGGGTATAGAGCTTGTTGCCTCCGCCAAGCTGTTCGTTGAGGTAGTCCGGATCATTCTGGTCGTGGAACTGGAAGAATCCATCGGTGATGCTGGCTGGGTTGTCGGGCGTTCCGATCTGGAGCGTCCCGCCGGCGCGGATCGTGAGAATGCCGGGCTCTCCTTCGACCGAGCCGTGATCGGTACGATAGGTGAGGGTCGTGAAGTCCTGGAAGACCTCCGCTTCCTTGCCTGGAAGGACGTAATACTTGCCCTGAACCGTCGGAAGTTCGGCCATCAGGCCCGCGGCGACTGCACCGGCAACGTCAACCACGCCGGCGCCCAGATTCCAGTTGGACGACAGGACGATATCGCCGGAGTAATCGAGCTCCATGCCCGGGCGCTCGTGGAATACGGCAGACGATGTGAGTGAGCCAAGCTGCCCGTTTGCCGCCGAGATATCGAAATCCTGCACGAACTGAACAAGTGTTCCGTCGCCGTAATCAGATAAGAAATTTAGCTGGCCTGCGCCTGCGACGGCGCCGACATCGAGGATCGCTGCTCCCGTGTCGGGATCTATCGTTACGCCGACATAGATGTCTTGTTCAGCCGCGATTTTTGCGAGGTCGAACCGCTCGAAGCCCTGCAGAACGATCTCGCTGGCGCCCTTGATCGTACCGTCATAGAAAACATTGACGGTATCGCCGTTGGCACCGGCGATCACGGGTGCGCGGAACTCAACCGACCCGCCCACATCGGCAGGAGCGTAGTTGTAATACGTCTTGCCGTTCCGGACGATTGGAATCATCCGGTCGCCCTGCTGAAGCGCAGAAACGTCGATGGTCGCTCCCGATTTCACGGAGATCACGCCGGTATCGTCGGTGCCGATCTGAACGGTTCCGCCATGCGCCTGGCGCGTGTCGTGCAGGCCGTATCCGTTGGCGTGCGCGTCAATGACAGATCCGGATTCCAGCGTAACACCGTCAAGACCGAACAGATTGACGGCACCGCCGCTAATTCCCGAAACATCGATCTTTCCGGCGATGTCGATCACACCGCCGTCGGCGGTCAGCAGAACGTTTTGAGCGGCAAGCGTGTCTCCCGATGCCAGAACGAGATCGCCTTCACCCGTACGGATCGCAATGGTCCCGTCGAATTGGCTGCCGAACATGGACTGGAAGCTGGAGAGATTGAACGCGCCTTTCTGGTCGAGCACAAAGGAGCCGCCACCGCCGGGCGCTTGCGCATCCAGGGACCCGTTGAACACGACATTGCCTTGTGCGGCCGACAATTCGATTGTGCCGGCGTTGCCGATGTCTCCACCCACCGATACCTGCGAGCCCGACTGAAGGTCGACATCGCCGTCGAGTGCGGTCAGGTGCACCAGGCCGCCCGGCGCATACACAACATAAGGATCGGCGGAATCGCCGAAATTTTTCGCGTAGCCCGGTGCGCTGAGCACGGCACCGTCACCGACCGTGATGCCGGTTGCAGACTGGATATTGAGCGTGCCCGCGGTGGCCCGGAGTGTGGCTCCGGAAATCGCCACAGTCCCGCCATCGATGGAAAGCGAGGCGCCGGGTGTGCCGGCAAATGTACCGGGCGCGGCGTTGGTGGGATTGGAAACCGTCACCGCGCCAGTCGAAACAAAGGCCAGCTCCGGTATCACTGCGCTCTCGCCAACCGGTAATGCAACCGCGCGATCGCCAATCAAGGGCGCCTGGAGATTGAGCGTGGCGGGGCCCGCATCGAATGTCGCGTTGCCTTCCGCGAAGATCCCCGTCGTTGCCGCAAGTGTCGTGCTGCCGCCGAACCCGAATGTCCGAAGCGTTCCATCGCTGAAATCGATTTCTGTCGCGTTGATTGCAAGATCGCCGCTGCCGCATCCCAGGGCTCCGGCGCTGCCGCACGCGCCTGCCGCCGCCTGACTGTTCGCTAATGTCAGTTTGTCGGCGTCGAGCGTGACGGAATTGCCGTCGAGCAACGAGAGGCCGGGTGCGTCGAGCGTGAGATTGTTGAAGTTGTAAGTACCCGAAGAGAACGAGATTGTTCCGGGCGTGCGGATCGTGAGGTCCTGGGCTTGGGAGAACAATTGTTCAAGCGCCGATGTGATCACCAAGCCGGACAGTCCGTCGCCATTGTCGGTGAAGGAAACCTGGCCGGCCCCCAAAGACAGCGCATCTGTCTTGATCGTCGCGCTGGAGGACACGGTGAGATTACCACTTGAATCCAGAAGCACGGACGCGCCTTCCAGATCGGCCGCGCCGACCGAAAGCATTCCATTTGTGGCGTCGGAACTGAAATCGGTGCGTGTAACTTCGCGCTCCGGACCCGCCGATACACGAAGCACCGCATTGTTTTGCGAACCGTCGACGACGTAGTCGCCGCTACGCGTGTCGGTCACGTTTCCTTTGGCGATAATTGTCGCGCCATCAGCCAGTGTAATTCCCGCAGTGCTGCCATCGACGGCGAGGATCACTTCGGGCGCCGTCAGCGGGTGGGTGCTGTCGTTTTCGACCAGGATTGAACTCGCCGTAACAGCGAGGCTGGTCGTACCGTCGGCGTTGTTCGTGCGGACACCACCGATCAGAAGGCTCGCGGCGTTCAGATTGGTGAGTTCGTCGGCCGTCAAAACGATCGTGCCGTCCGGCGCCTCGGGCGGAGGTGTCGAGACGATATCGAATGTCGAACCGCTGATGTCGACCTCTGCGCCGCGACCACCCTTGCCGGGTGTCGTGGTCAAGGTCGTGTCGATCGTCAAGGTGTCGCTCGGTGCAAGAACAAGCCTGCCCGCGTCGATGGGCAATTGCGGGACGACCTGACCATTGTGCGCGGCGAGTGCCGCGAATTTCAAATTCGCCGAGGTGAGTGCGATATTCGAATACTTGTCGAAGACCGACTGGGTCTGAACCGTAAACGAGCGGAGTTCGGATTCCCGATCGCCTGTGCCTGCCGTCCCGTAATAGCCCGACACGATATAACTGCCATCCATCAGGGTGGATGACTGACCGGGCGTGAAGTTGGTGGCGCCCGCGTTTTCCACCACACGCATGCCGCCCGGAAGCGTGGCGTATTTTGCCGGCAGCAATGTGTACCAGCCCGGAGAGAGGCCCGGTACGTTGCTCAGATAGACCTGCTTCCCGGCCGCCGAAGAGGAGTAGAGGTCACCGTATTGCGATGAATAGATGGGGTCGAATGCCGCCGCCTGCGCGTTCGAGATACTCGGAACGATCGCGTAGACCTGCCGCCCATCGGGGTATTGAAAGCCGCTGCTGCTGGAGAATGGGTCGTCGTTGAAGCGATCAAGTACGTCGTGCGAACCGCCGGTGCCCGATATGAATTCGTAAGCGTAGAGATCGCCGCCGCCGCTGATGTCGACTGTCGATCCGCTGTCGACACTCACATTTGCCCCACCCATGGTGAGCACGGCCTTTGGCGGCGCCGTGAGTTCATCCGCGCCGGTCGCTGCGAAGAACCACTCGATCTGGTCGGTCGTGGTTCCGTACGGAATGACCATCCCGTCCGCCGAAACCGACGTGATGCTGCCCGCTGTGACGTCAAGCGACGTGGTGGCAGGCGCGAAAGTGATTGGTGTGCTGCCGGTTGTAAGCGTGAACGGATCGCTGGCGCCCAACGTCAAGCTGCCAATGGGAACGCGAACGACGCCACCCTGCACGATATTGGCGGCCTGGATGAGCAGGTCTCCGCCGGCAGAGTAGGGCGTCGGCGGTGTTTCTTCGCTGGAGCGCGCGAAGGTGATTGTTCCGTCGACGGCCGACGACGTGACATAGAAGGTCGAACCTGTGGTCGGGTATACCTGCCCAGCCGTGATGGACAGGTTGCCGTTCACCGCCAGCTGGCCCATGAGTGAATTCGGCACGGTCTCTGCGCCCTGATTGAAGACCTGCTGCCAGGGCTCGACGCCGCTCAGGCGCACGTCGCCGGTCGCGTCCAGCTCCACATTCGCCACCGATTGATCGAATAGCAGCGCGCCGCTGATATCGATTTCGTTGGCTTTGAAGATGGCGCTGTTGGTCCCGGTCACGCCGGCATAGGGCGTCGAGACCGTTTGGATGTCGCTCGCGAAACGAATGTACGGCGCATCGATTTCCAGCGCGCCGCCGGAACTCACGACCGGCGCGAAACTATCCCGCGTCGCCGGATCCGCGAGGTTCGCCTGCCCGTCGTAGGGGCGTGACACAAGAAAGAACCCGCGCCCCAGATCGAGCGTGACATCGCCAACGGAGCTGAGGCTGCCTTCGGCCACAAAGGTGTCGAAGCCGGACGCTGCGACCATGGAAGACGAGATCGCGTTGGCCGTGGGGCTGTCGGGATCGTCCTGGTACAGGACTGGGTCGAGCACGACGAGCGTGCCGCCTAGAGCCTTGGGGGCGCCGCCATGCGCGTTGATGATCGCACCCGTCAGCGTTCCGCCGTTGCCCAAAACGAGAGTACCCGCATCGCTCCATTCCGGTGTCGGCACATATTTGCCATCAACGCCGAGCCGGTCGAACGTGTCCGCCGCACCGGCGAGGTTGATCCTCGAACCGGCCTCCGCCACCAACTGGTCGGAAGCAACGACAGATGTAGGATTCAGGTTTGCGTAGTCCGAGGTTCCGATTGGTGTGTCGAAGAGATTTGTTGCCGTGATAAAGCCCGCCGCCGTTTGCAGCGTTCCGCCGGCAATCACGCGGCCGTCGCGGAAGTTCCCTCCTGGAGCCATTCCGGTAGCGCGGGGGTTGATGACGCTCTCGCCCGAGAGGTTGGTCACGCTTCCCGCGGCGAGGACGATGCCGTCCTTGGCCCCAAGGTTGCCCAGAAGATAGACGGGCAGCTGTGCCAGCTCGTAATTTTTCAGATTGGGGTTGTATACGCTTTGGTCGTCTTCGTTGATCGTGCCGTCCGGCTGCACGCTGAACGCATCCGAAAGGCTGTGAACCGCGACGGTGTTGCTCTGCGTATAAAGCTGCGGCAGAACTTCAGACTGTGTGATTGTTCCGCCTGGCAGACGAATAGTGCCCTGATTATAGAGTTGTCCAACCGTCAGGCTGCTTCCCGGTGCCCCTTCGATTCTTCCGCCTTGTGCAACGTCGAGCTCGATCAATCCACCGAGCGTCAGGTTGACGGCGCGCTGATCCCAGGCGTCGGTCGGCGCCGAAGGCGTCAGAACCGTGTAGATATCGCCACCGCTTTGCAGATTGCGTAGCGCCGTTTCCTGGGTGGCATCCAGAACCGGGTTGAACATCGATTGCGAGAGCAGGAGCGTCTGGCCCTGGCCGACGGTGAGAACCTGCGTCGCGAGGACTGCGTTATAGCCCCCGAGATTGTTCCCGTTCTCGTCGAGGAAAGTATTGGGCGAGAGATCGGTTTTGTAAGACGTGATGTTGAAATTCGCAAAGCCGGATTTGGAGAAGAAGTCGAGCGGCAACTCCGTTCCGGTCGTTGCCGTGCCGTCGCCAAAACTGATCTCCGGCGTAAAGAGCGTGAAGGTACCGCCGGCGCCGAATCCGTCCGCGCGGATCGTTCCATCCAGACTGACGCGCGCAGTCACTTCGGAGGGGTTCACCTCTACCGTCGGTACGCCGAGAACAAGATTCTGCGAGTCACGGAACGCGGAGAAGCCACCGGCAACGACGCCGTTGGCGGTATCGTCACCGAGTTGGAAATAGGCGGTTTGTTCGATCAGGCTGACATTGCCGCCGTGCGCGGTGAGACTGAGCGCGCCGTTTTCATTCACATATCCGCCGGCGGAAACATCGATCAACGAACCTTGATTGAGAAGGATGCTCCCGCTGATATCGACATTGGTCTGAGGTGCGGTTCCGTTTTCCGTGTCCTGATTGGTTGCGGTCTCCTGATATTGCGTCTGTCGCGGCGCACCGATCAAAACGACGGAGCCGCCATTGGTGTAAGCGCTACCCTGGATCTGGTCGGCGGAGGCACCGTAATCGTTCGTCCAGAGGCCCTTGGTCGACAGCGTGCCGTTGACGAGGATGTCGAAGGAGCCCGGACCCGGCGTGTCATTGACGAACACCGAGCCCACGCCGGCATTGATGGTCTCAATTTGGATCACACCGGACGGTATTGTGATGCTGCCGTCTATCGTAACGGTCCGGCCGGCGATGGCCTCGAATGCGCCGCCTGCGGCGAGCGCGAGATTGGCGTCCGCGTCAGCCGTGAGCTTGCCGCTGGTCATCAGCGACACCGCGCTCAATCCCATCGAGGACAGCGCATCGGCAGAAAGGCTGATCGTTTGCTGCCGGTCAGATGGCAGCTGAGAGTTCGGGTCGCGCACCGGCACGACAAGATTGCCGTTGGCGTCGATGGAGACGGATTGCCCATAGGCAAGCGATTGATCGACGGGATGGTAATTGGCCTGCGACACGAGTTCGATGTCGCCACCGCCAATCAAGGTTTGCGAGCCGGATGAGTCCGAACCGAGAGCCTGGACGAACAGGAATCCGCCGGACGGCAGCTGCGATGGCGCACCTTGCAGATGGCGATGGTCGCCATAGATGCTCGAAGCCGCCGTCCCCGCCATTGCGTCGGAAATCTGCCGCGGCCCGGCATAGGCATTTCCGAACACCGTGCCGTCGAGGACGATGGTCGAGCCCTTCAAGGTCAGGCTGCCGGCGTCGCGTCCCTCGGTGTAGGTGCTCTCATAGTGTCCGCCCTGTAGAAGAAGGCTGCCCCAGGTCTGGCTCACACCCCAGCGCGACTGGGACTCGGTGAAGCCTCCGTAAAGTCCCGTATAGCTTCCGTTGATATCGGCATTGCCGATATCGACCAAACCGCCTCCGGCGCTGATGAGCTGAGAGGTTTGTACGAAACCGCCTTCGTAAGTCACCCAGCCGCCCGAGATGTCGATGGTGGCGCCGGTC
>Ga0157369_10002808_pt1 | contig 20789 bp, 17 predicted proteins | sample C25metaG_FD_113461 | JGI IMG/M metagenome (GOLD analysis project Ga0157369, IMG submission 113461) | Corn rhizosphere microbial communities from Kellogg Biological Station, Michigan, USA - C2-5 metaG | ecosystem: Host-associated > Plants > Roots > Rhizosphere > Soil | place: USA: Michigan...
GAAGGCGGTTGCGCCCCAGCCGGCGTCCTCCGAGCCGAGCGAGCCGAAATGGACGAGCGGCACGAAAAAGACGATCGCGAAAGGATCGGTCTTCGACCACCGCCCCATCTCGGCGATGACCCGCAGCACCCGCGTCTTGGCGACGAGGTGCCGGCGCGAGCCGCGCCAGACCGACAGTACGCACCAGCCGAGGGCGAATATCTTCGCCGCCGGCGTCAGGATGCTGGTGCAGAAGATCAACACGCCGAGCGGCCAGAGGCCGCTCTTGAACAGGATCTGCACGCCCGTCATGATCGTGTAGCGCTCCTGCTGGCCGAGATGGTTCGAGATGTTCATCGGATAGAGGTTGGCCGGGAAGATGAGCACCAGCGCGGCGATGAGGAGCGCTGCGGTCCAGGCCGCGGCATCGAGCTTGCGCACCCGCAGCCGCGCGCCGCAGCGCGGGCAGCGATTGCCTTCCCGGGAGAGCGGCTGCACCAGGTCGCAGGTCGTGCATCCCAACACTCGCTCGTTCCCCGCGGCGCGCGTCTCCCCGCCGATGGCCCGCCAGACGGTGCGCGGATCCAGGGTCGCGCGCGAGAGCATGGTGAGGAAGGCCGCCGCAATGAAACAGGCGCCGCCGAGCTCGATCGTGATGTGCGCCTGATCGATCTGGATCAGACGGTAGTAGCCGATGCAGCCGGCGAGCAGATAGACATCCAACATCGCCCACGGATCGAGCCACAGCGACCAGCGGAATGCCGGCCCGAGCCAGGACGGCCGGCGGTTGAGTCTGAGCGCCGCGAGCACCGTCGACAGGAGGCCAAAGCGCAGGAAGGGCAGCACGATGACGAACAGCGCGCTGAGCCCGGCCAGCCAGACCCAACCCCGACCCCAGAGCTGCGCCACGCCCAGGGCGGTGATGTTCTCGGAGTGCATGCCGAACAGGTCCACCCGCAGCAGCGGCACCACATTGACCGGCACCAGCAACAGCAGTGTCGCGGACGAGCAGGCGAGCGCCGCGCCGAGGCTGCGGCCGTTGGTCTTCTCGAGGTCGCTTTGGCAGCGGACGCAGACGGCGGTGTCCCGCCGCAGCAGCCGCGGAATCTCCTCCAGAGCGCCGCAATCGGGGCATGCGATCGTCACGACGTCGGCACGTAGCAACAGTGATACCCGCGGCATGAGCGGCCAACGGCAGTCCGGCCCCGGCCGGCACTGCCGAGGCGCCGCTCAGGACCCTTCCGGCCCTGACTTGCCGCAGGCAAAGACTTTGTTGTGGGTGTTTCCCACGGCCGCGCCGCGATTGACTTTTGGGGCATGGCACTTCGACAATGCGCGCACTCGGCGCCTCGGCAAGGCCGGGGGGGAATGGGATGCAGCCGTATCTTCTCGCTCCGCACGTGTATCCGTGCATCAGCGGGCAACACGTGGTCCTCATGGACCTCGAGCGCGACAAGTACGTGGCGGTCGTGCCCGGACATCGTCTGGCTCCCTGGGTGCGCGGTTGGCCCGTTGGTGCGATGCAGGCGTCAGATCTGCCGCACGACGTGGCTGATGGCGCAGACCCTCTCGTATCACAGATGCTCGCACACGGGATGCTCGTTACCGATCCGCATGTCGGCAAGCACGCAGTTCCCGTCGCAACCATCCGCCCGCAGCGCTCCCTGATCGAGTTCGATCTCGATGCGCGCCCGCAGGCGGGCGCCGCTCAGCTCTGGCGATTCGGCTGCAGCTGCCTGCAGGCGCAGCTCTCCTTGAAGCTGCGCCCGATCCAGTCGATCGTGGAGGCGATGCGCGATCGCAAGGCGCGCCTGACGGCGCGCGGCCTGCGGCCGGCCGATCCGGTCCGCCTGCGCTCGCTGGTGACGGCGTTTACGCGGCTGCGGCCGGTCTTCTATAGCCTGCGGGCCGCCTGCCTGCTCGACTCGCTGACCCTGCTGCACTTCCTCAACGCAGACGGCATCTGTCCCGACTGGGTGTTTGGAGTCAAGATGGAGCCGTTCGACGCCCACTGTTGGATCCAGCAGGGCGAGCTCCTGCTCAATGACGTACCGGATCGGGTGCGGCAGTACTCGCCCATTCTGGTCGTGTAGGACCTCATGTTCCGCTACGTGGCTTGCGTGTGGAACGACGGCGACGCCGCGTGCAGGGAATCTGCGCAGGCCCTGCTGGCGAGCCATTGCGCGACGGGGCAGGGCTGGCGCGTCGCACTGCACGGCAAGGGTGTGGAGGTGCGCCATCTGGGTGCCGCCGGCGATGCGTGCGCAGCTTACCTTCTGGACGACGGTGGCGGCGTCGTGCTGGGCACGCTCTTCGCGCGCTCGCAGGAGGGAGTCTCCGTGGCAGCGCCCAGGGCTCTCGGCGAAGCTGACAGCCGCGCGATCCTCGACAGCGACGGCCGCCATCTGATCGAAAGCTTCTGGGGGCGCTACGTCGCCTTCCTGCACGATGACGGCGCGGCCGCCACATGGGTGCTGCGCGATCCTTCAGGCGGGCTGCCGTGTTATCTCGTGCGCTGCCGCGGAGTCGACGTGTACTTCTCCTGGATCGAGGACATCGTGGATGTCCTCGAGACCCCCCTGGAGGTCAACTGGCCATACCTCATCGCGACGGTCTGCTTTCTGCGCGAGCACTCCCCGGGAACCGCTCTGCGCGCAGTGACCCAGGTGCTCGCCGGCGAGTGCGTGGAGACACGCGCGGGCGCCTCGAAGCGCTTGTTCTACTGGGATCCGCTCAAGATCGCCAACACCGAAGTGATCGAGGATCCCGAGGCGGCGGCAGCGGCAATGCGACAGTGCGTACGGGACGCCGTGCATGCATGGGCCTCGCGCTACGATCACGTGCTGCTTTCGCTTTCCGGTGGACTCGATTCCTCGATTCTGCTCGCGTGCCTCGCCGATGCCCCGTCGCGCCCGCAGGTCACCTGCTTTCATTACTACCCGCTGGGGGCAGACCTCGATGAGCGCGCGTTCGCGCGCGCTGCGGCCGCCAAGGCCGGGCTCGGACTCATCGAGCGCCCACGCGACTCATCCTTCAGCCTGCAACCGCTGCTCACCATCCACCGCGCCCCGGAGCCGACCAACTATCCCTATTTCCTCGAGCACAGCCGGCTCGATGCACACCTGGCCACCGAATGCGGCGCCGGTGCGGTGCTCATCGGTTATGGGGGAGATCAGCTCTTCTATCAGGAGCGCGCCGAGTGGGCGCCGGGCGATTTCCTGCACCGCCGCGGGCTGCGGCCCGGTGTCCTCAAGGTGGCGCTCGATGCGGCGCAGATGGATCAGATCTCGGTGTGGCGGGTGTTGGGCGGGGCGGCTTCGGGATATCTCGCCCAGCAGCGTTGGAGCGTCCTTCAGGAGGCCGGGCGGATGCGGCCGCTTCTCGTGCCGGCAGTGATCGAGGAGGCGAGGCGCAGCGCTGCATTCCTCCATCCGCTGCTGCGCCATCCACGGGGTGCTCCGAGCGGCAAGCTGTGGCACGCCCACCAGATCAGCCAGCCGTTCGACTTCTACGATCCGCTCGGACACGAAGGAGAGGCGGAGCGGATCTCACCGCTCTGCTCACAACCGCTCATGGAGCTGTGCCTGCGCATCCCGACCTATGTGCTGACCCAGGGCGGATGGGACCGCGCCATTGCCCGCCGGGCGTTCTACCACGACCTGCCGCCCGAGATTCGTAACCGCCGTCACAAAGGGGGCATTGAAGAGCATCTGCGCCTCACCCTCGAGCACAACCGCCCGTTCCTGCGGGAGTTGCTTTTGGACGGCGAGCTGGTGCGTCAAGGGATCATCGACCGCGCGCGCCTGGCCGAGGTGCTCTCCGGCAGGGCCACCCGCATCGCGACCGGCGCCGGCGAGCTCCTGGAATATGCCGGGATCGAAGCCTGGCTGCGGCGCTGGGGCGTGATGGGCCGCCGCGCGGCCGCCTAGGACTACGGGCCGCGTCTCACCCATGTGCCCCCCGGCGTGGCAGACTATGACTCGACGTCAGGGAACACACGGATTTTGAGCACACACCCGGATCTGAGGACAATCCTCGCGGTGACGGCGCTATGGATCCCGGCTGCATGGGCCGCCGGCCCGGTCGTGGATTTCAATCTCCCCGCTGAGCCTTTTACCCAGGCGGTGCTCGACTTCTCGCATCAGTCCGGCCTCTCCACGATCTACGGGCTCACCCCCCCGATGCAGAAACTGGTCACCTCGGCGGTGAAGGGATCGATGTCGAGCTCCGATGCGCTCAGCCGCATGTTGCAGGGCAGCGGGCTCACATTTGAGTTCGACACTCCGCACTCGGTCCTCATCGAGCCCGTCTCCGCGGGCCACGCTGCGCGGCAGATGCCGCCGGGCCCGCAGCGCCGCGGCGGACCGGCGCCCGCGCCGGCGGCTCTCCCTCTCGGTCGGGAGCGGCTCGATCAGGTCGAGGTCACGGGAAGTCTCATCCCCGGCGTTCAGGGTGTCATCGCGCCACTCCTCTCCGTCGAGCGCGAGCAGCTCTCCGAGGCGGCCTATGCCACCGTCGAGGACGCTCTCTACAGCCTGCCGCTCGCCTCTCTCAACGGACCGCGGGAGGACCTCGGGCTCAACAACAACTATCAGTTCGGTGCGGGCATCGACCTGCGCGGGCTCGGTGTCGGCGCAACGCTCGTGCTCGTCAACGGCCATCGCCAACCCCTCTCCGGCCTCACGGGCGACTTCGTGGACATCTCCACCATTCCCTGGAGCGCAGTCAAGCGGATCGAAGTGCTGCCGGATGGCGCCTCGGCGCTCTACGGCTCGGATGCCATTGCGGGCGTCGTCAACATCATCATGCGTGATGATTTCCAGGGCGCCGAGACGCAGGCCCGATACGGCACGGCCGTGGACGGTCGCAGCGAGCGGATGATCTCGCAGCTCTTCGGCAGCCGCTGGCACGGCGGCCATGCCATGCTCGCCTACGAGTTCTCGGATGCGACGCCGCTCGAAGCCGCCGATCGCCCCTATGCGGCCAGCGCCGACAAGACCCCCTACGGCGGTGGCAACTATGACAGCTACTACAGCAATCCGGGCAACCTCCTCGATCCCATGACCGAGCAGCCGGCGTACGGCATTCCTCGCGGCCAGGACGGGAAGTCGTTGTCAGCAGGCGAGCTGTCAGCGGGCATCAACCTCGCGAATCCGTTCGCGCAGGCCCAGATCTTCCCCGATACGACCGCGCATGAGGTGTATGCGTCGGGCTCGCAGAGCATCGGCAGCCGCGTGCAGCTGTTCGCGCAAGGGCGCTTCACCCAGCGCAACTCACGGGCGAACTATCTGCCGGATGAGCAGATACTCGTGGTGCCGCCGACGAATCCGTTCTACGTCAATCCTTTCGCCGGTATGCCGTATACGCTCGAGGCCTACAGCTTCGCGCGCGATCTCGGTCCCACCACGTTCGCCTCCCGAACCAATGCCTACATGACAACCCTGGGCGCGAGCTTCCAGCTGCCCGGCGACTGGCAGACGACGCTCACCGAGTCCTACGGCCGCCAGACCCTGCTCGATGACGAATACAACGTGCCCGATCCGGGCGCACTCGCCGCTGCGCTCGCCGACTCCAACCCCGTGACGGCATTCGATCCATTCGGGGACGGCTCCTACACCAGCCCGGCGACGCTGGCCGCGATCCGGCGGGACTTTCGGCTGCATTCGGCATCGGGAGTCGAGTCGACCAGCCTGGTGGCGGACGGGTCGCTGCTCAAACTGCCGGCCGGCGAAGTCGAGCTCGCGGTAGGGGTGGAGCGACGCGAGGAGACGCTCGATCACGACGTGCCCGACCCCATGGATCCAACGGAGCGAACCATCCCGCAGCGCTACGTGCGTCACGTGACATCGGCGTTCTCGCAGCTCGTGCTCCCGCTCATCGGCAATCCTCACGAGCCACGCGCCGCGCCCTCTCTGGAGCTCAGCCTGTCGGCGCGGCACGAGCACTACAGCGACTTTGGCAACACCTTCAACCCGATGGCCGACCTGCGGTGGACGCCCCTGCAGGCCTTGAAGCTGCGCGGGAGCTGGGGCAGGTCCTTCCGCGCACCGAAGCTCGACGATCTCTACGACACGGCCGAGAACGCCGCAGCCTCTCTCGTCCTGCCGGATCCGAAGTCCCCCTCGGGGCGCTCGCTCGTCCTGGTGGAGCAGGGCTCCAATCCGGGCCTGCGGCAGGAGACCGCCAAAACCTGGACCGCGGGCTTCGATCTCGCGCCGCCGTACTTCGGTGGCTCGACGCTGTCGCTCACCTACTATTCCATCGATTACGACAACCGCATCGCGCAACCGGCGGCCGGCGATCCCTTCGACATCCTCGTGCGCGAGAGCGAGTGGGCTTCGGTCATCACGCGCGATCCCTCGCCGGCGCAGATCGCGGCCATCTGTAACAGCCCGACCTATCAGGGGTCCGTGCCGACCTGCCTGTTGAGTGCGCCGGCGGCGATCGTCGATGCCCGGCTGGGAAATCTGGCGGCGACCCGGACCTCGGGTATCGATTTCGAAGTGCACCAGCTCCTGCGCGGCCACGCCGGCAGCTTCCAGCTCGGCGTCATGGGCAACTACGTGCTCCAGTTCGACCAGGCGGTCGCTGCCGGTGCGCCGCCCACCAGCATTCTCGACACCACCGGCAATCCGTTGGCTCTGAGGATTCGAGGCACGGTCAGTTGGACTCGCCATGGTCCGCAGCAGGCCGGGCCGCGTCTCGCGCTCGCCGTCAACTACATGGGAGCGTACCGCAACCCCGGCAGCACGCTCATCCCACGGGTGGCCGCCTGGACCACGCTCGATTTGCAGGCGGCGTACGCGTTGGGTCGCGACGGCGGTTGGTTGAAGGGAACGCAAGTAACGCTGAACGCCGTGAATGTCCTCAACCACGATCCGCCGTTCGTGGACTCGCAGTTTGGTTATGACATCTACAACGTTCGGGCGCTCGGCCGTGTCGTGAGCCTCGACGTCAGCAAGGCCTGGTAGCCGCTTTCGGCCTTGTAGGCCCTGTAGGCTATAGTCCACAATCGGTGCCCGGCACTTTGCACGCCCAGGTTCCCAGGAGAATAGTATTGCGTCCGGCCCGGAGCTGAGCCTGCTCGCGCCGGCGGGAGGGGGGTATTTCATTCCCCCGGGCATTTCACTGGTAGAAGGGATAGGGATTGGACGAGATCGACATGGGTGAGGTCAGACGCTTTCCCCAGCCGGGAAGGCCCGACGGGTTCGTGGAGCGGTTGTGCCGTACGCACGAGGCGCAACTGCTGGCCTACCTTACCCAGATGCTCGGTCGACCGGATATTGCGCGCGAGGTGGCGCAGGACACCTTCGAGAGGATGCACAGGATGTATCGGCCCGATCAGGTGATGTTTCCGCGCGCCATGCTCTTCAAGGTGGCCACGAACTTCGCGCTGATGCATCTGCGGCGGCGGCGCCTCGAGAGCGCAATGATCCAGGGCTCGGCAGGAATGGAAGAAGTGCCTGATCACCGCATGGGTCCGGACCGGCAGGCGATGGCGGACCAGATCGGACAGCATCTGGCAAATGTAATCAAAGAGTTGCGCCCAAATCTTCGAAAAGTCTTCGTAATGGCACACGTCCAAGGCAAGCCGCGCAAGGAGATCGCCACCGCACTCGGCATCTCCGAGAAGAGGGTCGACAAGCGCATGACCAAAGCGCTGAAGGCCTGCCGTGAGCGCCTCTCCTCCCAGGGTATAGACCTGGCGGAGGTAGATTGAACATCTGGAGCCTCTTCAAGCGTCACCTCGTCCGGTCGCAGGCGGCCGGCTGGCATACACGCATTGGCAGCGGTCTCTCGGACGGCGAGCGACTCGGGTTCGAGGGCTGGATTGCCAATCCAGGCAACGAGCGGGAATTCCGCACGCAGCGTTTCATCCTCGATGTGGCGACGGAGTTCAAAGGACGCCGTCAGGCGGACATCCTCTCCAGTATTGCCGAGCCGGAGGTTGCCTCGCCGCTCGCGTTACTGCGCCGCTGGCTCATGTCTGCACCCACGTGGGCGGGCGGCGTAGCGGCCGCTCTCCTGTTGGTTGCTGTTGGATGGTCGACTCTCCGTAGCGAAGGGTACATCCCGCAGACCTATCAGACCGCTACGGGCCAGGTCCGTGACGTGGTGCTCCCCGATGGGAGCATCGTCGGCCTCAACACTCAGACGGAGCTCGAGTGGGTGGGCAACCCGCACGATCGCCGGGTGCGCCTCATTCACGGTGAGGCCTATTTCCAGGTCGTTCACGACCCCAGCCGCCCCTTCCGCATCCTGCTTGCGCACAGTCAGGTGCAGGTGCTTGGGACGAGCTTCGATGTCTACCAGATGGCAAACGGTGACGTCCGTGTCAGCGTCGTCAGCGGTACGGTAGCCGTCGAGGGATTGGATAACGGTGTCGGCGCGCCGCCCTCCTGGAGCAGGCGCCTGACCTCCGGCCAGCAGATCGAGTATTCGCCAGTGGGCCTCGTTGCCGACGTGCATTCCATCGTTGCACCGAAGGTCATCCGCTGGCGTCAGGGGATGCTCGAGACTCAGGGCGAGCCACTGTCGGATTTCGTCAGCGATCTCAGCCGCTACACGAGCGAGCGCATCGTCATCGCCGATCCACGCGCCGCCACTCAGAAGGTGGGCGGAGCCTTCAGCGTCCGCAGCATCGACAGTACGCTCGATCGTCTCAGCCGGATTGCCCCGGTCACCGTGAGGCATGAGAACGGCGAGGTGGTCCTCGGCTATCGGCCGCCGCCCGCTGCAGATGCCGGGCCGGGCACGAAGTCTCCTTGAGTCATCCGTGTAATTGCCAGTTCCACTGCATTTTATTGGATCATCACAAGTACAGAGGATTACCAGTATGTTGATTCTTACCAGGCGTGTGGGTGAGACCGTCATGATCGGGGACGACGTCACCATCACCGTTCTCGGGGTCAAAGGGAATCAGGTGCGCGTCGGCATCAATGCGCCGAAGAGCATTGCGGTGCACCGTGAGGAGATCTACGAGCGCATCAAGAGAGAGCACGCCGCCGAGGCCGCCGAAAAGCAAAAAACCAGCTTCGCACCGTCTCCAACCGCCTGACGGGGGTTTAGGGTCGACGTCGCGGACGCATTTCAACGCGTCCGCGGCGACCTCCCCGATCCACGGCGTTTTTGGGGCCGCCGTGGCATGTCTCTCGCCCAGCGCGGCCCGGGATGTTACTATTATGTAAAGCCTGCCGCGTGAGAGGCGTTACGAATAACAATGCGCTACCAGCACTCGAGGGAAGAAAGCGCCGAAATCCTGCGCCGCGCGCTGCAGCTCATGTCGCCTCACAAAGCCGGGTACCACCCGGTCAGCTATGCGGTATGGTATGAGCACGCCGCCGATCTGAACCCCGGCCTCACCCAGGAGCTCGACAAGCTGCTCGCCGCCGACACCCTGCTGTCGGACGCTGAGATCTGCAGGCTGCACGCTTTGCATATCGCCGGGCGCGACGTCCAGGCGTTCGAGCTCGCACAGGGCCAGTTGCGCGCCGTGCTCTGCCAATCGGAGAAGCAGGCCTCGCACGCCGAGAGAACGGTCATCCGGTTTACGGTCTGCCTGGACGACGTGATCGAGGACGCGCGCCAGCATGCCGAGAGTGGGGACGCCTTCGCCGAGATGGTGACCAAAGTGGTGGCGGAGGCTGCCAAGCTGCAGGGCGTTCTCACCGTGCTGCATCAGCAGCTCGTGCGCCAGCGGCAGGAAGTCGACCAGGTCATGGAGCGCCTCGAGCGCGCCCAGACCGAGCCGCTGCGCGATCCGCTCACCGGCCTGAACAACCTCCACGGCATGCGCCGCGCCGTCGAGGCGCGCGGCACCTCCGATCTCACGGACATCGCGTTCCTGGCCGCCGACATCGACTATTTCAAGCGCATCAACGACTCGCACGGACACGTGATCGGCGACAAGGTGCTGGCCAAGGTGGCCGAGATCCTGCGCGAGCACCTGAGCGGCGAGGACATCGCGGCGCGCCTCGGGGGCGATGAATTCGGGATGTTCCTGCCCGGCAAATCGCTCGCTGAGGCGGCCTTGCTCGCCGAGCAAATCCGCGCGACCGCCAACCTGACCGTCATCACTCGCGCCGACGGGATGCAGTACAGCGGTGCAGTGACGCTGTCGATCGGGGTCGCCCTGGGCGAGACCACTGACACTCTGGAGTCCCTGCGCCACCGCGCTGACGAGGCGCTCTATGACGCCAAGGATGCCGGCCGCAATCGCGTCGCCCTCGCCATCGACCCAGCCGATAGCTCAGCCGTATCCTGACGCGGCGCCAACGACAAGCCTGACATAGGCCTGACAGAGCAAAGGCGCGAGCGCCTGTTCCGGGAAACGGTACATGGATTGCTCACTATGCCCCAGTCATCTTCTGACACACCCAGGGGCACATTCATGGCACGACGAAAATCCAAGTCCGGCTCCCGCACCGCGAGCCGCACACGCGGCGCCCGCTCGGGCGGCAAGAGCGCCGCCGGACGACGCTCCGCCCACACCCGCTCGGCCAGCGCCGGACGGCGCGGCGCCAGCAACAGTGCACGCGCCCAGCGTGGCCGGCGCGCCAACTCCTCCGCATCGCACGCGGTGAAGCTGTTGAAACAGGATCACCGTGCCGTCGCGCAGGCGCTCGAGGAGTTCGAGTCCGCCGAGCACGAGCAGAAGCAGGCCATTGCACAGCGCATCTGCAGGATGCTCACCGTCCACGCGCAGATCGAGGAAGAGCTGCTCTATCCAGCTGCGCGGGACGCGTTCGACTCCGACGACGCGCATCTCGTGGCCGAGGCCCGCGTCGAGCACGCCTCACTCAAGGACCTCATTGGACAGATCGAGAACCGCGAGGAAGTGGACGACGAGTACGAGGCCAAGGTATGCGTGCTCGGTGAGTACACGCAGCACCACGTGAAAGAAGAGGAGGGAGAGCTCTTCCCGCGGCTCGAGCGCTCCTCGCTCGATCTCGAAGCGCTCGGTGAGCGGCTCGAGGAGCGCAAGAGAGAGCTCATGGGAAGTGAAATGGATGAAGGAGAGGGGATGGAGGAGAGCACCTCCGAGGGCGGGATGACGGGCGGCCGCTCCCGCGGCGGTCGCGGCCACCGGCCGAGCCTGCTGCACGCGCGCAGACGCTAGCCCTCAACTTGACGTGAAGCTTGCGGGCCGGGGGCCTATCGAGGCCCCCGCGCCCGTCAGCACTCGGTCACGTTCACCGCGAGGCCTCCCTGAGAGGTCTCCTTGTAGATCGTCGACATGTCCGCCCCCGTCTGCCGCATGGTGGCGATGACATGATCGAGCGAGACCTTGTGAGAGCCGTCGCCGCGTATGGCGAGGCGCGCGGCATTGATTGCCTTCACGGCACCCATGGCGTTGCGCTCGATGCAGGGAATCTGCACGAGTCCCCCCACCGGATCGCAGGTGAGCCCGAGGTTGTGCTCCATTCCGATCTCGGCGGCATTCTCGATCTGCTCGTTGCTTCCCTGGAGCGCCGCGACGAGTCCCGCCGCCGCCATGGAGCAGGCGACACCGACCTCGCCCTGACACCCCATTTCCGCGCCGGAGATCGAGGCGTTGCGCTTGTACAGCATGCCGATGGCGGCTGCGACGAGAAGGAAGCGAATGACCCCTTCATCGCTCGAGCCGGGCTCGAAGCGGCGATAGAAGTGCAGCACGGCCGGCACGATGCCCGCTGCGCCGTTGGTGGGCGCGGTGACGACCCGCCCTCCGGCGGCATTCTCTTCGTTGACGGCGAGGGCGAAAGCGTTGACCCAGTCCATGGCTTCCAAGGGTTTGGAGGCGCCGCTTTCCGTGAGGACGCGGTAGAGCTTCGGGGCGCGGCGGCGCACTTTCAGCGGACCGGGCAGCACGCCGCTCTGATGAAAGCCGCGCTCGACACACTGCTGCATCACCTGCCACAGATGCAGCACTCCCGCCCGTACCTGCTCCTCGCTCGCCCAGGTGCGCTCGTTCGCGAGCACGAGCTCGAAGAGCTCGAGCCCATTTTCCCGACAGAGCACGAGAAGTTCGGCGCCGGAGTTGAATGGGTAGGGCGGGTGAGGTCTCTCGGTTGCCTCGCGGGCCTGGCTCTCGCCGCCGCGGACGATGAATCCGCCGCCGATCGAGTAATACTCCTCTTCGCGCAGCGTCTTGCCGTCCGCAGTTGCCGTGAACCGCATGCCGTTCGGGTGTCCCGGAAGGCGCTCGGTGCGCAGCAGCAGCAGCTGCGCCTTCTCGTTGAAGTCGATCTCGTGACGGCCGAGGAGGCGGATGCGGTTGCTCGTGCGCACGCGCTGCAGAGTTGGATCGATACTGTCAGGGTCGACCGTCTCCGGATCCGCGCCCTCGAGACCCACCAGAACCGCGCGGTCGGTTCCGTGGCCGAGGCCCGTCAGAGCGAGCGAGCCGTAGAGGCGCACCGACACCTCTCGGGTGGCTGCAAGCAGCCCGTCGCGCTCGAGGCCCAGAACGAACTCATGCGCCGCGCGCATGGGTCCCATGGTGTGGGAGCTCGAGGGTCCGATGCCCACCTTGAAGATGTCGAAGACGCTCAGAGACATTCGTGAGAACCTCGCGCCGGGCTGCCGCCGCTGGGACCCGCAGATCCGATGTATATGGGGCGATTATCCGTCAATCCGTCAAACCGAAGGGACTCAATAGCGACCCCGTAAGCGCCGGAGCTCCCGTCTGTCGTGCTTGTCCGGGCGCGCCTCGGGCCGGGGCGTCATCGCTGCAGCGATACGCATCCGTTGGGCGTGCTGCTCACGCCGTGTACGACTTGCTTCTGTCTCCATATAGCAGGAGACCGCCTCCCTCGCCGGTCCCCGGCGCTCGGGAATCGCCGCCACTTCGCACTCGAAATCCACGGCACCCCGATTGAAGCTCACGAGGTCCCCGGGGCGGACGCTATGCGCGGGCCGTACACGGGCACCGTTCACGTGCACCTTGCCGCCGCTGACGGCCGTGGCCGCGAGCGATCGGGACTTGAAGAGGCGGACATCGAACAGCCAGCGGTCGATCCGGGCTGCTCCGGGGCCGCTTTCCGGATCATCCATCAGGACACCTGCCGGCCGGCGCGCACCACGGTGCGGCAGGGATTGAAGCCGCTCCAGTAGCCGAGCTCCTCGAGCTCGCCGATGCCCCAGATGGCGAAGTCGGCCGCCTTGCCCGGCGCGAGCGTGCCGTGCTCCTCCTGCACCCCGAGTGCGCGGGCGGCATGGCGGGTTACGCCCGCCAGCGCCTCCTCGCACGTCAGGCCGAAGAGGCGAGTGGCCATGCTCATGGCGAGCAGCAGCGAGCTGCCGGGCGCCGAGCCCGGATTGCAGTCGGTCGCAATGGCCATCGCCGCGCCGGCTTTGCGCAGCGCTGCGACGGGCGGTTTGCGCTCCTCGCCCAGGCAGAAGAACGCCACGGGGAGCAGTACCGCGACGGTGCCCGCGGCGGCGAGCGCCTCCGCTTCCACGGCGGTCGCGTACTCGAGGTGGTCGCAGGAGAGCGCGCCGCGGCGGGCCGCGAAGAGGCTGCCGCCCAGGTTCGAGAGTTGTTCCGAGTGCATCTTCACGGGTACGCTGAGCCTTTCTGCAGCGTCAAAAAGCCTTTCAGCCTGCGCAACGCTGAATCCAACGCTTTCGCAGAAGATATCGACAGCGTCCACCAGGTGCTCTTCACACAGGCGTGGCAGCCATTCGCCGGCAATAGCATCGATGTATGCGTCGGCCCGATCCGCGTACTCCGGTGGCAGTGCGTGTGCTGCGAGCAACGTCGTGCGAATAGTGACCGGCAAGGTCTGCCCCAGTGATCGGGCCACCCGCAGCATCTTGGCCTCATCGCTCAGCGTAAGGCCATACCCCGACTTGATCTCGACGGTCGTGACGCCTTCGGCAAGCAGAGCCTCGAGCCTCGGCAGGCTCTCATCGAAGAGCTGCTGCTCCGAGGCGGCCCTCACGGCCCGCATGCTCGAGAGGATTCCACCCCCGGCCCGGGCGATCTCCTGGTAGGAACGGCCGCGCAGGCGCTGCGCGTATTCCCCGGCGCGGCTGCCTGCAAACACCAGATGGGTATGGCAGTCGATCAGCCCGGGTGTCACCCAGGCGCCGCCGAGGTCATGTGACTGCTCCGGTCGGTACTCCCCCGGGAGGTCACGCTCCGGTCCCACCCACGCGATCTGCGGCCCGCGAGTGAGGAGAGCGCCCCCCGTAAAGCGGGTCATCGAGGCATCGCAGGTGGCAATCCGGGCGTTGCGCCAGAGGATTTGCCGGCTCGCGGAGGGGTTCACCATGCCATGAATGGTAACGGGAGTTTCACTACCGACGCCATTTGGGTACAATGCGCGCCCCCTGCGGGCCTCGGCCGTGGGGAGCGGAAGAGGCTAGCGGACACTCAGGTGCCGGCCCTGCCGCCAGTGCGAGCAGCCAGAAAGCCCCCCGAGGGGCTTTTTGTGTTTATGTGCGACCGAAACGGCAGCGGCCGTTTGGCGGGTAATTGAACGGGCCTCACGGCCCTTTATTTTTTATGGCCCGTTTTCGGAATTTATGACGACCCTGTCAGCGACCTTGCGAGAACGCCTCATCGCCCTCATCGAGCCCCTCGTCGGGCGGCTGGGCTATGAGCTCGTGGAGCTCGAGCATGGTGCGGGACGCGGCAGTGCCGTGGTACGACTGTTCATCGATCGCCCCGAGGGAGTGGGGCTCGAGGACTGCGAGCGGGTGAGCCGGGAAGTCTCGGCGCTGCTCGATGTCGAGGACCCGATTCCCATCGCGTATACGCTCGAGGTTTCCTCGCCTGGATTCGACCGGGTGCTGCGCACTCAGGCGCATTTCGCGCGCTTCGTCGGCTCGCGGGTGTTCGTGGAGTTGGCCGCGGCGCGCGAGGGGCGCCGCCGCTACACCGGCACGCTCCTTTCGGCGGACGAGGCCGGCATCGCGCTCGAGGTCGATGGGCAGCGCGTACCGGTGTCTTTTGCAGAGATTGGCAAGGCCAGGCTGACAGGCTAGCTGGCGAGAGGTGACAGTAGTGAACAAGGAAATCCTGATGGTCGTCGATGCAGTCTCCAACGAGAAAGGCGTCGACAAGGAGGTAATCTTCGAGGCGCTCGAAGCGGCTCTGGCTTCGGCTACCCGCAAGAAGCACGGCGAGGAGTGGGATGCCCGCGTGGCCATCGACCGCAAGAGCGGGGACTACGAGACGTTTCGCCGTTGGAAGGTGTTTGCGGACGACTCGACGGAGCTCGAGGCGCCGGAGCGGGAGCTGCGCATGGAGGATGCGCACGAGCTCGACCCGAAGGCCGAGATCGGCGGCTTCGTCGAGCAGCCGATGGAGTCGGTGTCCTTCGGCCGCATTGCCGCCCAGCAGGCCAAGCAGGTCATCGTGCAGAAGGTGCGCGAGGCGGAGCGCCAACAGGTCGTGGACGCCTACCGCGATCGCGTCGGCACGCTCGTGAGCGGCGTGGTGAAGCGCGTCGATCGCAACGGTATTTTCGTCGACCTCGGATCCAACGCGGAGGGGTTCGTGCCGCGCACGGACATGATTCCGCGCGAGCAGGTGAAGGCGCAGGATCGCATCAAGGCCTTCCTGAAGGAGGTGCGCTCGGAGCTGCGTGGGCCGCAGCTTTTCCTGACGCGCACGGCGCCTGAGTTTCTGATCGAGCTCTTCAAGCTCGAGGTGCCGGAGGTCGGCCAGGGTCTCATCCAGATCCTGGCTGCCGCCCGTGACCCGGGCGTGCGTGCCAAGATCGCGGTGCGCAGCAATGATCCGCGCATCGATCCGGTGGGCGCGTGTGTCGGCATGCGCGGCTCGCGCGTGCAGGCGGTCTCCAACGAGATTGCCGGCGAGCGGGTGGATATCATTCCCCACGACGAGAACCCGGCGCAGTTCGTCATCAATGCCATGTCGCCTGCGGAAGTCATGTCGATCGTCGTCGATGAGGATTCTCACAGCATGGACATCGCGGTCGCGGAGGAGAAGCTCTCGCAGGCCATCGGCCGCGGCGGGCAGAACATCCGGCTCGCGAGCCAGCTCACCGGCTGGGAGCTCAATGTGATGACGGAGTCGGACGCCGATGCGAAGAGCGAATCCGAGGCGAAATCGCTGGTGCAGATGTTCATGAAGCAGCTCGACGTCGATGAGGATGTCGCCACGATTCTCGCGCAAGAGGGATTCTCGACCATCGAGGAGATCGCCTACGTGCCGCAGGCGGAGCTGGCCTCGATCGAGGAGTTCGACGAGGACATCGTCAAGGAGCTGCGCAATCGCGCGCGCGACGTGCTGCTCACCCAGGCGATCGCGAGCGAGGAGACGCTGGATCAGTCGATGCCGGCCGATGACCTGCTGTTGCTCGATGGAATGAGCCCGGAGCTCGCGCTCGCGTTGGCGCGGCGCGGCGTGCGCACGCGGGAGGATCTGGCGGAGCAGTCGGTGGAGGATCTGAAAGATATCGAGGGACTGGCGGCCGAAGAAGCGGGCAAACTGATCATGACCGCCCGGGCCCACTGGTTCGAGGCGGGTCAGGCCTGAGGGTGCGATAAGTATGGCGGAAGTGACGGTTTCCCAATTTGCCGAGGTCCTGAAGGTTCCGGTGGATCGGCTGCTCGTGCAGCTCGATCAGGCCGGGATCAAGGTCAACGGTCCCGATGATCACATCAGCGACGATGCGAAGCTCGAGCTGTTGACGCACCTTCGCCGCAGCCACGGGGCAGAGAGCGAGCGCGATGCCGCGCCCCGGCGCATCACGCTGAGGCGCAAGACGCAGAGCGAGCTGAAGCTCGCGAGCGCCCAGGGCCGTGCACGCACGGTCAGTGTCGAAGTGCGTCAGAAGCGCACCTACATCAAGCGCGACGTGCTCGAGGAACAGGCTCGCCAACAGCAGGACGAGCTCGACCAGAAGCGCCGCGAAGCCGAAGAAGTGGCCCGCCGCGAGACTGAGCGGGTGGAGGCCGAGCGTCGCGAGCGCGAGCGTCTGGAGGCCGAGAACCGCCGGCGCATCGAGGAGGAGGAGGCTGCGCGCCGCCGAGCGGTGGACGAGGCTCGCCGCCTCGCCGAGCAGCGTGTGCGCGAGGACGAAGAGCGCCGTGAGCGCGAGGAGCAGCAGCGTGAGGCGCAGGAACGTCAGGTCATGGACCGCCACCCGCAGGAGGCATCGGCTCCGGCCGCGGCAGAGCCGAGAGTCGCCGCTCCGGCGCCCGCTCGAGCGGGTGCGCCAGGTGCTGTGCGCGAGCGTCCGCCAGTAACGCCCGCTCCCACGCCAGCCCCGACGCGGGAGCGTCCCGCGGGGGCAGACGATCGCCACACGCGATATGGGAGGCAGGAGCTGCACGTCGCGACGGATGTCAGCTCTCGCTACAAGAAGAAGCGGCGTGTCAAATCGCGCGCCGTACCGAGCACGACTGATGGCCGACACGGCTTCGAGATGCCCACCGCGCCGGTCGTGCGAGAGGTCAGCGTCGGCGAGACGGTGACGGTCGCGGAGCTCGCGCAGAAGATGGCCATCAAGGCGACCGAGGTCATCAAGGTGCTCATGAACATGGGCGTCATGGCGACCATCAACCAGCCGATCGATCAGGACACGGCAGTGCTCGTGGTCGAGGAGTTGGGTCACACGCCGAAGCTCCTCAAGGAAAACCAGATCGAAGAGGACCTGCAGGGCACGGTGCCGCAGGCCGAGGAAGCCGAGCCGCGTCCTCCGGTCGTGACCGTCATGGGCCACGTCGATCACGGCAAGACCTCGCTTCTCGACTACATTCGCCGCACCAAGGTGGCGGCGGGGGAAGCCGGGGGCATCACCCAGCACATTGGCGCGTACCACGTGGAGACTCCGAAGGGCGTCGTGACTTTCCTCGATACGCCGGGCCATGCTGCCTTCACGGCAATGCGGGCGCGCGGCGCAAAGGCCACGGACGTCGTCATCCTCGTGGTGGCGGCGGACGATGGCGTCATGCCGCAGACGGTGGAAGCGATTCAACATGCGCGCGCCGCCGGTGTGCCCATCGTGGTCGCCGTCAACAAGATCGACAAGAGCGGTGCGGACCCGGACCGGGTGCGCGCCGAGCTCGCCAAGCAGGAAGTCATTCCCGAGGATTGGGGTGGCCAGAACATGTTCGTCAACGTCTCGGCCCATACCGGTGCCGGAATCGATGAGCTGATCGAGGCGGTGTTGCTGCAGGCCGAGGTGTTGGAGCTGCGTGCACCGCGCAGCGGCCTCGCCGCCGGCGTCGTCATCGAGTCGAGCGTCGAGAAGGGACGCGGCGTGGTGGCGACCGTACTCGTCAAGAAGGGCACGCTGCGACTGGGTGATCCGATCATCGCCGGCTCCGAATTCGGTCGGGTGCGTGCGCTCTTCGACGAGAACGGCCGTGCGGTCGAAGAGGCGACTCCTTCCATGCCGATCGTCGTGCTCGGACTCTCCGCGGCACCGAATGCCGGCGATGAGCTTCTTGCGCTCGAGAGCGAGCGCAAGGCGCGTGAGGTGGCGCTCTACCGCCAGGGCAAGTTCCGTGACGTGAAGCTCGCCCGTCAGGCGACCCGTGCCGAGGATGTCTTCTCGCAGCTCGGCGAGGACAAGGCGGGAGTCGTCTCGGTACTCATCAAGGGCGATGTGCAGGGCAGTATCGAGGCGCTGCGCGAGTCGCTCACCAAGCTCTCGACCGAGGAGGTGCAGGTGAAGATCGTGGCCAGCGGCCTCGGCGGGATCACGGTGTCCGACGTACAGCTCGCGGCTGCCTCCAAGGCGCTCATCATCGGCTTCAACGTCCGCGCCGACTCCGGCGCCCGCGATGCGATGAAGGAGACCGGCGTCGAGGTGCGCTACTACAGCATCATCTACGAAGCCATCGATGACGTGAAGCAGATGATGACCGGCCTGCTGCGGCCGGAGATCAAGGAACAGATCGTGGGCGTTGCCCAGGTGCGCGAGGTGTTCCGCTCCAGCAAGTTCGGCGTGGTTGCCGGCTGCCTCGTCACCGAGGGTCTCGTCCGGCGCAACAATCCGATCCGCGTGCTGCGCGACAACGTGGTCATCTTCGAGGGTGCGCTCGAGTCTCTGCGACGCTTCAAGGACGATGTCGGCGAGGTCCGTGCCGGAACGGAGTGCGGCATCGGCGTGAAGAACTACCAGGACGTGCGCGTCGGCGATCAGATCGAGTGCTTTGCCCGCCTCGAGGTTGCCCGGACTTTGCAGTGAGGAAGAAGGGCGCCCAGGGCTCCTCCTCCGGCCGGGTACGCAAGATCGAGTCGGAGCTGCAGCGCGTGCTCGCCGAGCTGATCGCGCGCGAGGTCAAGGACCCGCGCGTCGGCAACGTGACCATCACCGGTGTCAGCCTCGCGGCCGACATGGGTGTGGCGAGGATCTTCTTTGCGCCGTTCGCCTCGCAACATCCGCCGCACGAAGTGCAAAACGGCCTCACGCGCGCCGCCGGATTCCTTCGCGGCGAGGTCGGCCGGCGATTGGGCCTCAGGCATGCCCCGCGGCTCGAGTTCGTGCACGACGACACGGCGGAGAAGGCGGCGCACCTCACCGGTCTCATCGACCGTGCGGTGGGCAAGCCCCACCCCTGAGCCTTCATGCCTGACGGCCTATTGCTCCTCGACAAGCCTGCGGGAATGTCCTCGAATGCAGCACTGCAGCGCGTGCGGCGGCTCCTCGGCGGCTGCAAGGCCGGACACGCGGGGAGCCTCGATCCGCTCGCAACCGGCATGCTGCCGCTTTGCCTCGGTGAGGCGACGAAGATCGCCGGCGATATCCTCTCGAGCCGCAAGCGCTATCGATTCACCGTGACGCTCGGGGCGCGCACCTCCACCGCGGATCGCGAAGGGCCGGTGATCGAGCAGCAGGCGGTGCCGGAGCGCTGGCAGCAGGGACTCGAGGCGGCGCTGCGTAACTTCCTGGGCCGCAGCCGGCAGATCCCGCCCATGTACTCGGCGCTGAAGCGCGACGGCAGGCCGCTCTACGAGTTGGCGCGCGCCGGCGTCACCGTGGAGCGCACGCCGCGGGAGATCGAGATCTTCGAGCTCGAGACGGTGAGCCTGACCGATGATTCGGCCGAGCTCGATGTCCTCTGCTCCAAGGGAACCTACGTGCGCACGCTGGCCGAGGATATTGCGCGGGCGCTCGGCACTTGTGGGCACGTCACCGCGCTGCGCCGCAGTTGGGTCGAGCCTTTCGAGCAGGAGCCGATGGAGACGCTCGAGTCGCTCACGCTCGCATGCGAGGAGGGTACCGGACCGAGGCTCCTGCCGGCCGACCGGCCGCTGCAGCATTTACCGGCGGTGCCGCTCGAGGCTTGGCAGGGCGATCGCATCCGCCACGGGCAGGAAGTCGTTCTGGCGCGCAGCCCTGCCCCCGGACGGGTCAGGCTCTATGACGCCGCCGGGCGATTCCTGGGGATCGGCGAGTCCGACGGCCGTGGGCTCGTCCGGCCTCGCCGCCTGTTGCAGACAGACTAAGGACCGTTCGTGGTGATCGACGGATCCAGCGCCCGCAGCGCGTGGGCCGCGTCGGTGTATCCCGTTCCCTGCAATTGGTCCCCGGAGTAGGTGCGGCGCACGGCATCGCAATGAGCGGTTCCCGGCTTCACCATCTTGCCATCGGGCGTGGAGCACCAGCCTGGCGGGTATACCGCGGCGGCGGTGCGGGCCGAGGGATGCGACGGCGTAGTGGAGCAGGCGGCGAGGGCCCCCGTGCTCAGGATGCCGATGATCAATGCTCGAATCATCATGGCGGCGACTCACGTTTTGGTGCCTGCGTACAGTATAGACCCCGGTGGCAACTTGTGGCGGGGCCATTACACCGGGTACAATCGCACGCTTCACAAAAGGCACTTAAGACAGTCACTTAGGA
>Ga0157369_10002809_pt1 | contig 20789 bp, 16 predicted proteins | sample C25metaG_FD_113461 | JGI IMG/M metagenome (GOLD analysis project Ga0157369, IMG submission 113461) | Corn rhizosphere microbial communities from Kellogg Biological Station, Michigan, USA - C2-5 metaG | ecosystem: Host-associated > Plants > Roots > Rhizosphere > Soil | place: USA: Michigan...
ACGACGCGTATCGGCGTCCGCCTGGACTGGCGCTGCGTTGCGCCAGCAGCTTCGCTACTTCATCGCGGCGCTCGGCTATTTCACCCGCGTGCCGATTCCCCACGCGATCGGCTTCGATTCGCGCGATCTCGCCGGCGCATCGCGGTACTTTCCATTGATCGGCGCGTTCGTCGGCGCGCTTGGCGCGCTGGTCTATCTGCTCGGCCGCAGCGTGTTTCCGGCTACGGTCGCCGTGTTGCTGTCGATGGCGGCCACGCTGCTGTTGACAGGAGCCTTGCACGAAGACGGTCTGGCCGATTGCTGCGACGGGCTCGGCGGCGGCGCCACCAAAGACGATGCGCTGCGCATCATGCGCGATCCGCGCCTAGGCGCCTTTGGCGCCATCGGCCTTGTCATGGCGCTCGCGCTCAAATGGCAGACGCTCGCCGCGCTGCCGGCGGCGACCGCCGCTTGGGCGATGATCGGCGCGCACGCCGCGAGCCGCGCGTTGGCCGTGAGCTATCTGGCGACGCACGACTACGCACGCGAGGAGGGCAAAGCGAAGGGCGTCGCGCAGCGGATGTCGATGCGCTCGCTCGCTGCGGTGTTGGCGCTTGGCTTGCCCTGGCTGTTCCTCGGGAACTGGCGAGCCGCCACGTTTGCGCTGGCCGTGGCCGTCGCCCTGCGCTGGCTGCTCGGCCGTTACTTCGCGCGCCGGCTCGGCGGCTATACGGGCGACTGCCTCGGTTTCTCGCAACAGATCTTCGAACTCGCGCTTTACTTATCCGTACTCGCTTGGACCTCGTTCTGATTCGCCATCCGGCGCCCGCGATCGACGCCGGCATTTGCTACGGCAAGACCGACGTGCCGCTCGCCGGCCACCCGGCGCAATGGGCGCAATTGGCGCAGGCGGTGGCCGTCCGTCTCACGACGCTAGGCGTACCGTTGCCGCAGCACCTCGTCACGAGCCCTTTGCAACGATGCGCCCATTTGGCCGAAGCGCTGGCGATGCATTTCGATTGCGCGCTCGGTGTCGATGCGCGCTTGCAGGAAATCGATTTCGGCGAGTGGGAGGGGCAGGCTTGGGCGTCGATCGACCGCGCGGCGCTCGATGCATGGGCAGCCGATCTGCGCCATTCGCGTATGCACGGCGGCGAGAGCGTCGCGCAGTTCGAAGGGCGCGTGGGCGCATGGCTCGATAGCTGGCCTAGCTCGATCGCGGAGCCAGGGCCAAGCGTGGTGGCGGTCACGCATGCCGGCGTCATGCGCATCATCGCGTCGCTCACGCTGGGCGAGCCGCTCGACGCCGTCTTGAAATGGCCGTTGGAGATGGCGGCGATTGTGTGGCTGAGGCGCGAGCCCGGGGCCGCAGCGTGGCGCCTGCTCCATTGGAATGCGTGAGCGCGAGCGGACGACGAACCGGCGTTCGATGCTCGCACTGCTGCAGGACCGATCGAGTCCAATGCTCAACGCCAACGCCAACGCCAACGCCAACGCCAACGCCAACGCGGGGCGCCCGGTGCTCAGCGATCGTCCGGCTGCCGGGTATGCGGTCGACGCGTGCGGGCGAGATCCATGTCACGGCACAGTTGATCGGCGCCGTCGGCCAGACGCGGGCCGGGCCGATCGATGAGGTCGCCATCGACGGCGAATAGATTGCCGCGTGCGACCGCCTTCATCCGCGGCCAGGCGCGCCACAGCGCCAAGCTCGGCAGCGGCGCGTCGGCCGGCGTGGCGCCTTGGCTCGCCGTCACGATCGCCTCGGGATCGGCCGCCACGACGGCTTCCGTCGATACCGTCGGCACAAGCGGCGCCAGCTTCGCGAAAACGTTGCGCCCGCCGCATAGGGCGATGAGATCGCTGATTACATGCGTGCCGTTCAACGTCATGAGCGGATCGCTCCACACCTGATAGAACACGCTGACGGGAGAACGCCCCGCGTATTGCGCCCGCAGCGCGGCGATCTTGGCGCGATAGTCGGCCGCGGCCGTTTCGGCCTCTCGCGGCGTGCCGAACAACGTGCCGAGCGCGATTAGATCGGTGGCGACGCCATCGACCTGATGCGGCTCGCTGTCATAGAGTGCAATGCCCAGCGCGCGCAGCCGCTCGATTTCGCGTTCGTTGTTGCCGTGGCGCCAGACGATGATGAGATCGGGCTTGAGCGCGACGATGCGTTCGAGATCGAGCGCGTGATAACCGCCGACGCGCGGCAATGCTTTGGCGGCGCTCGGGTAATCGCTGTACGAGACCGCGCCGACGAGCTTGCTCCCGCCGCCGGCGGCATAGGCCAGCTCCACGGCATGCGGCGAGAGCGCGACGACGCGGCGAGCTGGCGCAGCCAGCGTAACGCGTTCGCCTGCGTCGTCGACGACCGATACCGACGCCCAGGCGTGCTGCGCGCCGCCGAGCCCGACACCCGCGACGAGCGCGACGGCCGCCATCAGCAAGGCGGCAGGCCGAGTCACCGCGCAGCCCCGCGCTTCACCGCCACCGGCAGTCCGGCCACCATCAGCGTGACATCGCGCGCGAGCGCGGCGACGCGCTGGTTCAGCCGCCCGAGCTCGTCGACATAGCGGCGCGTCATGGCGCCGAGCGGCACGACGCCCATGCCGATTTCGTTGCTGACGACGATGATGGGGCCGCGCGCGCGAGCGAGCGCCGCTTCGAGCGCATCGACGTGCGCCGCCAAATCGTGGGGCGCGTTCGCCGCCGATTCGCCATCGACGGGCGCAATCAGATTGACGAGCCACAGCGTCAGGCAGTCGACCAGGATGCACGTGCGGCCATCGTCCGCAGCGGCGATCGCTTGCGCGAGATCGACGTCGGCTTCGACGAGGCCCCAATGAGCCGGGCGTCGCGCGCGATGGTGCGCGATCCGGGCGGCGAACTCGGCGTCGTCGGCGGGCCGCGCGGTGGCGATGTAAGTGACGGGCCGGACGGCGAGCCGGACGGCGCGCGGCACATCGGAATGTGCGGCGCCTCCGGCAAAGTTTTCTGCCAGGCCTTCGGCGAACCGGCTCTTGCCCGAGCGGGCCCCGCCGAGGACGAACGTGAGATCGGGTGTGGTCATCGCGCGATTGTAGCGACGCAGGCCGCTACAAGGCAAAACGACGACGCGACGAAGCGAAGCGACGCAGCCAAGCAAACGGATGCGACGCAAGCGGAGGCGAAGCAAGCGGAGGCGAAGCAAGCGGAAGCAAAGCACGCGTCAGCTCAGGGCGGCCCCGAGCCTCCCTCGCCCCGCGGCCGTCACGTGACCGGCTAACTCAAGATCATCTGCGTGCAACGAAACAGCGCGATGGTGTGCCCATCGGGATCGAAGACAGAAGCATCCCAGACGTGCGTGCTGCGTCCGAGGTGAACGGCCGTTGCGATCGCGCGCACGGTGCCAGCGCGGCAGGTGCCGAGAAAGTTGCTTTTCAGTTCGATCGTCGTGAAACCGCGCGCGCCCTCCGGCAGATGCGCCATGCAGGCGTAGCCGCAGCAGGTATCGGCCAAACCGATCACGGTGGCCGCATGCAAGAACCCGTTCGGCGCGAGCAATTGCGGCCGCACCGCGAGCTTGCCGGTCAGCGTGCCTTGTGCGAGGGCGACGACGCGCACGCCGAGCAGCTCGGGCAGCGTCCCTTCCTGATGCTCGTGGATGGTCTCGATCGTGAAGTCGGGGCGCAGGGTCGACATGGGTGAACCTCTTCGAGATGGGGACGGTGACCTAATTTGTCGATATTATCGGGATCTGCGATCCACGTGGCAGGGTACCAGCCGATTCAAAGGCCCTTAGGCCCCCTTAGGCCCTTAGGCCCTTAGGCCCGTGTGCGGGATCGCGACCGGCTAACCGGCCGCTTGCCAGGCGGCTTTCTTATTCGGGAGTGTGCATTCATGACGGTGATCGTGGTAGCGAACCCCAAGGGCGGCGTGGGCAAAAGCACCCTGTCGACAAACTTGGCGGGCGCCTTTGCGGCGAACGGCGAATGGGTGGCGCTGGCCGACCTCGATCGGCAGCAGTCCGCTCACGGATGGCTCGCTCTGAGGCCCGAGGGCTTGCCGCCCATCGAAACTTGGCGCGTCGATCCGGATGCCCCGGCCAAGCCGCCGCGCGGGCTCGAGCGCGCCGTGATCGATACGCCGGCCGGCTTGCATGGCGCGCGGCTTGCCGCGGCGCTCGAATTGGCCGATAAGGTGGTCGTTCCGCTGCAGCCGTCGATGTTCGATATTCTCGCCACGCAGCAGTTCCTCGAACGGCTAGCCAAGGAAAAGGCCGTGCGCAAGGGCGAGATCGAAGTGGGGGTGGTGGGGATGCGTGTGGATGCGCGCACGCGCTCGGCCGATCAGCTACATCGCTTTGTCGAAAGCCTGGAGCTGCCCGTGCTCGGTTTCTTGCGCGACACGCAGAACTACGTGCAGCTCGCGGCGCATGGGTTGACGCTGTGGGACGTGCCGCAAAGCCGCGTCGAAAAGGATCTCGAACAGTGGGCGCCGATCAAGGCCTGGGCCGAGAAGAAGAAATAGAGCAGGGCCGGCGGCCGGGGCGCCGCCGATTGATCGAGACGATCAGCTCCAGCTCTGCACGGGGACGTGCCCGCGGCTACCCTTAATCTTGTTTTGCTCGTCGACGAACACGAGCTTGGGCTCCCAGCCCGCTTTGAGCTCGGTGTCGTCCACCATCGCGAACGCCGCGATGATCACGAGATCGCCCAGTTGCGCGCGGCGCGCCGCGGAGCCGTTCAGCGAAATCATGCCGCTGCCGCGTTCGCCGCGGATGGCGTAGGTCGAGAAGCGCTCGCCGTTGTTGACGTTCCAAATGTCGATGCGCTCGTTTTCGACGATGCCGGACGCATCGAGCAAATCTTCGTCGATCGCGCATGAGCCTTCGTAATGAAGCTCGCAATGCGTGACGACGGCGCGGTGAATCTTCGATTTGAGCATATGTCGCTGCATGGTCGTTTCCTTCAAACGTCAGACGTTTATCGATCGCTGCCTGCGGGCAACGTCAAATTTCGAGGTTGTCGATGAGCCGCGTGGCGCCGAGCTTGGCGGCCGCCAGCACGACGAGCGGCGCGTCGAGTTCCTGGGCGCTGGGCGCGATCAAATCGGCGCGCTTGCGCACGGCGATGTAATCGGGTTGCCAGCCGCGCGCCGACAGGCTCGCCATCGCCTCGCGCTCTAGCGCTTCGAAATCGCGCCGGCCCGCGAGGACGGCTTCGCGCACGCGGCCAAGCGTAGCCGCCAGCATCGGCGCTTCGGCGCGTTCGGCCTCGGTCAGATAGCGGTTGCGCGAACTCAGCGCGAGCCCGTCGCTATCGCGCACGGTTTCTGCCGCCACGATGTCGGTCGGCAGCGCGAACTGCCGGCACATCTGGCGCACGATCATGAGTTGCTGGTAATCCTTCTTGCCGAACACGGCCACGCGCGGCTGTACGCACGACATCAGCTTCATCACGACCGTGCAGACGCCCGTAAAGAATCCGGGACGGAACTCGCCTTCGAGGATGTCGCCGAGATTGTGCGGCGGATGAACGCGGTATTCCTGGGGCTGCGGATACATATCGCGCTCGGTCGGCGCGAACAGCACGTAGACGTTTTCCTTCTGCAGTTTCTCGATGTCGGCTTCGAGCGTGCGCGGGTATTTGTCGAAATCCTCGTTCGGCCCAAACTGCAGACGATTGACGAAGATGCTCGCCACCACTGGGTCGCCATGCTGGCGCGCCAAGCGCATCAACGAAAGATGGCCCTCGTGCAGATTGCCCATCGTCGGGACGAAGGCGGTACGGTTTTGGCCGCGCAATTGATCGCGCAATTCCTGGATGGAGCTAATGACTTTCATGGTGGCGGTGGCGACGCCTCGGTTGAAGGCGCGCCGATTGTAGAGGATTTGACGACCCCTGACATCGAATAGAGCGCAGGCTCGACGAGCAGGCGAAAGGAGGGCGTCGCGCTCGCCCGTTAGGCGGGCAGATACGCGAGGCGCACGTAAATCGGTGCAAACGGTTCGGGTTGCGTGATCTCGATCAGCGATTCGCGCGCCAGTTCGAGCATCGCGATGAAGTTGACCACGACGAGCGGCACGCCGCGCGTCACGTCGAACAGCTCGGAAAACTCGACGAACCGGACGTTCTGCAAGCGACGCAGAATCAGGCTCATATGCTCGCGCACCGATAGCTCCTCACGCGAGATCTTGTGATGCTGGACCAGCTTCGCGCGCTTGAGGACATCGGCCCAAGCCGCGCGCAAATCGTCGATTTCCACGTCGGGAAACCGCGGCGCCATGCTCTGCTCGATATAGACCTCGGCGCGCAGGAAATCGCGGCCGAGCTGCGGCAATTGATCGAGCCGCTGCGCCGCGAGCTTCATCCGCTCGTATTCGAGCAGGCGCCGCACGAGTTCGGCGCGCGGATCCTCGGCCTCTTCGCCCGTATCGGCCTTCTTCACCGGCAACAGCATGCGCGACTTGATCTCGATCAGCATCGCCGCCATCAAGAGATACTCGGACGCCAGTTCGAGGTTGGTCTTGCGCAGTTGTTCGACGTAGCCGAGGTATTGCGCCGTCACGTCCGCCATCGGGATGTCCAGGACGTTGAAGTTCTGCTTGCGGATCAGGTACAGCAACAGATCGAGCGGGCCTTCGAACGTTTCGAGAAATACCTCGAGCGCGTCGGGCGGGATGTACAGATCCTGCGGCAGCTTGAACAGCGGCTCGCCGTACAGGCGAGCGAACGCGATGCCGTCGACGGTGTCGGGCGTCGTATCGGTCGCGGGCGCAGTCAGCGCCGCATCCGGCCGCTGCCCTTCCTCGGCGGCGTTCACGCTTAGAAGTTCTGGTAGTAGACGTACGGCGTTTGCTTCACGCGCGCCTGCTGCTGGGTCGAATGTTCTTCGAGATCGATCGGCTGCTTATCCCACAGGAGCCCGCGGCCGCGCCGTTGTTCCTCTTCCAGCGTCGGCTTTTGCTGTTTGAGTTGGTTGATGAACTGCGTGATGTCCGACTGATACAACATGATTCGATCATCCTGAAAATGGGGACAGAGCGAACTGACGCCGCTCGGAGCAAGGAGGGATTTTAGCGCATGCGGCGGCCTGGGGAACACTCGTAGTGCGCGGGCGTCGAAAGCCGGCGCGTGCAACGGACGCGTGGAACAGGCGTCGTGCAAGAGGCGTCGTCCAACGGGCGTGCGCCCCCGGGCGCGGCCGTTATGGTCAAATGATCGCTTTCGTCGGACGAGCCGCGGAAGCCGGCCGCCTGCGGCGTCGAACCTCGGGAGAGCCTATTTGCGGGAAGTCGTGATCGATTCGTGTCGTGCCGGGCGCCGTCTATGCGTTCGGCGCAGCCGCGATGCCGCGTTCGGCGAGACGGCGGCGGGGCGGCCCGTCTGGCTGTCCTTCGCCCTCGGCGCGCTGCTTGCCTTGCTGGCCGTGACCGCGGCCGCGAAATACGACGTCAAGATCGATGCCCCGCGCGCCATGCGCAAGTTGCTTGAAAAGCACCTCGACCTGGCGCGCTTCGCTTCGCGCGACGATGTGACCGACGATCAATTCGAGTTTCTCGTGACCGCCACCCCTCAGCAGGTGCGCGATTTGGCGGCGACGGACGGCTACTTTTCGCCTGTCGTGCGTACCGACGTGCGCGCGGGCGGCAAGGGCAAGAAAGACGTGACGGTCCACGTGGATTCCGGGCCGCGCACGATCGTGTCGTCGGTCGAACTCACGTTCGACGGGCCGATCCGCACCGAGGAGCCGGCGCGCGAGAACGCCGCGCGCTTCGCGTTCTCGCTGCATACCGGCGATCCGTTCACGCAATCGGCCTGGAGCGATGCCAAGGACGCGGCGCTCAAGGCGCTGCAAGCGCGTCGCTACCTCGGTGCAAAGATCGCGCACTCGCAGGCCCGCATCGATCCGAGCACGCGGGCGGCTTCGCTTACGGTGGCGTTCGAAAGCGGGCCGACCTTCACGCTCGGCCCGCTCGATGTGTCGGGGGTACGCCGATACCCGGGCCGCATCGTCACGAACGTGAATCCGCTGGGGGTAGGCGAACTCTACGACGCCGACCGCATCGCCGAGCTACAGCGGCAGTTGCAGAACACGCCTTATTACGCGAGCGTCGCGATCGACGTGGACAGCGATGCGGCGAAACCGAACGACACGCCGATCCACGTGAAGGTGAGCGAGTATCCGTACAACAGTGTGCGCGGCGGCGTCGGCTATGCCACCGATACCGGCCCGCACATCCAAGGCTCCTATACCTATCTCGACACGTTCGGCGCGGCGTGGCCGTTTTCGATCCAGGGCCGAGTCGATCAGATCCAGCAATACGGCCAAATCCAACTGGCGATGCCGCCGGGCGTGCGCGGCTGGACCAACGCGGCGCTGGCCTCGTACACCAACACACAGGTGTCGGGCACGCGCATTTACAGCGCGCGCGCCGGCGTTCAGCGCACGCGTACGGCGCAGTTCATCGATTACGCCTACTCGATCCAGTACTACGCCGATCGTCTCGATCAGAACCTCACGGGTCCCACGACGAGCCATGCACTGGTGCCGCAATGGTCATGGACGCGCCGCAACGTCGACGATCCGCTGTTTCCGCGCAAGGGCAACTTGCTGCACGTGGAAGCGGGCTTCGCCGTGAAAGGCTTCGCCACCGATCAAACCTTTACGCGCGGCTATGCGCGCGGCGTGCAATACGTGCCGTTGTTCAAGCGCGACCTGTTTCTCGTGCGCGCCGAGCTCGGTGGCGTGTTGACGAGCGGCGGCTCGACCGGCATTCCCGCGTCGCTGCTGTTTCGCGCGGGCGGTTCGAATTCCGTGCGCGGGTACGGCTTCCAAAGCATCGGCAATAACGTCGGCGGCTCGGTGCTGCCCACCAAGTACTTGATCACCGCCACCGCCGAATATCAGCACTGGTTCACGCACGATTGGGGCGCGGCGGTCTTTTACGATATCGGCGCGGCGACCGACACTTGGGGCGAGCGCGTCTTCTATCCGGGCGCGGGCGTCGGGGCGCGTTGGCGCAGCCCCGTCGGTCCGATTAACGTCGATTTGGCGTACGGCATGCGCAACCATAGCGTGCGGCCGTATCTCACGTTGGGCATTGCCTTTTGATGAAACCACCAGAACGCGCGAGCGGAGAAGCGGAAGACGGCGAAGAAGGCGCCGAAGGCCAGCCGCAGCCGCCCAAAACGCCGCGACGCAAGCATCGCCTGCGGCGTTGGCTCTTAGGGAGCGGGCTCGGGGTCGCGCTCCTCGTCATCATCATCGGCGCGGCGCTGTATGGCGCGATCGCCACCGAGCCCGGCACGCGGCTGCTCTGGCGCGCGGCCGTGGCGGTGACGGCCGGGCGGCTATCCGGCTCCTTCGAAGGCGGCACGCTCGCGCACGGGGTGACCTTGACCGAGGTGCATTGGCGCGGGCTAGCGGGCCCAGCCGGCGCCGCTTCCACCGATATCCGCATCGATCGCCTGTCAGGGCGCTGGGCATTGACGCGTGCGCCGTGGCGATTGACGATCGACACGCTCCATGCAGGAACGATCGAAACCCGGCTTGCGCCGTCCACGAAGAGCGGGCCGACGCCATTGCCCCTCGATCTACGCTTGCCTCTCCAACTTGAGCTGCGCGCCGTGGGCGTGGATAAGCTGCTGCTCCACAGCGGCGCGTCGACGACGGAGATCGATCGATTGCGCGTGCATGGCCGCAGCGATGGCCGGCGTCACGCGTTGTCGGTCGACGGGTTCGACACGGCCTATGGCACGCTAGCCGCCCAGGTCTCGCTCGACGGCGTACGCCCATTCGCGCTTGACGGCGCGTTATCGGCCACCGGCTCGCTTGTCGGCGCTCCGGCGCAATTGCAGGCGAAGCTTTCCGGGAGCCTCGAATCGTTGATCGCCGACGCCACGGCGAGCGGAATGAAGCTCACGGGCCGCGCGCACATCGAGGCGACGCCGTTTGCCGCAGTGCCGCTCAAACGCGCCACGATTACGTTCGACCACGTCGATCCACGGCTCATCAGCGCCGGTGCGCCGCAAGCCGATCTCGCGCTGAATGCGGTGCTGGCGCCGGTCCCGGGCGCCGGTTCGCTCGTTGTCGCCGGGCCCGTCTCGATCGTCAACGCGGCGCCGGGGCCGCTCGACCAACATCGTTTGCCGCTCGTCGAAGCGCAGGCGCAGGTTCGGCTCGACGAATCCGTGCAGCGGCTCGACGCGCTTCGCATCAAGCTCATTCACAACGCCGCTCTAACCGGAAGCGGGGCGTTCGCACACGGTCGAGGGCGCTTCGATTTCACGGCGAGCGGCCTCGATCTGGCGACGCTCACGCCGTACGTGCGACCGACCGCGTTGTCGGGGCCGATCGGCTTGACCATCGATGGGACGACGCAGTCGGCTTCGCTCGATTTGACCGACGAGCGGGCGCGACTGCGCGCGCGGGCGCAGGTGGCGCTGGAGCCGGGGCGGATCGCTCTGCACGATGTGCGCATCGATGCCGGCGACGGGCGCTTGGACCTGAAAGGCACGCTGGCGCGCGATGCGCTTGCCCACTACGACTTGAACGCGACGCTGACGAACTTCGATCCGCGGCTCGTCGTCGCCTCCGAATTGCCGACGGTGTCCGGCAGGGCAGCCGCCCGGTCCCCAGCCGGTCGTGCGCACGCAGCCCCCACGGCGAAGACGCTGCCCGAAGCGCGCGTGACGGGTCGTTTCAGCGCGGTCGGGGCACTCGCCCCGGCGTTGTCGACCAAGCTGCGCTTCGAACTGGGCGAAAGCACGTACGACGGCTTTCCGTTGACGGGCGACGGGTTGATCCAGCTGGCCGGTGCGCGGCTGTTACCAAGCAACGCCTCGCTCTCGATCGCCGGCAACGATGTCGAACTGCACGGCAGCTTCGGCGGCCCGGGCGATCGCCTTCGGTTTCATGTCGATGCGCCAAGGCTCGATCGCCTCGGCTTCGGCGTGGCCGGCACCGTACTCGCGGACGGCGACCTGACGGGCTCGCTCGCCCACCCCGACGTCACGCTGAGCTACGACGCACGCGGCGTCACGATCGGCGCGAACCGGATCGGCGCGGCGACGGGCAAGGCAAGCATCCACGACGGCGCGACCGGCGCACTGGAGGTTTCGACCGACGCGCGCGACATCCATGCGGGCGCCGTCGATCTTGCGACGCTGACGGCCCATGTCACCGGCACGCGCGCCAAGCACGCTTTCGACGCGCAGGCGAAGGGGACGGTGAGCGGGCGCGCTATCGACATGACGCTCGCGGGCACGGGCGGCATCGCCGATACGCGCGACGGCGCCCGCTGGGACGGCGTCCTCGCGCGCCTGTCGAACCGAGGCCTTCCGGCGCTGGAGTTGCAAGCGCCGATGACGCTGTCGGCCGCCAGCGAGCGCGTGACACTCGGCGCGACACGCTTGACGATCGAAGGCGCGACGCTCGATCTGAAATCGTTCGCCTACGATCATGGCGCGATCAGCTCCAAGGGCGGTGCTTCGAACCTCTCGGTCGCGCGCTGGATTGCGATCCGGCAGACATTGACGGGTACGCCTTCGCGGCTATCGAGCGATCTCGTCCTCGGGGCCGATTGGGATTTCACGCTGGGCCGCACGGCGAGCGGCTACGCCCGGATCGAGCGTCGCAGCGGCGATGCGACGCTTTCCACCGGCTACGGCGCGTCGGCGCTCGGCATTACCGCGCTGTCGGCGCGCGCCGATTTCGAGCAAGGGCGACGCTTGGCGATCACCGTGCAGGCAGCCGCGAGCCGCATCGGCAAACTCGACGCGACGGTCGGCGCGGGGCTGACGGCCGATCCCGCGCGCGGCGGGTTGCTCGAACTCGGCCCCGATGCGCCGCTCACGGGCAAGATCGCGTTGGACGTGCCGCAGCTCAAGACCACCGGCGGCTTGTTCGGTCCGAGCTACGTGCTCGACGGGCGCCTGGCGTTGAACCTGGCGCTGGGCGGCGCCCGCGCCAAGCCGACGGTCTCGGGCGCGCTCGTCGGCGATAGCTTGTCGGCCACGCTCGTCGATCAAGGCGTACAGCTTAAGGATGGCGTCGTGCGGGTGGCGCTGACCGAGAATCTCGTCGATCTGCAGCAGGTCGAGTTCCATGGCGGAGATGGCACGTTGCGCGCGACGGGAAAGATTCGGCTCGACCAAGACGAGCCCGACCTGACGGCTCGCATCGAAGCCGACAAGCTCGAGTTGTTCGCCGCGCCGGACCGGCAGCTCTCGTTATCAGGCAGCGCAACGATGGCTAACGGCGGCCCCGGTGGCGGCCTCGACATCAACGGCAAATTCAAGATCGATCACGCGCTGTTCGATCTGCCCGATCAGCCGGCGCCCCGCCTTTCCGACGATGTCGTGATCATGCGCGATCATGTGCTCGTCCGGGGCGCGCCACCCAAGCCGACCGAGCCGACGAACAAACCGGTCGGCCGCTTCGCGCCGCGGGCGAGCGTCGACATCGATCTCGGCAACAACTTCCGCTTCCGCGGGCAGGGCGCCGATCTGGGCCTGCGCGGCACCGTCACCGCGCTGTCGGCGCCGAACCAACCGCTGCGCGCGATCGGCAACGTGCGCGTGACGGAAGGTTCGACCTACACGAGCTTCGGCCGCAAGCTCGCGATCGAGAACGGCTATTTCACGTTCAACGGCCCGGTGGCGAACCCGGGCATCAATATTTTGGCGATGCGCCGCAATCAGGAGGTCGAAGCGGGCGTGCAAGTGACGGGCACGGTGCGCGCGCCGGTGGTCAAGCTCGTGTCGGAGCCGAACGTCGCCGATAACGAAAAGCTCTCATGGCTGCTGTTCGGCCATGGCACCGATCAGGGCAACAACCTAGGCCAGCAGAGCTCGATGACGACGGCCCTGGCGCTGCTCGGCAGCGCGACCGGCAAACGCGTCGCGCAGACGGTCGGCCTCGACGAGTTTTCGGTCGGCCGCAGCGAAGTGGGGCTGACCGATTCGCAGGTGGTGATGTTATCGAAGGCGATCAACGAACGGCTCGTGCTCGGCTACGAGCAGGGGCTGCAATCGGCGAGCAACGCATTCAAGGCGACGGTGAATCTCTCACGCTTCTGGTCGATCGCCCTGTATACGGGCACTTTCCAGGGCATCGATTTCAACTACACGCGCCGCTTCGACGGCTGGCACGGGCGGCACTAAGCCTCGCGCGCTGGATTGGGCGCGGCACAGCGCGGCGGGTATCGCACTGTGCCAACGCAGTAGATGGCGCCCTAGCTTCGACGTTTGCGCTTATCGCACTCGCATGCCGGGCTTCGCGCCGCTATGCGGCTCGAGGATGTAAAGGCCCGGCTCGGCCTTCTCGTTCGCGCTCGAGGCCGCCAGCACCATCCCTTCGGACAGGCCGAACTTCATTTTGCGCGGAGCGAGGTTCGCCACCATCACCGTGAGCTTGCCGACCAGATCCTCGGGGCGGTAGGCCGATTTGATCCCCGAAAAGACGTTGCGCGTCTTTTCTTCGCCGACATCGAGCGTCAGCTGCAGCAGCTTGTCCGACCCTTCGACGGCCTTGCAGTCGACGATCAAAGCGACGCGCAGATCGATCTTGGCGAAATCGTCGATCGAAATCGTTTCGCTCGCAGCGGCGTCCGCCGCAGGGGCGGCCATCTTCTCTTTTTGCTTGGCCTTGTTCGCAGCGGAGGATGCCGCCGCCGCCGCGGCCGCGCCCGTTTCGGTCGGCTGCAGCGACGTGCGGTTCGCGGCGACGAGCGCCTCGATCTGCTTCGGATCGATCCGCGTCATCAAGTGCTGGTAAGCGTTGATCGGCTGCTGCGACGAAAGCGGCGTGCCGGCATCGGCCCACGACAGCGGCGCAATGCCGAGGAACGCCTCGACCTTGGCCGCGAGCGCCGGCAACACCGGCTTCAGCGCGATGCTGAGCAGGCGGAACGCTTCGAGGCTGACGCTCACCGTTTCATGCAGCAACGCCGCGTTGGCCGGATCCTTGGCTTGATCCCAGGGCTTGGCCGAATCGACGTAGGCATTGACGGCATCGGCCAATTCCATCGTGTGCCGTACGGCCCGCCCGTATTCGCGCGCCTCGTAATGGGCGGCGATCTGCGGGATCGCGTCGCGCAGCGTGCCGAGCAGCGGATGCTGCATGGCGCTGTCCTGCACGCGCCCTTCGAAGCGCTTGAGCAGAAAGCCCGCCGCGCGGCTCGCGATGTTGACGTACTTGCCGACCACATCGCTGTTCACGCGGGCTTGGAAATCCTCGAGGTTCAGATCGAGATCTTCCATCGTCGCGTTCAGCTTCGCGGCGAAGTAGTAGCGCAGCCATTCGGGGTTGAGCCCGTTCTCGATGAAGCTGTTCGCCGTGATGAAGGTGCCGCGCGACTTCGACATCTTCGCGCCGTCGACGGTCAAGAAGCCGTGCGCGAACACGTTCGTGGGCGTGCGGTAACCGGCGAACTCGAGCATCGCCGGCCAGAGCAGCGTATGGAAGTACAGAATGTCCTTGCCGATGAAGTGGTACTGCTCGGTGGTCGAGCCAGGCTTGATCCACTCTTCGAAATCGAATCCTTTTTTGGCGGCGAGATTCTTAAAGCTCGCGTAGTAGCCGACCGGCGCATCGAGCCAGACATAAAAGTACTTGCCGGGCGCGCCGGGGATCTCGAAGCCGAAATAGGGCGCATCGCGCGAGATGTCCCAATCGCCGAGCTTGGCGTCGCCCGCTTCGCCGAGCCATTCGCGCATTTTGTTGGTCGCTTCGGGCTGCGCGAGGCCGCTGACCCACTCGCGCAGAAAGTTCTCGCAGCGCGGATCGGAGAGCCGGAAGAAATAGTGCGTCGACTTGCGGCGCACGGGGGTGGCGCCGGAGATGGCCGAGTACGGATTGACGAGATCGGTCGGCTGGTAGGTCGAGCCGCATACTTCGCAGCTATCGCCGTACTGATCCTTCGCGCCGCACTTCGGGCACTCGCCCTTGATGAAGCGATCGGGCAGGAACATTTCCTTGACAGGGTCGTACGCCTGCTCGATTTCGCGCGCGTCGATGACGCCCGCTTGTTCGAGGCGGCGATAGATCGTTTCGCACAGCTCGCGGTTTTCCTCGGAATCGGTCGAATAGTAGTTGTCGAACGACACCAGGAAGTTGTTGAGATCGCGCGTGTGTTCGCCCCACACGCGCTCGATGAGCTGCTTGGGCGTGATGCCTTCCTTTTCGGCGCTCAGCATGATCGGCGTGCCGTGGGTATCGTCGGCGCCCACGTAATAGATTTCATGCCCGTGCATTCGCATCGCGCGCACCCAGATGTCCGTCTGGATGTACTCGACCATATGGCCGAGGTGGATCTGTCCGTTGGCGTAAGGCAGGGCGGACGTCACTAGAATGCGGCGGCCGGAGGTCCGGCTACGGGCGGCGCCCGCGCCGGCTTGCGCGGCTGAATGAGGGGCGGTTACGGTCATGAGCGTATAGAAGGAGGGACTGCTGAGGGAAAGCGACGATTTTAGCAGGCACGGGGCGTGCCGACGGGGGCGCGAATAGCGCTTCGCTCCGTGGCGCTCAAGCGTGAGCTTGCGCCGGGCGGCCGAAAATCCGCATCGGCTGGACCGATGAGCGGCCGATGTCCCACTCCGTCCGCAGCGCCGCAACAAACTCACCGGGCAGGCGCCCGCCTTCTTCCGAGAGAGTCGACGACATTGCATCGGCGACCCTCTCGATGACCGCATCGCCATCCTGGACGTGGCATACATTGCGGCCGAACGCCAGCAATTCACCGCGGGTGGGATAGGCCACGGATTTGTTCAGCTTCAATGCCATGGTCCGATCCGATGTTTCGATTCCCGTCCTTTGGTTCTCGAAGCGATAGACCGATGTCGTCACCACATCGAATAACGGCGACAGCCGCGGGGGTTCCGCTGCCGCGGGGTGATCGTAGATCAGCCCGAAATTCTTCAGATGCGCGTCGCCATTGCGGACCATGACCGACAGCACGAGATATTCGAAAAAGCGGCCCAGGCTTTCGTCGGAATTACTGCCGCAATTCAAGCTGATCGCCAAGGCGATCTTCTCGTAGCTGCTGCTGTACTTGAAGTTTGGCTGCAGGTGATTTTTGCCCATCAGCACCGCCATATCTTCAAAGCCCAATTGGTGCAGCTCATCGACGTCAAAGCGCTCCATCACGAATAAGCTCTGATCGTCGGACAGCCAGAACTGCGGCACGTTTAGACCGGCGCGGCGCGCGGCGCTCATGCATAAAAATTCATTGACCGGCAGATGCGGGTAGTCGTCGCCGGCAGCCTTAAGAATCAAGCTCGGTGTGGTGGCCGTAGTCTTTTCGTCGACCTTATCGCTCTCAGCCTTATCGGCGTCGGGAATCATCACCTTTGGCTGAAAACCGGAGATGCCGGATTCGAGATACGTTTCGACGAGGTGTTCGAAGAGGCCAGCATCGCTGCCGGTGCGCAAGATCGCGGCAAGGCCGATCTCGGCTCGCTTTGTTTGCTTGGCGCTGCCAGGCTCGCTATAGCGCAACCTGCCGATCTGATTGCCGCCGGTGATCGCCAGCAACGCCATATCGTCGAGCTGGATATGCTTGAATGCGCGCTGGATGCGTTCCAGCAGAAAGCCCTCTGGCCGATTCATCGAAAACGCGGGCAACATGGGCGTCTCGGCATAGGTTTCGGCGCGCAGCGGCATGGTCAGCGAAACCTGCCGTTCGGGTTCTCGCGCGCCATAGGCGAAAACGTGCCGCGATTCTTTGGTGAGTGTGCCAGCGAGACCTTGCGGGGTAGCCACGCGCAGTTCGCGAACCCTATTCCTCGTCACTGAAGATCTCCTTGATCTGATCGTAGTCGGGCCGTGCCGACACGATGGAAAGACCTTTTCCGAGGGCGGTAAGCGCGGCCAACACGTGATGCAGTCCGACGTTCTGCCCCGACTCGAGTTGCGTGATCGTAAAGCGCGCCACGCCCGCCTTGTCGGCCACCCACTGTTGGGTGCGGCCTTGCGCTTTACGCTCGCGCCGAAACGCCTGCCCGAAATCGGGGGCGAGAACGAGGGGGGCGGTCGTCATGGCTGGGGCGGCCTTGTATGACATATCTGACATTTTTCGCTATTTTTCTTGAAATGTAAGTTATGTCAGTCATGAAATCAAGGTGATTCCTGAGACACTGCGCTCGCTCGCGGCTGTTCGGGCTGACGCGCACCAGCTTCGCTGCGGTAGCGCCTGCGACACCGGACCGCTGTCGCTTTGAAGTGGATAAGGCGGGGAGAAGTTTTGCGGGCGGGAGTGACTGAGTACCTAGCCGATCGATCCGACGCGTCTCGCTCAGCATCGGCAAAAAAAACCGGGGCGAATTGGCCCCGGAGCAACAACGACAAGAGGAGAATGGTGACGCAGCGGCGCTTGCCAGCCACGTACCGAACATACAGACCAACAAAACGCGGGCGAGTTCGAAAAATTTTCGAATCGTTTACCGGCGCCTTCTAGCGGCCTTCCGTCGCTGTTTTTGCATCATGCCGATGCGTTCGGCGGCGCCGGCCGCCGCCGCCGGACCTAGCGGCTAAGGGCCAGCGGCCAGGGGCGGCCGCCGCCGCCTTGGCCATGCGCCGGTGTTCAGCCGGCCGGTTGTTGCGTCGCCTTTAGATAAATCTCCACGCGGCGGTTTTGCGCGCGTCCGGTTTCCGTCCCATTGTCTGCGATCGGGTTGCTCGGGCCGTACCCCATGGCTTGCAGGCGTTGAGGCGACACGCCACGCTGGCTCAGGTAAGTGGCCACGCTCTGCGCTCGGTTTTGCGATAGCGTTTGGTTCAATTGCGTGCTGCCGGTGTTATCCGTGTAGCCTTGGATCTGGGCCACGAGCTCCGGATGCTGCTGCATCTGAGTCACGAGCTCGTTGAGCGTCGGATAGAGCGCAGGGTTGATCTGATAGCTGTTGGTCGCGAACGTCACGTTGCTCGGGATGTTCAGCTTGAGCGAGCCGTCCGGCTGCTCGGTGACCTGCGTGCCCGTCCCCTTCGACGCGCCCGACAGCCTATTGCGGATCGCCTGCCAGTTGTAGCCTGTGACGCCGCCGACGGCTGCGCCGACGCCAGCGCCGATCGCGGCGCCTTTGCCGCCGCCGAAGATCGCCCCGAGGGCGGCGCCGGTGCCGGCCCCGACACCCGTGCCGACAGCCGTATTGGTGCCTTGCTGCGTCGCGCAGCCCGCGAGAAGCGAGCCGGCGACGGCGAAAGCGGTGAGTTGGGTGACGATTTTTGCGTTCATGTTCATGTCCTCTTTGGAAAAACAGTCGCTAAACGCTCGCGCGACGCAGCTACGCTTCACGCAAGCCTAGGCGATGCGACGCTTCTGGCGAAATAGCGGCGTGAGCCGCCGGCCGCCAGTCGCCTTTACAACGCGATGCCTTTGGGCCCGAAGCCCCGGTTTTTCTTGCTGCTGCCGGAAAATGCCTGGCTACCTCTACTTTGGCAATGGTATGCAACAAACGTTTGCAATTTTTTGGTTTCGAGCGAGGCCGGAAGCGGGCGACTGCAGCTTCGACGGGAAAGGAGGGCGATCGATTCGCTTTTGTTGACTTGATGAGCATGCGACGCGCCATCGATCTGTTTTCAATCGATCAATCGCCCGCGGTCGCTGGGCCAAACTGAAACGACGTGCAAGAGGGCACCCTAGACGCAGTTGCGACTGTTTGTCGGGGGAATATGGGCGAAAGGTTTTGAGACGGTTAGCATCTGACAAATAGCTTACGTTTTTGTCGAATGCAAAACACCAAACTCATTCCCGTTATGGACCCTCGTCTTCTTGCCGCCTACAACCAGGAGTTGCGCTATTTCAACGAGCTCATGGGCGAGTTCGCTCACGCGCACCCTAAGGTCGCGCGCCGGCTCGGTATGCAAGCCGGGGAAATCGGCGATCCGTACGTCGCTCGATTGGTGCAGTCGGCAAGTCTTGTCACGGCCCGGCAGCAACTCAAGCTGGACGCGGCCTTTCCCGAGTTCACCGGCCCTTTGCTTGAGACCGTTTATCCCAACTATGTCTCGCCGACGCCCTCGATGGCGGTGGCCCGTCTGTTTCCCAATGACGATGAAGGCAATCTGCGCGAAGGCTTCCGGGTCCCGCGCGGTACCGAATTCGTCAGCCGCGTGCCGGACGGCGAGCGCACGGCCTGCACGTTCCGCAGCGGCTTGGATGTCACGCTCTATCCGTTGGAGATCGTTGCCGCGAAGCTCACCGGTGTGCCGCCGGATATTCCATCGCTAAGCCGGCATGTCCCCGCCGGCAGACAAGTTCGCGGCGCGCTGCGGATCACGCTGCGCACAACCGGAGAAGCGCGGTTCGACGATCTGCGCGGTCTTGACCGGCTGCCGGTGTATTTGTCGGGCGACGAATGCGTCGCGTCGCGCTTGTTCGAACTCATTCATGCCGGCGCACTGGCATCCATCACAGGCGCTCCCGGCTGCTTCGGTGATGCCGGGCGACCGTTTGGCGTCGTTTCCGATCGGGCGGTCGAGTACGAAGGCCTGAGCGCTGGCGACAGCATGCTGCCGCTTGATTGGCCCGGGTTCCACGGCCATACCCTGCTGCATGAATTTGCGGCATGCCCGGCCCGCTTTTGGTTCTTCGCGCTGACCGGTCTTGGCGCGGGGTTGCGACGCGTGAGCGGCACGGAAGCTGAGATCGTTGTCTTACTCGATCGCTCGGATAGCACGCTGGCCCAGCATGTCGCCCCCTCCCGGTTTGCGCTTTTCTGCACCCCCGTCGTCAACTTGTTCCGCCGCAAGGCACAGCCTGTCGAGATCGCGGCCACGGGCGGCGAAATTGCGCTGCATCCAGACACCCAGCATCGTTCCGATTACGAAGTCTTCGGCGTACATGCCTTGCAGGGCTTCGTCGACAAAGGTGTGGCGCCGTTGGAATTTCGGCCGCTGTACCGAGCGCTAGCGGATGATGAAGCCAATCACGGTCGCTATTTCACCGTCCGTCGCGAACGTCGGATCACGGATGGATCAAGCCGACGCTACGGCTCGCGCGCGACCTATCTCGGCACGGACGTCTTGGTGTCGTTGGTCGATCAGAGTGGGGGCCCGTATGGCGAGCCGATGAAGTACGTGTCGATGGACGCGTGGCTGACCAACCGCGAATTGCCCAATTTGCTGGTTGCAGACGGCGTGACGGATCTGACGATCCACTTGTCCGCGCCCGTCCACAGCACGGGTTTGATTCGCGCGCCTAGCCGTGCGCGCGAACCGCTGGCTCAGGGAGACGTCGCGTGGCGCTTGATCGGTCAACTCAGCCCTGGTTACAAGGTTTTGGAAGCGCAGGACGGGAGCGCATTGCGCAACGTGTTGTCGCTATTCGCCCCCGATGACGACATTCGTTTCCGCCGCCAGATCGACAGCCTGACCAGCGTAGCGGTCCGCCCGGTCACACAGAGATTGCCGGGCAACGGCCCCCTGCGGTTCGGGCGCGGCATCGAATGCACGTTTACGGTCGACGAGGCTGGCTGGGAGGGGATGAGTCCCTATCTGTTCGGGATGATCCTCGAACACTACCTCGGGCGCCTGGCGTCCACCCATTCTTTCATCCGGTCCGTGCTGCGCTCCACCCAGCGCGGCGAGCTGATGCGCTGGCCGCTACGCCAAGGCACTCGTAGCGCAACTTGATTTCCGAAGGAGAGTGTTCCTATGCAGACGGTCCAGACGAACCGCTATCGCCGCGGCGATGAGCCGCGCGGGGGCGGCCGCGCATGACAAGCTTCAAGACCTGCCGAACCTTTTCGGTGAGCGGCCCGGCGCTGCCGGAGATCGCCCCGGGCTTGCCCGCGCTGCACCTGAGCGCGATTCAGGGCAAGGAGCAG
>Ga0157369_10002811_pt1 | contig 20779 bp, 16 predicted proteins | sample C25metaG_FD_113461 | JGI IMG/M metagenome (GOLD analysis project Ga0157369, IMG submission 113461) | Corn rhizosphere microbial communities from Kellogg Biological Station, Michigan, USA - C2-5 metaG | ecosystem: Host-associated > Plants > Roots > Rhizosphere > Soil | place: USA: Michigan...
CCCGACAGTGACGATCGACTGGAGCAAAGCCCAAAGCTGGCTCGACTTACCACTTGTGCGCTAACCGTTCCTTGCGCCTGGCCGACAGCGCGATGGCCGAACGATCTCGACGCCGGGCGGAACGGTCGAACCTGCCGCAGTCATGACGTCGTGCCTTTCCTGCATGGACGAGACCAGCATCAACGATCAACGCGTCCGGGCTGATCAACCGACCAGTGGGCAACCGGAGCAGGCAGTTGTGCACCGGTGTGGGGAGAACCTCGCTCGCCTCGAGGATCAGGCGCGCGTCCGCTTCGGGCGCTGACCGGATGCCGTCCGCGACATGCTCGAAGGCCCGTCCTGTCCTTGTTGACCTTCGCGGCGGGCCGACAGCGTGAGCAACCAGCAACTCCGACGGCGTGACGATGCGTCGCTGCACAGCGTCGCTGAGGGCCGCCACTACCGATCGGTCCTGTGTCATCAATCGACAGGCAGCAATCACGGCGTCAGGCGCCGCAAGGTATCGCAGTCGGTCCGTGCACACCACGGCGAACGGACGCACGGTTCGCCGCATCTTGACGAAACGGTGACTACGGGCCGTGCTGCCCAGGCTGTCACCACCGGGACGACGTCCTCGTCGATGGCGGCTGCCCTTATGCCATGGAAGCGGCATGCGTCCCCGCGTCAGTCCGTAAGCCAATGCTTGCTCGCGCGAGACGACCCAGTCCTGGTTTTGCTGCACACTGCGAAGCTGTGCCGAGACGCGCGCTTTTCGATGCATGTGGCCGGCGTGCGCAACAGATACGTAGACCCGGAACGGTCGCCGTGAAACTGTGCGTGGGCGACCACTCCCCCAGCTGTGCATGGCGGGATGGGCCGCGTCCGTGCGGCCGAAACGGCCATAGTCGGTAGCTGCTAGGCGCGTTTGCGGGCGGGCGCTGACTTCGCCGGCGCTTTGCGGGTGCGCTTGGCCGGAGGCTTCGCCGCCGACCGAGCAGGCTTGGACAGCAGGTCGCGGAGGAATGCGCCGGTGTGGCTGACCGGCACGTCGGCGATGGACTCCGGCGTGCCTTGCGCGACAACGGTGCCGCCGCCGCTGCCGCCCTCAGGACCCATGTCGATGATCCAGTCAGCGGTCTTGATGACGTCGAGGTTGTGCTCGATGACGATGACCGTGTTGCCCTGGTCGACGAGTCGCGACAGCACGCCGAGCAGCTTGCGAATGTCTTCGAAGTGCAGGCCAGTCGTCGGCTCGTCGAGGATGTAGACGGTGCGACCGGTCGACCGGCGCTGGAGTTCTGACGCCAGCTTGACCCGCTGGGCCTCGCCGCCGGACAACGTCGGCGCCGGCTGGCCGAGCCGCACATAACCGAGGCCGACGTCGACAAGAGTCGTCAGGTGGCGCGAGATGGCCGGCACGGCGGCGAAGAACTCCGCGGCTTCCTCGATCGGCATGTCGAGCACATCGGAGATCGTCTTGCCCTTGTAGTGCACCTCGAGCGTCTCGCGGTTGTAACGCGCGCCGTGACACACCTCGCACGGCACATACACGTCCGGCAGGAAGTTCATCTCGATCTTGATCGTGCCGTCGCCAGCACAGGCTTCGCAGCGACCACCTTTGACGTTGAACGAGAAACGTCCTTGCAGATAACCACGCACCTTCGCCTCGGTCGTCTCGGCGAAGAGCTTGCGAATGTGGTCGAAAACGCCGGTGTACGTCGCCGGGTTGGATCGCGGAGTGCGGCCGATCGGCGACTGGTCGACCCCGACCACCTTGTCCACGTTGTCGAGACCTTGCACGGTGCGGTGCCGTCCCGGCACGATGCGCGCGCCGTTGAGTTCACGGGCAAGCACGCTGTAGAGGATGTCGTTGACGAGCGTCGACTTCCCCGAGCCGCTGACGCCGGTGACGGACACGAAGCAACCGAGTGGGAAGTTCACGTCGATGCCGCGCAGGTTGTGCTCGCGCGCGCCGATCACCTTGAGCTCGCGGCCACGGGTCGGCTGTCGGCGGATGTCCGGGATCGGGATCGAGCGGCGCCCGGCAAGGTAAGCACCGGTGATCGATCGCTCGTTGTTCAACAGGTCGACGTAGGGACCGCTGTGCACGATCTCGCCGCCGTGCTCGCCCGCGCCCGGACCGATGTCGACGACCCAGTCGGCCGTGTGGATCGTCTCCTCGTCGTGCTCGACGACGATCAAGGTGTTCCCGAGGTTGCGCAGTCGCACCAACGTCTCGATCAGCCGACGGTTGTCGCGCTGGTGCAAGCCGATCGACGGCTCGTCGAGCACGTACAGAACACCGACGAGACCTGACCCGATCTGGGTCGCGAGTCGGATCCGTTGCGCCTCACCGCCCGCCAAGGTCGCTGCCGCGCGATCGAGAGACAGGTAGTCGAGACCGACGTCGACGAGGAACCGCAAGCGCTCGTTGATCTCCTTGAGCACTCGCTCTGCGATCTGCTTCTCCCGCGAGGTCAGCTTCAGCTTGGCGAGCCAGGTCGCGCACTCGCCGATCGGCAGCTGCGCGATCTCCGCGATCGAGCGGCCGGAGACGGTGACCGCGAGTGCTTCGGGCTTGAGCCTGGTGCCCTCGCACCCAGGACACGGGACCTCGCGCATGAAGCCTTCGAACCGCTCCCGGCTGGTGTCGCTCTCCGCTTCACCGTGGCGACGTTCGACGTACGGGATCGCACCCTCGAAGTCGGTCCAGTAGGCCCGTTCGCGGCCGTAGCGGTTCTTGTAGCGCACGTGCACCTGTGTGGGGTGTCCGTTGAGGATCGCCTTCTGCGCCTTGGCCGGCAACCGCTCCCACGGCGTGTGCACGTTGAAGCCGAGCTCGTCGCCGAGCGCGACGAGCAGGCGGCCGAAGTACTCACGACCGGCCGCGCCGCTCCACGGCGTGACCGCGCCCTGGTCGAGCGTCTTCGTCGGGTCGGCGACGATCAGCTCGGGGTCAGCCTCCAGCCGAGTGCCGAGGCCGGTGCAGGTCGGGCATGCGCCGTACGGCGAGTTGAACGAGAACGACCGCGGCTCGAGTTCCTCGATCGAGAGCGGATGGTCGTTGGGGCAGGCGAGCCGCTCGGAGTAGCGGCGCTCGCGGTGCGGGTCGTTGTCCGGAAGATCGACGAAGTCGACTACGACGACACCGCCGGCCAGACCGAGCGCCGTCTCCACGGAGTCGGTCAGCCGGCGCTTGCTCGAGTCCTTGACCGAGAGGCGGTCGACGATGACCTCGATGTCGTGCTTTTCGTACTTGGCCAGCTTCGGCGGCTCGGTGAGCTGCACGACGACTCCATCGACGCGCGCCCGGGCGAAGCCCTTGGTCTGCAGCTCCCGGAAGAGTTCGCCGTACTCCCCCTTGCGGCCACGCACGACCGGGGCCAGCACCTGGAACCGGGTGCCTTCCGCCAGCTCCAAGACGCGGTCGACGATCTGCTGCGGCGTCTGCCGCGAGATCGGCTCGCCGCAGATCGGGCAGTGCGGGGTGCCGATGCGCGCGTAGAGCAAGCGCAGGTAGTCCCAGACCTCGGTGATGGTGCCGACCGTCGACCGCGGGTTGCGCGAGGTCGACTTCTGGTCGATCGACACTGCCGGCGACAGGCCCTCGATGAAGTCGACGTCGGGCTTGTCCATCTGGCCGAGGAACTGCCGCGCGTACGCCGAAAGGCTCTCGACGTAGCGCCGCTGGCCTTCGGCGAAGATCGTGTCGAAGGCCAGGCTGGACTTGCCGGAACCGGACAGGCCGGTGAAGACGATCAGCGCGTCGCGGGGCAGGTCGAGACTGACGTCGCGCAAGTTGTGCTCGCGCGCGCCACGTATGACAAGCCGATCCGCCACGGTGAAGCCAGGCTACAAGCGCCCTCCGACAGTTTCGGATCGCGCGCGAACTCCCGCCGCCAACGGATCCGTGATCATGGCGTTTCCGTCGTCCTGGAGCCGTGAGACCGGCGATATCTGCCCTACAACGCCATGATCACGAGCCGACCCGGGGGCGGCCCCGGCTCGCAAGGCAGCCAGGCGGCTACGCGATGATCGGCGAAAACGACAGGAGCAGGCATGGCGCAGGTGGCAGCGGTCGCGAAGCTGACGGCAGCGGAAGGCAAGGGCGAGGAGCTCAAGGCGGTCATCGCCGATCTTGTGGGGGCCGTGCGCGACGGCGAACCCGGGACCTTGGTCTATGCGGCGAGCCAGGACGCGGGAAACGCGGAGGTGTTCTGGTTCTACGAGCTCTACGAGTCGCAGGAGTCGGCCGCGGCGCACTCGTCCGGCACCGCGTTGGCCGAGGCCGGCGGTCGCATGCGCGGTCTGCTCGCGGGCCGGCCCGAGGTCAACTTCCTGACGCCGGTCGCCGCCAAGGGCCACCCGGCCTGACCACCAGCCCAGCGTCGATCACCACTTCGAACGGCGGGCGACCGCTTTCGGCGCTGCCGCACGGCGTGTCGTGGTCGCCCGCCGTTCGACGTGCGGGGGTTCGTAGGGTGGCGGCATGCCTGACACGTATTCCGGCGAGGTGAGCACCGGTGGGCCGCCGGACACCCGCGACACCGGCCCCATGACGATCACCAAGCTTTCCGTCGGGCCGATGGACAACAACGCCTACTTCCTGCGGTGCGCCGGGACCGGCGACGTGTTGCTCATCGACGCCGCGAACGAGCCCGACCGGTTGCTCGCCGCGCTCGGCGACGACAAGCTCGCGCGGATCGTGACGACCCACCAGCATTACGACCACTGGCAGGGGCTGCCCGAGATGGTCGCAGCGACCGGCGCGCCGGTGTTCGCGCATCCGGCTGACTCGGAGAAGCTCCCGGTCACGGTCAGCGGGCCGCTCGAGGACGGTGACGAGGTCCGGGTCGGCGACTGCACCCTCAGCGTGATCCACCTCGTCGGTCACACGCCCGGCTCGATCGCCCTGCTCTACCAAGGGCCGGACCGTCCGCATCTCTTCACCGGTGACTCGCTCTTCCCGGGTGGCGTCGGCAACACGTTCGGCTCCAAGGAGAACTTCGAGTCGCTGATCGACGACGTTGAGCACAAGTTGTTCGGCCGGCTGCCGGATGAGACGTGGGTCTACCCGGGGCACGGGAAGGACACGACGCTCGGTGCCGAGCGTCCGCACCTGCAGGAGTGGCGCGAACGCGGCTGGTGAGCCGAGTTACCAGTGCACGCCGGGGAGCAGTTTCACGATGGCCTGGGCGCCCCGGTTGAGTGAGACCTCGTCGTCACCACCGGCCGCCTTCGAGTCGGGAAAGACGCGATAGGCGACGTGGAGCACGGCGTCAACCAGCTTCGGCGCGAGCGCATAAGAGACCTCGCCCAAGGTCCCCAGTCGCGTCGAGATCGTCTTCGGTCGTTCGGTGAGCGCACGCACGACCAACTGTGCTGCCTCGTCCGGAGTGAGGGTGGGAAACGCGTCGTAGATGCGGGTCGGCCGGATCATCGGCGTGCGGACGAGCGGCATGTGAATGGTCGTGAACGTCACGCCGTCGCCAAATGTCTCTGAGGCAACGACGCGGCTGAAGGCGTCCAAGGCCGCCTTCGAGGCGACGTACGCCGAAAAGCGCGGTGGAGCTGTCTGCACGCCGATCGACGAGACGTTGACGACATGGCCGAACCTTCGCTCGGCCATGTGCGGCAGCAGCGCAAGGATCATGCGGACGGCGGCGAAGTAGTTGAGCGAGACCGTCCGCTCGTAGTCGTGCATGCGGTCGTAGGACAGGTGCACTGAGCGTCGGATCGATCGGCCGGCGTTGTTGACGAGGAAGTCGATGCCGTCCGGGTGATCGGCGATCATCTGCTTCACCGTCGCGGCCACTGCCTCGCCGTCGGTGATGTCGCAGGGATAGACGAAGGCCCTTCCGCCGGTTGCCTCGATCTCGTTCTTGAGCTCGTCGAGCTTGTCCGCACTACGGGCGACCAGAAGCGGCACCGCGCCGCGGGCGGCAGCGGCGAGGGCGGTCGCGCGTCCGATGCCGGACGAGGCGCCGGTGATGACGACATTGCGGTCCGCGAGCGCTCCGCCCGGTCGCGGTCGCCGCGCCCGCGCCGGGTCCAGCCGGTCGGCCCAGTAGCGCCAGAGCGTCTCTGCGTAATCGTCGAGGTCCGGCACCGAGACTCCGTGCTCGGCCAACAGCTGCTCGGTTTCCGCGGCTTCGAAGCGAGTGGGAAATGTCATGTGCGGCACCACTTCCGGCGGCACCGCGAGGCGGTCGAGCAACACATGCGTAGCCAACGATCCGCCGGGCAATGCCGTCGCCGCCCGCACAGCGGCGACTCCGATCGCGGTGAGCCGTCTGTCGATGGGAACGGCGACGGTGGGCGCACCTGCGGCGCGAGCGAACGAATTCACTATGTCCAGCAACGGCTGCGGTCGTGGTGCGACGAGATGAAATGCTCGCCCGTCGATTTCCGGCAGGTGCATCAGCACATCCATCGCCGCTGCGACGAAGTCGACCGGGACGATGTTGGTGTCACCGAGATCCGGACCGATCAACGGCAGCCAGGACGGCAGCGACCGGAGCCGGTCGAGCGCCGGGAAGAAGTAGTAGGGCCCGTCGACCTTGTCCATCTCGCCGGTGCGCGAGTGTCCGACGACGATGGCCGGCCGGTAGACGCGCCAGGGCACGTCCGACTGGGTGCGCACCAAGGCTTCGGCGGAGAACTTCGTCGCGTGGTATGCCGACGGCAACTGCTGGCCCTCGTCGAACATCGCCTCGCTGTACGCGCCGCGATAGTCGCCTGCGACGGCGACCGACGAGACATGGTGGAAGTGCTCGGCCCGCAAGTCGGTTGCGAGCGCCAGGGCCTCGCGGGTGCCGCCGACGTTGGCCACCTCGTTCGTCGCCACATCAGCCGTCATGTCATAGACCGCAGCCAGGTGCACGAAGTGATCGACGCTTCCCCGTAGGCCGTCCCGGTCCGATGGCGAGAGACCGAGCAGTGGATCGGTCAGATCGCCGACCATCGGAAGCAGAGTTCCGCGGTCCGGCCAACGGCTTGCTGCGGCGTCGAGCTTGGCGAGCGACTGCCGTCGTACGACGACGTGCACGTGAGCGTCGTCGCGCGCTAGCAGGCGTTCGACCAGATGACGGCCGAGAAAACCGGTCGCGCCGGTGACGAGGTAGGTCGGCACGCCCGGATTGTGCCCCTACGAGCGAGCCTTCACCAGCCCGACAACTATCCGAGGCCCCGTTCGGGGTCGTTCTCATGCGCGTGCGGCTCGTCCTCGACATCGGCGAGGAACGCGGCAACTCGCTGCACGACATCGCCGTCGTCAGGATTGCCATCGCTGAAGTCACGTAGATGGTCGGCGACCTGCGCGAATTTCACGTCCTGCTCGCCGCGTTTGTCTCGCAGGCGTTCGATCTCGTCACCCATGGTTCGGGTCGTTCCCCAACGGGGTCCGAGAAAGCCAGTGGCGCCGCCCCCTTCTGAGGGTCGACGCCACTGGAACTGACTCGATCAGACGGAGACCGAAGTGCTCCGACGGCCGAGGGCGAAGCCTGCAACCACGGCAATGACGAGGGCGACGAGGCCGCCGATGCCGATGCCGATGTTGCGGCCGGTGTTGTCGCTGCTCTTCTTCGCAGCGCTCGTGCTGGCGGCAAGCTTGAAGCCGGTCGGGCTCTGCGAGAGCACGTACGACGACGAGGCTCCACCCGGTGCCTGGCTCGCCAGGGCTGCCGACGCGTCGAGGATCGCCAGCTGCTTCTTGGCGTTCTGCGAGCCGGTGCCGATCTGGCTCTGCAACGGTGCGACCGCCCCGCTCTGGACGGCCAGGATGCCGGTCTTGACCTGCTTGGCACCCGCGAGCACCTGGTCGACGCCGGTGGCGATCTGAGCCGAGCCGGTCACGGCCGCGGGCAGACCGGTCGCCGACTCGTGCTGACCAGCCGAGAGCTGGCTCAGGCCGGAGACGAGCGCCTGGCTGCCGGTGAACGCAGTGCCCGAACCAGTGGCAAGTTTCTGCGCACCGGCCTCTGCCGCTGCCGCGCCGGTGTTCAGCGCGTCGACACCGGTGACCGCAGCCTGCAGGCCGGTGATCGCCTTGCCGAGCGCGTCCTTGCCGGCGAGCAGGGTCAGCACCTCTTTGACACCGCCCGGGTCACTAGCCGACGTCGCCGGGTGGCTGAGACCCGCCATCACGGCTTCGATCGCGCCGATGGCGGCGGGCAGGGTGTTGGGGTTGGCAGCAGTCGGCGCCTGCAGTGACGCGGTGAGCAGTTGCGCCGCACCGAGCAGCTGCAGGGCAACACCCGGCGTGGCCGCGGAGCCGACGAGCACCGCCTGCGAGAACGGGTCGGCGATGCCGGCGAGCGGCACGGGAATGGCCGCGGCGCAGCCGGTCGGCTTGGTGCCGGCGGGAGCGCCACTCACGACCGCCTCGATCGTGTTGCCGGCGCAGGTGAGGCCGGCAGCAAGGGTGCCCAGAGTGGTGAGGGAGCCCTTGAGCCCGGTGTCCACGGCGCCGAGACCGTCGAGCAGACCCGGCGTGGTCAACGACCCGGTCGGGCCGATGGCCGCGATGATCTTGTTGAGCGCGCCCTGGATCGTCTGCAGGCCGGTGACCGCAGTCGGCAGACCGGTCGACGTGTCGGCGAGCTGGCCGAGGCCGCCGGAGATCTGGCCGAGGCCGGTTGCGAGGCTCGCGTTGCCGGTGTGGATCTGGCCGAGGCCGCTCGAGAGCGCCTGAGAACCGACATAGGCCTTCTTCGTGCCTGCGTCGAGCAGCTTGGCACCGGCACCGGCGGCCTTGATGCCGTCGGCGAGCTGGTGCGTTCCCGGCGCGAGCTTGTTGAGGCCGGCGATCATCTGCGTCATGCCGGCCGCGAGCTGCGTCAGCCCACCGTTGCCGCCGCTGGCGAACGCGGTCCAGAAGTCATCCTGCTGCGAGCTGGCGGTGGCGGCCTGAGACGCGGACGACAGCCCCGACGTTGTCGACGGGTTGACGGCTTGCGCCGCAAGCTCGGCCGTCGGCACACCGCTACCGGCCGCGGTGAAGCTCACGCTCTGCGTCGGCGAACCGAGCGGCGTGAACAGCACCAGGTTCCACAGGATGCGGTTGGTGCCGTCCGGGTCGGTCAGCACGACGCCATCAGAGCTGGTGACGTTCTTGAACGTGCTCGGCACCTCGACACCGAGCTGCGCGACGAGGGGCAGCTGCAGGTCCTGCGAGAAGGTGTGCGCCTTCCCGGCCGTGTCGGTGTAGGTCACGTCCTGCGTCTTGGTGAACGTGTTGTCCACCTCGTAGGTGTAGGTGCTGGTGTTGCCGCTCACGGTGCGGCTGATCGACAGCTTCAACGGCAATGTGCCGCTGAACGCAGAGGTCGAGCCGTCAGCGGCGAGTACCTTCACCGACTTGACAGCACCGTCGCCGCCGACGAGGGCACGTACCGTCGACCCACCGGATGACGCTGCCATGGCTGCGCTCGGGAGCATCAGCGCGACAGCGACCGGCAGGCACAGTGCAGCGACCCCCAGGGGCATGCCCCGTCGCATGTGCAGATGGTCGTTCATTGCCGTTACTTCCTTGTCTTCTCGGACGGAGCTTGCTCGGATTGGGGCACGGCGGTCCGTTGCCGGACCTTCCGCTCCTTGGAGAGCACTGCAGCCAGTGCAATGGCGAACACCAGGCTCAAGCCGGTGAACAACTCGTTGATCCAGTTGGCAACACCGGCAAGCGTGAGGCCGGTGATGTTCACAGCGAGGAACAGCAGAGCGACGATCGTGCCCGGCACGTTGAGTCGGCCGACCTTGAACGACGCCGCGCCGAGGAACGCGCCGGCGAGTGCCGTCAGCGCGAGTGTCGGCGGGATCTGCGGGTTGCCGGCACCGGCTCGTGCCAGCAGGAGCACACCGGCGACGCCGGCGAAGAAGCCGTTGATGGTGAACGCCATCGCGATCGAGCGCTCCACACGGATACCGACCAGGCGAGCAGCCGCCCGGTTGGAACCGATCGCGTGAAGATTGCGTCCGTACGGCGTGTGCTCGAGCAAGTAGTAGATGACGATCGCGACCACGACGAGCACCCACACGATGTCAGGCACGCCGACGAAGTTGTTGTTGCCGAACTTCACCAACCCTTGCGGGATGCCGTTCACGATCGATTGATCTTTCGAGTACCAGTCGACAAAGCCCAGGATGGCCGACGCCGTACCGAGCGTGATGATGAACGGGTCGACGCGAAGGAGCGTGACGAGGAAGCCGTTGATTCCACCGACGAAGGAGCCGAGCGCGACGCCGAAGAGAATGCCGACCCACAGCGGCCAGCCGTGGTGCGAATACATCGAGGCAGTCATCACCTGTGACAGGCCGGCGATGTTGCCGACGGACAGGTCGAAGTTGCCGGCGACCATCGTGACGAGGATGCCGAGCGTCAACACGCCGATGACGGCCTGGCCGGCGACCATGACCCGGAGGCTGTCGCCGGTGAGGAAGACGCCGGAGGTCTTGCTCCAGGTGCTGTAGAGCACGAAGGACGCGACCAACAGGAAGACCAGGGAGTAGCGCCGCAGGATCTCGGACGTCATGAAGCCTGGGCTGCGCCGCCCTGCTCCGGCGACCGCTGGGACGGCCGCAGCGAGGTCGTGAGGTACGACGGCCGGTTCGTCGACGTCGGCGACGACCGCAAGGGGCTCGTCGGCAATTCGCTGTTCCGGCAGCGGCGCCTGGCTCGCCCGTGCACGGGCGTTCGACGTACGGGATGTCGGGGGGGTCACGGCATGGCTCCGGTTCGGATCTCGGTGTTCATGAGCTCGGTAAGGGTGTGGGCGTCAACGGGACCGTCGACAACGGTGGTGATCACGCCGCCGCGCAGCACGGCCACGCGGTCTGACGCGTGCGCAAGCTCTTCCGGCTCGCTCACGACGAGGACGACGCTCGTGCCCTGCGCCGTCGCCTTGCGGATCAGCTGATAGATCTCGGCGCGAGCACCGACATCGACGCCTTGCGTCGGCTCGTCGAGCAACAGCACCTTCGGCCGGCGACGCAACCAGCGGGCCATGACGACCTTCTGCTGGTTGCCGCCGGAAAGCGTCTCGACCGGCTGCGCGTCGGTGACCACCCGGATGAGGAAGTCGCTGATCGATTTCTGCGAGTCGGACTTCTCGATGCCGTGGCGGTAGAGGAACTTGCGGAAGTAGGAACGCTCCTGACCGGAGGACAAGTTGTGTCGCACGCTCTCGCGGAGAAAGAGGGCGTCGGCCTGACGGTCCTCGGGGACGTAGGCGACGCCCGCCTTCATCGCGTCGGCCGGCGTCGCGGGTTGATAAGGCTTGCCCTCGAGGAGCACTTCGCCGCCGGAGCGCGGATAGGCCCCGAAGAGCATCCGGAGCAACTCGGAGCGGCCACTGCCCAGCAGGCCGGCGATGCCGAGCACCTCGCCCTTGCGCAACGTCAGATCGACGCCGAGGAGTGGCCCGCCGCGCAAACCACGGACAACGACTTCGGCGTTGTCGCTCGGCACTTCGGAGGCGGCCGGATAGGCGTGGTCGATCGGACGCCCGACGATCATCTCGACGAGCTTTGCCTCGGTCAGGCCTTCGGCGTCGACGGTGTCGACCTTCTTGCCGTCGCGCAGAACGGTGACGCGGTCGGCAACCGAGAGCACCTCGTCGAGCCGGTGGCTCACATAGAGGATGGCAAGCCCGGCCGCGGCGTATCCACGAAGCGCCTGGAGCAACACGTCCACTTCGACGTCGGGCAGCGCGGCGGTCGGCTCATCGAGGACGAGGATGCCGCTGGAGACGTCCTCGTGTTCGAAGTCCTGCAGTGCGCGCACGATCGCGACCCGCACTCGATCCGCCGCCCGCAACGCGAGCATCGGGGTCTTCGGGGTCGCCGGGATCTGGTATTTCGCCAGCAGTCGCGCGGTGCGCTCGTGCAGGGCCTTCCAGTCCACCCGCCCGCCGGCCGCCGTGGGGAACTCCGCGCCCATCGCGAGGTTTTCCGCGACCGTCAGCTCCGGGAAGATGGCCGGCTGCTGGTGCACGAACCGGAGACCAGCCGCGTGCGCGCGGGCCGGCGACCAGTCACTGACGCCGTACGTCGACTCACCGACCGAGATCTCGCCGCCGGGGTCGGCCGGCACCACGCCGGCCACGATCTTGATGGCGGTCGACTTGCCCGACCCGTTGCCCCCGAGAAGCGCATGTACTTCACCGGGACGGATCTGGAGGAACAAAGAGTCCAACGCGAGGTTTCCCGCGTAGGTCTTGCTGAGGCCGCGCACTGCCAAGGCAGTGCGCGGCCCCGCGAGAGTTTCCGGCATCAGCTGACGCCCCACGCCTTCTCGTAGATCGCTTCGAAGTCGACCGGCGACTTCCAGGGACCGCTGGCCGGCATGTTGTGCGTCGGGTCGACGAGCTGCCAACCGAGGCCGGAGAAGGCGGGCTTCTCGCCGCGGAACAGGCTGTTCATCGTGTCGATCGCGGCCCAGCCGGTCCAGTCGGACGGCGAGATCATGACCGCGTTGACGCCCTGGTGGTTGCGGATCAGGTCGAGCTCGGGCTGGAAGCCCTCGCCACCCATCACGTAGAGCTTGCTTTCGCGGCCGGACTGCTGCACCGCCGGCGCGATCGAGAGCAGCGTCGCTGCAGTGAACGGGCTCTTCACCACGTTGGCCTCAGGGTGCTGCAGGATTGCCGTAGCGGCGCGCTGCTGCAGCGTCGGGCCGAGGTCGAGGCCCTTGAAGTCGATCTCATCGACGATCTTGCAGCCGGAGCACTGCTTGATGGCGTTCTTGAAACCGGTGCCGGTGTAGTAGAGAACCGTCGCCTCGAGGTCGTTGAAGAAGACGACCTTTGCCTTGCCGCCGGTGGCGGCAATGGCGGCCTGGCCCTGAGCGAAGCCGTACTGCTCGGCGAACGCACCGAGGTTCTTGTTGGCGGCTGCACCGTAGTTGGGGTAGCCGGTCCACAGCGGCGGCGTGCCGGGCTTGCCGGCAAACGGGTCGTTGCAGTCGTAGGCGTAGATCGGCACGACGACGATGTGCTTGGCCTTGGCCTGTTCGAGCTGCGCCTTGGCGTTGTAGCAGTCGAAGTCGGCGACGATGCCGTCAGCGCCGGACGCAATCGCCTGGCTCACGAGGCTCGGGAGGTTGGCCGGGTTGAGCTGTGAGTCGTAGATGGTGACCTTCCACCCGATCTTGCGGGCGGCGTCGGCAGCAGCGTTGACCGGCACCGAGGAGCTGATCGACGACTGGCCGCCCGAGATGATCACGATCTTCTTGCCCTTGACTGCGGGGCGCGACGTCGGATCCGGTGAGGTCAGCGTGCCCTTGTACACCTGGTCGAGCACGGCCTGGTCGGCGCTGCTGTTGCCTGAGCTCGTCGTCGGTGCCTGGTTACTGTTGTTGCCGCTCGCGGTGTTTGACGTGCTGCTACCGCCGCACGCGCCGGCGAAGGCCACGGCTGCCAGAGCTGCCGCGACGCCTGCTCGCCGGTGAGACAGGGCGTACGCCATCTGCGTCCATCTCCCGGGTGTAGGGGGTCCCCGACCCTCGTGGGTCAGGGGAAGATGGATCAGACGGTAGGTGTGTGACAGATGCCACAGATGCCGGTCAGATCAGAACCATCCGAACAGAATTCGGTGATAGTCAAACAGAGCTATCCCAAAAAGGGATGACGCGCGGTGCCAACGGACAGGTCGGACTTTACGGACTAGGCCGGGGACGCTTCGACTTGGGGAGTGCCGCAACTACCGTGTCGTAGGACGCGTCGACTATTTCCTCGATTTCGTCGTCCGGCACAGCTCCGTCCAGTCGGACCCGGTTCCATCCGTAACGCCCGACATACGCCGAGACCGTGACGTCATCCGGGAACCGCCGCCGCAGCTCCGCTGCTTCGTCCGCATCACGGCCGCACTTCACGCCAACGGTCGGTGGCGACATGCCGGCGGCACCGAAGAACGCGAAGACCTTGTCGCCGACCTTGGCCACCTCGTCGCCCTCCCACGGCTCGTCCAGCCAGGCGCCTGGTTTCGCCAGGCAGTAGTTAACGAGGTCCGCCCGCTTCACGCCGCCATTCTTACGAGCGGGCGGTCAGCCGCCGAACTGCCACTCCACGTCCAGGTTGTAGAAGGTCGGCGGGCCGTCGCACAACTTCTGCATCTGCTCGGCGAACTCTCGCGTTTGCGAGCGCTCGGAGTTTTTCATCGCCGACTCGTAGGAGTCGAACTCCACGATCGTCAGGTAAGTGCCCGGCTTGTCCCGATTGGCGGTGACGGTCACCCGCCGCGCCAGGCTGTCGGGGTCGGTGTCCACCCGACTCTCGCCCAGCGCCCTGACCTCGTCGAAACGGCTCGTCGTGTACTCGATGATCTGCAGGAACGTGCCCATCGCAGCCTCCCCCAGCCGACTTGTCAGCGCCTGTGCGCGCTATGCCGACCGTAGCGCCTGACAACTCGTGTTGCCTAGGCGCGGACGCCGGCGGATTCCATCGCGCGCAGCTCTTTCTTGAGCTCGTTGACCTCGTCGCGCAACCTCGCGGCAAGCTCGAACTGCAGCTCTGCAGCGGCTGCGTGCATCTGGTCCTGCAACTGCTGGATGAGCAGCGACAGCTCGGCCTTGGGCATGCCGGCGAGCTCCGCCGCATGCTGTCCTGCTGTCTTCGACTTCGACGCCATGCCGGGGACCGGAGTCTTGCCGCGGGACTGCGCCCGTCCACTGCCTCCGATCAGCTCGGCTTCTTCACCGCGGACGATGTCGTCGAGGATGTCGGCAATGCGCTTGCGCAACGGCTGCGGGTCGATGCCTTTGGCCTCGTTGTAAGCCACCTGCTTCTGCCGGCGTCGCTCTGTCTCGTCGATCGCCTTCTGCATCGAAGGCGTGATCTCGTCGGCGTACATGTGCACTTCGCCCGAGACGTTGCGCGCAGCGCGGCCGATCGTCTGGATGAGAGAGGTGCCCGAACGCAGGAAGCCCTCCTTGTCGGCGTCGAGAATGCTGACGAGCGACACCTCAGGGAGGTCGAGGCCTTCGCGCAGGAGGTTGATGCCGACCAGGACGTCGAACTCGCCCATGCGCAGCTCGCGTAACAACTCGACCCGACGCAGTGTGTCGACTTCGCTGTGCAGGTAGCGAACGCGGACGCCGTTCTCGAGCAGGTAGTCGGTGAGGTCTTCCGCCATCTTCTTGGTCAGCGTCGTGACGAGCACGCGCTCGTCGCGATCGGCCCGCAGCTTGATCTCGTGCATGAGGTCGTCGATCTGGCCCTTGGTCGGCTTGACCACGATGTGCGGGTCGACGAGACCGGTCGGGCGAATGACCTGTTCGACGACGTCCTCCTTGACGCGTCCCATCTCGTAGGGGCCGGGCGTCGCGGACAGATAGACGGTCTGACCGATCCGCTCCAGGAACTCCTCCCACTTCAGCGGTCGGTTGTCCATGGCGCTCGGCAACCGGAAGCCGTGATCGACCAGCGTGCGCTTCCGCGACATGTCGCCTTCGTACATGCCACCGATCTGCGGCACCGTCACATGCGACTCGTCGATGACGAGCAAGAAGTCGTCCGGGAAGTAGTCGAGCAACGTGTGCGGCGGCGTGCCGGGACCGCGACCGTCGATGTGCCGCGAGTAGTTCTCGATGCCGGAGCAGAAGCCGACCTGCCGCATCATCTCGATGTCGTACGTCGTGCGCATCCGCAGTCGTTGCGCCTCCAGCAGCTTGCCTTGCTTGTCCAGCGTCGCCAGTCGTTCCTCGAGCTCGCTCTCGATGCCGGCGATCGCACGCTCCATGCGCTCCGGACCGGCAACGTAGTGCGTGGCAGGGAAGACGAAAGCCGCTTCGTCGTTGCTGACCACTTCACCGGTGACCGGATGCAGCGTCGAGATGGCCTCGATCTCGTCACCGAACATCTCGATCCGGATTGCGAGCTCCTGGTAGACCGGGAACACTTCGATGGTGTCGCCGCGCACCCGGAACGTGCCGCGGGTGAAGGACAGGTCGTTTCGGGTGTAGTGCACGTCGACGAGATGTCGCAACATCTTGTCGCGCTCGATCTCTTGCCCGCGCTCGATGCGCAGCGCCCGGTTGACGTATTCCTCAGGAGTGCCCAGGCCGTAGATGCAGGAGACCGACGCGACGACGATCACGTCCCGCCGGGTGAGCAGCGACATCGTCGCCGAGTGCCGTAGTCGCTCGACCTCCTCGTTGATCGAGGAGTCCTTCTCGATGTAGGTGTCGGTCTGGGGGACGTAGGCCTCGGGCTGGTAATAGTCGTAGTAGGAGACGAAGTATTCGACGGCGTTGTCCGGGAAGAGCTCACGGAACTCGTTGGCCAGCTGTGCCGCGAGCGTCTTGTTGGGCGCCATCACCAGCGTCGGGCGTTGCAGCTTCTCCACCAGCCAGGCCGTGGTCGCGGACTTGCCGGTGCCGGTGGCGCCGAGCAGAACGGTGTCCCTGTCACCACGGCGAATCCGCTCGGCCAGCTCGTCGATCGCCTCCGGCTGGTCACCGGACGGGGCGAAGTCGGAGACAACCTTGAAGGTGCCCGCCTTGGGCTTGAGCGACGTGGAGGCCACGAGAGTAGAACCTACGCTCGGCCGCCGACATTTCCAGCAGGCCGCCGAGGCCCGGCAGACACCGGGATACGGTCGACCGAGCCATGACCGACCTCGCCGATCCGCTCCCCCAAGCGCCGGCCGGGTGGACGCGGCGCACGTTCTCGTCGCTGTGGGTGCGCAACTTCCGGCTGTTCTTCGTCGGTCAGCTGATCTCCAACAGCGGCAACTGGCTCACGATCGTCGCGATCACGCTCCTGGTGCTGCACCGCACTGGCAGCGGCATCGCGGTCGGGCTGCTCGCGGCCTGCCAGTACGGTCCGCTCCTCGTCCTCTCTCCGTTCGCCGGTGTCATCGCCGACCGCTCGGACAAGCGCCGGTTGCTCTACCTGACGCAGGGACTGGAGATGGCCCAGTCCGTCGTGCTGGCGCTGCTCGCGTTTCTGCCGCACGTGCCGCTGGGCTGGTTCTTCGCTGTTGCCGCCGCCGGCGGATGCATGCTCGCGTTCGACAACCCGGCTCGTCGAACATTCGTCAACGAGATGGTCGCGCCGCAACAGGTGCCCAACGCGGTGACGCTTTATAGCGCGATCGTCAACCTGTCCCGGCTGGTCGGACCGACGGTCGCCGCTGCCCTGGTCGTCAGCGTCGGCTACGGCTGGTGCTTCACCGTCGATGCGATCTCCTACATAGCCGTGCTGATCGCACTGGTGATGATGCGCGACGGCGAACTCCGAAAGGTTGACCGCACGCCGCGGGGTCGTGGTCAGGTGCGGGCCGGCCTCCGTTATGTCGCCGGTGTCCCCGAGCTCTGGATCACGTTTCTGCTGCTCTTCATCATCGGCACGGTCAGCTATAACTTCTCCGTCGTCTTCCCGATCTTCGTCGAGCGGGCATTGCACGGATCGGACGCCAACTTCGCGCTGGTCTACGCAATGTTCAGCGCCGGTGCCGTCGTCGGGACTCTCGTGGTCGCCCGCCGCACCGCGGTGAGCTTGTCGACGACGATCACCGGCGCCGCCGCTTTCGGCGCGTCGCTGCTGGCAATGTCCGTCGTACCGGATCTGGCCTGGGCCTATCCCGCCGCCGCGCTGGTGGGCGGCACGAGCGTTGCGTACATGACCGCAACTACGGCGCTCGCGCAGCTGCGCGCAGAGGGCGGCATGGTCGGTCGCGTGCTCGCACTGCAGACGATGCTGCTGATCGGTACGACGCCGCTCGGCGGACCGCTGCTGGGTCTGCTCGCCGACGCCGTAGGTGGCCGTGCACCGGTCTATGCCGGCGCCGCCGGTGCTCTTCTCGCTGCCGCCGTCACGGCAGTGTTGGCCCGCAACCGCGTCAGCGGGTGAACCAGCGCCGCGCCTGGGACAGGGCAGTCCAGGTGACACCCGGCGCGCTCTGCCACGACCACACACTCACCGCGGAAACGCGCATCCGCCGCGCGGTCTTGAGGAACGCCGGCACCTGCTTGCGCAGGTTGTTGTGCGGCAGCGAGGGCACATCGATCTTGCCGTCGTAGCCCTGGCCGACCGGCTGCACCGGCTTGTGGAACCGGCTCAGGTAAGCCACGGACCGTTGGGTCACCAGCTGCGGCGGGTTGTTGTACCAGTAGGCCATCGGCAACAGCGCGTCGCTGTAGCGGGCAACCGTGGCGTAGGGGTAGTGGCCGCGGCGTTCAGACGATGGCCACGGCACCGTTGCCAGGATCGCCACGTCCTTGGGCAGCAAGCGGCGCAACGTCTTCAGGTACGAAGCGACCCTCTTGGCCGACGTGCGAGTGCCTTCTGCAGGCGTCTCGATGTCCGGCGCGACGGCGGCAACGTGGATGCCCTTGTGGCGGTCATAGCCGGCCGCGTGAGCAAGCCGCTTGGCGTCGCGCGTCGGGTTGTGCAGCTCGGGAAAGTCCCACGCCACCACCCGGACGTTGGTGTGCCTGGTGGCCGGCAGCAGTGCTCGCAGCACGGGAGCGCCGGTGAAGCCGTCATGGGTCGTGCCGGTGCGGACGAACAGCGTCGTGAGCCCGGTCTGCCGCGCCCTTTTGACGACCGAGCCGGCGTGACCGTGGTTCGTCTTGCCCCACTGGTAGATCCAGATGCCGGTGCCGCTCGGGATCCATCGGCCCTTTGACCGGCGCGACTTCTTCGCCGCGTGCGCCGGCCGCTTGGCCGGGGCGTGCGCGACCGGTCGTTCGGCCGGTGCAGGGGTCGATGTGGTCAGCGGCAGCGGGCGCGCCTCGCTCAACCGGTCCACGGCCGGCTGGGTGAGCTGCACGGTCGCCGGTCGAACGGCTTGGGGCCCCACCTCGCCGGTTGCCTGCAGCGCGGTGGTGCCGATGGCGCCGACGGCAACGAGGGCAGCGATCTGACCTATGGCAGAGCGTGACACGCAGTAACGCTAAGTGGCGAACGCCGGTTTCGTGCCCGTTCCGGCCCGAATGGGGCGAAGGTGCTATCGCCTGGTCAGCCGTACGGCCCTGGCGCCAAGGCCAGATCCAGCGAACTGTGACCTCAACGCCAGGCCCTGGCGCGTCGGATGTCCGTTGTCACCGACGTTGTTCGCCGCCCGCGGCGGCCTGGGACTTCAGCGCGTCCCAGACTTGCTCGACCTGCGACTGCAGTTCGGCGAGGTCGCCGTCGTTGTGGATGACGTAGTCGGCGATGGCGAGCCGCTGCTCGCGGCTTGCCTGCGTCGCCATGCGCGCCTTGGCGTCGGCCTCGGACATCCCGCGGATCTCGACGAGTCGGCGGAGCTGTGTTTGCGGATCGGCATCGACGACGACGACCGCTTGGAAGCGGTCCTTGAGCCCGCCCTCGGCGAGCAACGGCACGTCGTTGATGACGATCGCCTGTGCGTCGGCTTCCGTCGCCGCCGCGATCAATTCGAAGGAACGCGCGCCGACCAGCGGGTGCACGATGCCGTTGAGTCGTCTGCGTGCCTCGTCGTCACCGAAGACCTTCGCGGCAAGAGCGTCTCGGTCGAGTGAGCCGTCGCCGGCGAGCACACCGTCGCCGAACTCAGCGACCACCTGGGCAAGCCCCGGCGTACCAAGTTCGACCACCTCGCGGGCGATGACGTCAGCGTCGACGATGACGGCGCCCAACGCGGCGAAGCGCCGTGACACCTCGCTCTTGCCGGACCCGATGCCGCCCGTCAGCCCGACCAGCAACACGGCCGACGGTCAGGCTTCGGAGGTGTCTGTGTCCTCGTCCGTCGCTGACTGGGCCGCCGACTCCGGGGCTGCCTCGGCCGCAGAAGCGGGTGCGCTCTCCGTAACAGCCGGGGTCTCGTCGTCGCTGCCGGTCAGCTTGCGACGCAGCTCGGCGAGGGCCTCGTCACTGGCGAGCGTGCCGCCGGAGGCTGTCTCGGGCGCCTCGGCGGGAGTCGAGGAGTACGACGTCTCCTCGGCGGCAGCGGCCTCTGCGGCCTGGGCCTCCGCGATCTGCTTCTGATGCGCCTCCCAGCGCTCTTGGGCGGCGGCGTACTGCGCCTCCCACTCGGCCTGCTGCGACTCGTAGCCGGGCAGCCACTCGCCGGTGTCCGGGTCGAAGCCCTCCGGGTAGATGTAGTTGCCCTGGTCGTCGTACTGCGCGGGCATGCCGTATTGCGCCGGGTCGAAGTGGTCCGCGACCGCCTCGCCGATGGTGCCCTCGTTGGCCTGCTTCAGCGACAGCGAGATGCGACGGCGCTCGAGGTCGATGTCGATGACCTTGACGTAGATCTCGTCGCCGACGTTGACGACCTGCTCGGGGATCTCGACGTGACGCTCAGCCAGCTCGGAGATGTGCACCAAGCCTTCGATGCCTTCGGCGACGCGGACGAACGCGCCGAACGGCACCAGCTTGGTGACGCGACCCGGCACGACCTGTCCGATTGCATGGGTGCGGGCGAAGGCCTGCCAGGGGTCTTCCTGCGTCGCCTTGAGCGACAACGACACGCGTTCGCGGTCCATGTCGACGTCGAGCACCTCGACGGTGACCTCCTGGCCGACCTCGACGACCTCACTCGGGTGGTCGATGTGCTTCCAAGACAGCTCGGAGACGTGGACAAGACCGTCCACGCCGCCGAGGTCGACGAAGGCACCGAAGTTGACGATCGAGGAGACGACGCCCTTGCGGATCTGACCCTTTTGCAGCTGGGTCAGGAAGTTCTGGCGAACCTCGCTCTGGGTCTGCTCGAGCCAAGCGCGGCGCGACAGCACCACGTTGTTGCGGTTCTTGTCGAGCTCGATGATCTTGGCTTCGAGGGTCTTGCCGACGAACGGCTGCAGGTCGCGGACGCGGCGCATCTCCACCAGCGATGCAGG
>Ga0157369_10002812_pt1 | contig 20767 bp, 11 predicted proteins | sample C25metaG_FD_113461 | JGI IMG/M metagenome (GOLD analysis project Ga0157369, IMG submission 113461) | Corn rhizosphere microbial communities from Kellogg Biological Station, Michigan, USA - C2-5 metaG | ecosystem: Host-associated > Plants > Roots > Rhizosphere > Soil | place: USA: Michigan...
CAAAGCGCTGCGGTCTTCATCAGACCTGTGACTCCACCCTTCCATGACACGTCGCTGCGCACTATATCAATGGCCCGCTGGGTCAGGTACTGCGTCGTCCCAAACACGCCTCCCGGAGTGGATTCCACTCCAGCTATGGGGATCTCCAGTGCGCGGCACAGTTCTTGGTAACCGTAGAGGTCATAGTCGGACAACGGCTCTTCGAACCAGTAGTAGTCGAGCTTTTCCAACTCGCGTCCGATTCGCAGCGCCTGCTGCTGTGAGTAACCAGCCACAGGATCGGTCATCAGCACGTATCCGGAACCGAGCTCTGAACGGAGCGCCCGATAGGCCTCGATATCCCGCATGGGATCCCCCCACGGATGGATCTTATATGCGGTGAACCCGCTTTTGCGGTATTGCAGAGCCTGGTGCACGAACCCGTCCACCGTCGGGAGAATGAGAGAGCTGGCGTAAGCCGGAAGCTTTGTTCTATAGCCTCCGAGTAGCCGGTAGAGCGGTAGACCTGCCGCCTTAGCGCCGAGGTCCCACAGAGCTACGTCGACGGGGCCATGCGCGTAGATGGGAAGAAATCCCCACCAACGATCCATCCGGCGAATCTGCTGCCAAAGCAGCTCCCGGTTGAGCGGATCCTGATCGAGAAGAAGAGGGCGGATAATACTGGCGATGAGGTGGGCAGTAGCCTGGCCACTGCGACCTCCCCACGCGAAGGAGTGACCCTCAAGACCTTCATCCGTTTTGATCCGGAGAAAGACCACGTCATGAGCCGCCCTGCCTCCCTTCACCCCGGAAGTTACCATCTCGGAGTGCGGGTTGGAGTGGACGCTGATCTCTACATCTGTGATTCGCATGGAGTGTTCCCTCGGAGGCTACTGTTTGACATCAGCCGGGTAACCTCGGCTTGCATAGCTATCGATAATTTTCGAGTAGACGTGTTTCCAGCCTCCATCGGACTCCTCGGCCGGAATTCCCTTCGGCCACACGCTCATGTAGAGATAGTGCAACTCCCGCTCGTTCGAGAGGTTTGTAACCCAATGCTCCGTGCGAGGCGGAATGAAAGCAATCGCTGGCGCAGTCACACGTTTTGATTCGCCTCCTACGAATATCTCGGCCTCGCCGCTCCAGATGAGGTACACCTGCATGAATGTATCGTGGCTATTCGAAGGTGTGGTGGCACCGGGCCGCACCATCTGCAGGACAACTTCGCACGCGTTCGTTTCGTCGCGTGGAAGCAGCATTACAAACTCATTTCCAGCACACCGGAACGGTTCCCCTTCACGGAACTGTTTTACGTACATGGCTCCACTCCTGGGCAGTTGACTCCCCGATGGGCAATCTAACAGGAATGTCCCGGAACAGTTCATTGGTTTTTTCGAACACCTTCATAGGAATTCCTGCCGCGAGTGCTGGCATTCGACGCGAAGGGGTGTTTAGACTCGGTGCAACAGGATGCGAAGCTTACTCAGAATTTGCCGGATGATGAACCGCGGCAGCTGCATCCTGCTTTTCCTAAGTGTCTGGTCCGCGCGGCCATCTTTCGCTGCCGAACGCATCTTTCACACGTCCGCCGCAGGCATTGCGGCTGACGGCGCAACTCCCGTCACCGCTCCGCTCCAGAAACTGCTGGATGTTGCATCTGCAGCGGGACCAGCGACTGTGTATCTCGATCCTGGGCAGTACCTCACCGGCTCGTTATTTATTAGATCGCATACGCGCCTGGTTATTGCCTCAGGTGCAACCATCGTTGGAACTACAGATGCGACGGCTTACCCCGCGGTTCAGACGCGAGCCGCTGGCGTGGAGATGAAATGGCCGGCGGCTCTCCTAAACGTCGAAGGGGCGACCAATGTTTCGATAGAAGGAACAGGGACTATCGATGGCAATGGCAAGACCTGGTGGGATGCATTCTGGAAGCAGGTTCCGGCCTACGAGTCGAGAGGTCTGCGCTGGGCCGTGGATTACGACGTGCAGCGGCCGGAACTGATCCGAATTTACAATTCGACCTCGGTCCATGTCGGGCGCGGTTTGCTGCTAAGGCGATCAGCATTTTGGACCGTCCATATCTGCTACTCAAAACATGTCACTGTCTCGCAGGTGACCATCCGAAACAATGACCCGGTGGACGGAAAAGGACCAAGCACAGACGGAATCGATATCGATTCTTCCAGCCATGTGCTTGTTGATAATGTCGATATCGCCAACAACGACGATGCGATTTGCTTAAAGGCCGGCATGAATGCAGATGGTCTGCGGGTTAATCGCCCAACCGAGGATGTCGTCATTCAAGATTCCATTGTCCGGCAAGGCATCTCTGGCATAGCGATTGGAAGCGACACCGCTGGTGGCTTCCGGAATATCCGGGTGAGCGGCATCACGATTCTCTCGGGAGTGCGATTTGGCATATACCTGAAGTCCACCCATACCCGCGGCGGATGGACGCAAACGGTCAGCTTTTCAGATGTGCACATGCATGGGGTACAGACCGCAATCAAAATCGACCTCAACTACTTTCCAGCGTTTAGCACTCCGCATATCCCCAAAGGAATTGAAAAGGATTTGCCCCCGACACTTCACGACGTGCCGGAGTACTGGAAGAGGTTGGCGGCACCGGTATCCCCGGAAAAAGGAACACCTCACTTCCGCGACATCACATTTTCCAAAGTGGATGGCGAAGGTATTCAAACCGCGTTCGACCTCAACGCGGCGCAAGATGCACCCATGGAAGAGTTCGTGCTGGAGCATGTCCATCTGGATGCTTTACATGCGGGTAGCATTCGGCACACAGCAGGTTTGAGGATGAAGGATGTACAAATCCGTGCTACCGATAACCTCCGAGAAGAAGATATGCAAAGGACAATTGGAGCCGCGCACATGGTAAAGCGTTAGGCGAGCCGCCACAGTTAGCACCAGGAAAGAGACATATGCCTGTTCCCACTGCTATCAAGTACGTTGAATTCTTTCGTACAAAGTCAACCCGGTCAATTCCCATTGCTGACGCGACCCACCAAATCAGCGAGATCAGTTTCATCGTCACACGCATTTCGCTTGAGAACGGAGTGACGGGAGATGCATATCTCCTGAGCTTCCATTACAGCCGGAGGGCTATTGAAGGCGCCCTGGAGGACGTCCGTCAACTCGCGATCGGCGCGGATGCAAGCCGTCCTGGGGCATTCGTGCAGCATTACGACCGGGAAGCGGAGTATTTCGGGAACATTGGGCTTCAGCGGTGGGCATGTGGGTCCATCAATGTCGCTATGTGGGATGCCTGGGCCAAAACATTGGGGACTCCTGTGTGGAAGCTCTTCGGCGCTTATCGAGAACGAGTCCCGCTCTACGGCAGTGGGGGGTGGCTGTCTTATTCGATTGAGGAACTGGTGGACGAAGTAAAGCGGTATGTCAGCAGAGGCTTCCGTGCGGTGAAGGTTAAGGTCGGTTCTCCGGACGTTCAGCAGGATTTAGAGCGCCTCATCAAAGTTCGGGAAGCTGTGGGTCGTCACGTCAACGTGATGATGGATGCCAACCAGGGAATGGACCTCGCTTCGGCTCTGGCACTTGCGAGTGCTGTTCGCCCGCTCCAGATCATTTGGTTCGAAGAACCGCTCCCTCATACCGATTTCGCCGGCTACGAGCAATTGCGTCAGCACGCAGGCATATCTCTGGCAATGGGCGAGCGAGAATACGACACCGTAGCTCTTCGTGAGCTGATTGCACGCAATGCGCTGGATCTTTGGCAACCTGACCTGCTGCGCCTCGGGTCCGTCGAGGCCTGGCGCGACTCCGCCGCCATTGCTGCGGCGCACAACATTCCAGTGCTGCCCCATTACTACAAAGAGTATGACGTTCCACTACTGATGACGATTCCGAATGCGTTCGGGGCTGAGAGCTTCGACTGGGTCGATGACCTGATCACTCAGCCGATGAATGTTCGCGATGGGTATGCATATGCGGGCGAACGGCCTGGCTGGGGATTTTCCTTTCTCGACCGCTATCTGCAGCCGGTTGCGACTGTGAGCTGAACAGAGAGTGTGCGCGCCCTCCTGGTGATTGCGGGCACTATGCTCTTTAAGGCACTTGGCAGAACCGAACTCGAAAAGATTTCACGAGGAAGGGTCGGACGTTCATCAGCAGGTTGCGCAGAGAATCAGCGACTTGGCTTCTCGGGATAGGAGATCTGGATTTGGCTGTAGACGTTACTGTTCCCGACAGGCACCGAGCCCGACCAGTACACTCCGGCACCCCCGAACGGATTGGGCGCGATAGTGGCCCCAAGAGAAAGGCTCTCGCCGTCTACGGAGTTGGACCCTTTAGCCGTTAGCTTCGTTCCACTCACCGAAAGAATGATGGTGGTGTTTGGTTTGAAGACGCCGGTTAGCTGCTGCTGATCGTTCAGAGGAGTGCCAACTCCATTCTCAATACGGTAGAGCTGGAACATACACTTTTCTGCCGATTGAATCGTGCGCCAGAAGCGCAGAGAATAGCCGGTTTTGGTGCGCGGGTCATATTTAATGAAGATGTCGGCACGCTGGGTGCGCTCGTCATCGTCGGGCGAGCCGGCGATACCAAAGCCCTGGCCTGCGGTCTTCTCAGGCGTCATAACGACCTTGACGTTCATATCCGCTACGGGGCCGTCGTTCTGATACACAAGGGCAGCGCGGGGGTTCGGCGCGCGGCCTCCAGAACCTGGCCTGGCTCCAGGAGGATTGCTGACGCGCAGACCGTAGCCGTTGACGAGGTTCTCTCCCTCGGAAACGGTCCAAGTTCCGATCACCGTCCACTGGTGGTTCTGATAACTGCTGTTTTCGTCCTCAACGAAGTTCCGGAAGTTGGGATCGACAGTCGTGGTCTTCACGTCCGCTGCCACGATAGGCTTGGCTGCTATGGCGGCGACCTCCGGACCCGGATCGCTGATGTTGTGCTTCGGCTGAATCGTGACACGGAGGTATTTACCGATGTCTCCCTGAGTGAGGAGATGGTCGCGCAGAGGCTGATTCCCACGGCTGACCGCAACTTTACGCGTGTTGGTGCACTCGGTGTCGGCGCATTGGTACCAGGTGATAAGGGACTGGTCTTCGCGATCTTTTAGGTTGAGCGCATAGCTCACAAGCGCCTTGCCACTGACAGGAACTGCGATGACGGGCCGCTTTGCAAACGTCGGCGGATCGACATATGTAGGCTCGACGTAAACGTAAATTATGGCGTAGAAGCCGCTGGGCGTGGTGGCTTTTACGGGAACCCATTCCGCTCGGTTAGTCATGTTGTGCCCGCTGACTGTGACGCTTGAGCCAGTAGTCGGACTCAGCGACACAAGCATTGACGCACTGGACCAGATGATTGGCGTCGCCTTGGCTCTGAGCGGAGAGACCCTAATGTTGATGGTCGCGCCTGCACTACCGGTACGAATCGACGGCGCGACTGCGGGACTGATGAAGGGCCCAGCTCCGGGAACATCGCCTGCGGTCGAGCCGCCGGTCACCGCCATCCGGAAGACATCGCTACCATGGTCGTCATACTTCGACCGCACATGCGCCGGGTCCCAATCATCGACCGGTCCGTTCGGTGCTGCGCGGAGAAGGTTCCACGGATTGAAGGCCTTCACCTCTTTATTGCTGAGCTCGCGGGAGAGAGTAAATGCCGGAGGACCAACGATACTATCCTTGATGGCGGCTCTGCCGCCCTTCATGTCTTTCACATGGTAAGTCAGTGAGAATATATTCTGCCGCACAGGGGCTTTCCATACCATCCAGGCGACGGGCGATACGGGGGTGCTGACGGGAAGAACGCAATCGATAAGCGTGTCTGGGTTACGGAAGCCTTTATAGAACTCGAGCCCCTTGGATGCCTTGAAGACAGTATCGATGAAAGTGATTCCCGAAGCCGACATGACGCCGTTGCCAGTGGGGAAGTAAATCTCGGAGTGCTCAAAGACGCTTACCTGTCCACCACCGAGGAAGTCGTCCGTGCCCGCAACATAGGCATTTGTGAAGTACGAACGCGTCGTCTGGATGAACATCGTATCCAGTCGGCTCAGGAAAGCGACATGTGAATACACATGCTTATCGCCTTGTGCCTGTAACGCGACAGCCTGCGTGATCACCGGTGAGCGCATCTTCAGGTTCTTTGCAGGATCGCCGGGGTACTCGTAGTCCATGTTGCAGAAGTTGACGACCGAGAGGTTCATCGCCGTAAAGCCGGTTGCGTTCACGATTATGACGAATCCATTGTTACTCGCGCCCTCTTTGTTACCTCTGTTATCGGCAATGACCACTTTGCGGCGGTCGTCCGTAAGGCCGAGGAGGGTGATGTAATTCTTGGTAATCGTCAGACTCGCGGGTGCGAACTCCGCACCGTGGAGCAGATACACATCGGGCTTGATGCCGATGACCGTCGGTTTCTCCGGAGTTCCGGCGGGAGCGGCTTCGTACGCCGCCTGGAGGGTCGTGAACTTCCTATTGTCGGGATCGTCCTGCTTCAGGCTGCCATCAACCAAGTAGTCATATGCATAATTTCGAGTGTCCAAAATCTCGCCTGTGTACCCGTGGATCGGACCAGAGTCGTGCAAGTTGTCTTGAGCGCGTGCCGCCATCGGCGCAACCAAGACGATTGTCATAACGAACATCCATGCCTTCTGCGTGAAGCCTCTACCTTCTTGCACCAGTTTCGTCTCCATATCGGGCAATGTTATTCCAGAGTGGTTAAAGCCAAACGCCGCCATACCTCAGCGTATGGCGGCGAATGACCCGCAGCAGGTATCTTTCGCTGTTTACCAATTGATTCTGGCCGCGAGCTGCACGAGGCGCGGATTATAAGATCCAGCCATCGCCGTTATATTGCCGAAGTTCGAGCCGTTTACGACTGCTGTCGGAGCTCCGAACACAGGATGGTTCGTAGCGTTGAGAACGTTCGCCTCGAACTGCAGCTTCAAGTTTTCCCAGACAGGGAACGTACGCTTGACGCCGAAGTCCAGGTTGTAGCGGCTCATGCTCCATGTGTTCAGGGCAGCTACACGCGACGCGTTACCGGGGGTGTACAGATCAGGACCATTGCCCACGTAGAGCAGCTGGCCGGTCTGGGTGCCGTATGCGGGGCAGGAAGTCGGTGTAGTGCCGGATGGCGCAGCACCGCACGATCCGTGTACGACGAAGGCTGCGGGATTGAGGTACTGAGCTTTCGTGTAGGTGGTCGCTGTCGTGAACCCCGAAGCATGGCCATAACTGCCATTGATGCGGTTTGCCTGTCCTGGAACCACGAACGGCATGCACGTTCCCAGAATGCTGGAACCGCCGCATCCGGAACCGGTAAACAGGATGGGCGAACCGGAGTTGTAGGTGAAGATCGTCGATAGGCTCCAGCCGCCAGCGAGTGCACTAACGATCCGGCTATCGTTGCCCATGTGCCCTTTGCCGAAAGGTAGCTGGTACACGCCGGAAATATTTAGATTCTGTGGCTGATCGGTTGTGGAGAGCGATCGATCGAGTCGCGGATTGTCATATTGCCGGAAGGTGCCGATGTCATCGATTGATTTCGAGTACGTGTAATTGATCATGAAATTCAGGCCATGGGAGGTGCGCTGCCGGATACTCATCTGCAGGGCGTTGTAGTTCGTATTTCCCACAAAGCTTGTGGTGTCGCTCACACCTGTGAACTGCGGGTACATGACATAGTACGAGCCCACTGAGTTGGTCGAATAATAGGTGGCCGTCTTGTACGGGTTGGGAGGTGTGAAGCCAACTCCAGCAGCAGCAGCCAGCGCACCGGCGGTCGCCTGTGTCCCCAGCAGGACGGTGTTGCCCGCAGTCGGATACCCGCAGGTTGCGCCGGAGCACGGTGTTGCCGTTGAACCATTCCAATTGTAGCCAGCAAGAGCGGCCATGGAATGGGGTAGGCGGTTGTTCTTGTCCCAGCGCGCGCCGCTGACACCCAGGTAATGCCCTTCACTACCAACATAATTGAGGGACACGGACATGTTCGTCGTCAACTGACGCTGAACACCGATCGTCCAGTTCTCATAAGTCGGAGTACGCGAGCCATAGTAGGAATCGAAGTACGTGATTGTCGCACCGCCCCCATTCTTCAGGGTTGAAGTATTGGTAGTCGCGTACTCGGCCAGGCTCTTGCCTCCCGCGGGCGGCGCCGGGGCTACGACTGAACCGGTCCATCCACAGGGAACGCCATCATTCTTCCCAGCAGCACACTGAGTGGCGTCCCAGTAGAAGGCGGGCGCGGCGCTGATCCCGTTAGGAGCCGATGCAGATGGAGTGACTCCGAGCGTCGAAGGCGAACCCGACTGGCTGCCGCTGGTCCAGTCTCCACGAGCTACGTTTACGTTGTAACTGGCGTGAAAGACCGTTTTGCTGTTGATCGAGTATGCGAGCCCTAAACGCGGTGATACGTTCTTCAATGACAATGCCGAGGGATTTTCGCAATTGCAATAAGTGTGGGCGTCTCCACTTCCGGCGAATGCAAGAGTTCCTAAGTTGCCGGTAATCGCGTTCGTCTCATTCGGGTTGAGGAAGGTGAAGTTGTTGTGAACTTCCTTGATCGAGGGAAAGAAATCCCAACGCAGCCCGAGATTCAATGTGAGTCGGTCGTTCACTTTGTAGTCATCCTGTACCCAGAATGACGGGTCGCGCCATCGAGTACCGAGTTCAGGTATACCCGCGCTAGTGGAACTGGTGTTGACGGCACCCAGCATGTAGCTTGCGACGGCTGAGCCGGTGTTTGAGTTGGTGCCGGTACCGCTCGTGAAGGCCGCAGTCTGTGCGGCTGAGAATTGGAAGGACATCGGCCCGGAGAAGGACTCCACTTTCGAGTAGTTAAACTGCTGAATCACATACTGACCACCGAAAGTGAAGTTGTGCTTCCCGAACACCCATTGCATGTTATCCATTGTTGTGAACGTGTTATTGATCTTTGAGTTCCACGCGTATCCACCCCATGTGGCGGGATTATCAAATCCACCGGTCCACGAAATACCTGGAAATCCATCAGCAGCCTGTCCCTCGGGCATATTGAGAATACCGGCTGTGGTCGTTGCATATTTAGGCTGGCGGTTTGGAGTTACGGAATCACTCTGGTACCGGCCATAACCAAACGAGAACTGATTGACGATGTGAGGACTGATCGTAAATGTGTCTTTCAGTATGTCGACCGTCGTCACCGGATTGTAAATTTGCGAGGCATTGAACGGAGGCAGCAGACCGCTGCCGGAGTTTGAGCCAGTGGCCGCCTGCCGCCCGAAAGCAATAATCGCCGAGACCTGATTTCTCGAACTCTGGCTATAGTCGATCCGGCCGGTGGAGTACCAATTTGCGAGCCCGATAGGAGTGCCATAGAACAGGTTGCTTGAGAACGAACCCTGATCCATCAGTGGCTGGTACTGCAACAGATATTTGTTATAAAAATCCGAAGCCTTGGATATACGACTACCGTCGATGACATCCGGCGTCGGAACGCCATTCTTCAAACCCTTGAACTGCTGTCGAGTGCACGAAGAGCATCCGGGGACCTGCGTCGCAGGGTCATAAATATGTGCTGCGCCGTTCGCGTTCGCGGCTGCGTAGCCGCTGAAATCGGCATATCCCAGTGCCTGACCACTCTGCGTATAACCAAGCATTGCAGCGGTAGGAAGTGTGAAAGTTGAAATCTTCGCGCCTGACTGGTACCGGTACTGCCCGTAGTTGCCGAAAAGGAAGAGCTTGTTTTTGATGATCGGACCGCTCAATACAATACCGAACTCATTCATAATCTCGCGAGGCTTGATGCCGCCCTGCACGATTTTGCCCTGGGCATTCGGGGTTGGCACCTTCTGCTGGAACGGCCACGCGTCCAGTACGGTGTTGCGCAGATACTCATATATCGAGCCGTGGTACGCATTCGTGCCGCTCTTTATCGTGTAGTTCTGCATTCCTTGTCCGCCGTACTGCGCAGAGATGCCGGCCGTTTGTACCTGGAACTGATCGACAGAGTCAACTCCAATCGCGGTCCAGGTAAAACGCGGGTCACCCACGCCGTCCGCCGCAGGCAGGTCAACGCCATCGATGTAGATATCCGAGACGCCACCCGACGGACCGCTACCATTCACGATGCCTGAGTTTGAGGTAGCGTTCCCGTTCGTATAGTTACCTTGGACGCCCGGCATCAGGTACTCGAAGTCCGTCGCACGGCGCTGATCGGCATTACCACCTGCACCCATCATCAGAGGTAAGTTGGAGTACATCTCATTGTCCATCACTGCGCCAAGCGTTGCGTCCGACGTATCTACGACCGGTGGTGCGGAGGTAATCGTCACCGTTTCGCTAGCCTGACCTACCGACAGCTTCATGTTCAAGGTCACGGTCGCCAGAGCGTCCACTGTAATGTTCTCTTGCCGGTATCCCTGGAACCCGACGGCCGATACTGTAACGGTGTACGTCCCCACAGATAGCGGGGTGATGTTGTAATCCCCGCTGGACGTCGTCGTGCGCGTGGTCCGGACGTTAGTGGCAACGTTGACAGCGGTCACTGTTGCACCTGGAACTACAGCCCCGCTCGGATCCTGAATACTGCCTGCAATTGCGCCCGTACCGGCCAATTGAGCGTGCCCAAGTCCGCTAGTGATTAGGGCAACGGCTATCAAATTCAGGAATATCTGCCAACTCGCACGGCCATTCGCCGAACGGCCAGCGCTGGTGCAATTTATGCGATGCATATCGCGACCTCACAATTAAGTTATTACGCCCGTGGTTTTATCTTCGAGTGGGCACGCGACAGCGCAAAGGGTCTGCACGTACGCACATTTCAGGGTCCGCACGAGCATCTTCGCTTCCGATTGGGGCTGTCAAGCGCAACTTTCGTCGGTGCATCTTTATGCAAATCGCAGCGCATCTTCTCTTCACAACACGAGAGCATGCGAACACTCCGCAGAAAGCGGAGCTGCGGTTCTCCAGCTTCAACATGTAAGTCAGGAAAGGACGCAGGGTAATCGCACACCAGCGCTGCATTCTCAATAATCACGTTGCAAGATTCAGCGATGTTCAAGTGGTTCATCGGAAGGCTGGCATGGCTCGTACGGACACGGCTCGGAGCAATCGAACTGCGGTATCCTTCGGGAACCCGGACAAGCAGGTTGCTACATCAGCGACATTCGAACAATGTGCGACATGTACAACCTGCGACTTACCCATGTCCAGGGGCTCAGCCGGTTGCGATCCCGACCCGAGCCTCGGGTCTTCGATCACCTAGCGAGCCGGCGAACTTCCCGGTCCTTGCTGTCTCTGGATTCTGTTCCTCGAAAGAGACGGGGAGTCGGCGGGGATTTTACCTTGTCTTAGCGCTGGTCGGCACACGACTGCCGTAGTTCTGGTTGGATTAGCAATAGTTGAACTCCCAACCACGAGGCCCTGGTCATTGATGGCAACAGCGGTGCTGTACGTGCTGCCAGGCAGCGTTCCGAGATCGGTCATCACTCCACCCCGCCAAATAAACGCGTGGGTCACACCCGAGGCGACGCTGGATTCTCCGACGATGTCGGCGTAACTATTTATACCCGCGGCTTTGCTGTATTGAAAACTGCCGCTAGTAAGAGTGCCAAGAGTATTCATACTGCCGTCGCTATAGAGGAAGGCGAGAGCTGGCGAATTCGACAGCGGTGTGGATAAGCCCACGATCTGACCGGCGCCGTTGATCCCTGTAGCATTGCTTAAGTTCCCTCCCAGAGTGCCGATGTCGATCATCGCTTCGTTGAAATAAACGAAAGCATGCACGCCAGCATTCGACGTGGAATAGCCAACTATTTGCCCAAGATTGTTGATGCCAGTCGCCTCGCTGAAGTCACCGCCCGGCAGGGTGCCGAGATCCGACATTACACCTTGCTGATACAGCACAGCATGAGTTTCGTTACTGGCGGCGGTTGCGTAACCCACAATCTGTCCATTGTCGTTGATTGCTGTCGCCGAACTCGATCCTCCGCCCGGGAGCGTGCCCAAATCTTTCATAACTCCGCCGGTCAGCAAGAATGCGTGGGCTCGTCCGCTGCTCGTACCGGAGTTGCCGACGATTTGTCCGCGATTGTTAATTCCCAACGCATAACTGAAGGTGCCGCCCTCCAAAGTGCCAAGGTCAACAGGGCCGGCGTCGCCGAACTTCACAGCATGAGGTGCGGACGATGGCGGTGCCGTGTTCGAGTAACCAACGATCTGTCCACGATTGTTGACTGCAAAAGCAACGCTATTTTGACCGCCGGGAAGCGTGCCAAGACTTTGCAGCTGGCAAAGTTGCGCGGACGCACTAAGAGCCGTAAGAAAAACGAAAACCGAGGCATGGAGCAGGCGGTGGAGAAAATAGGCGTTTGTATAAAACGAGACGGATGGGAATGCCATGCGCGTCCCCCTTTTGACGACTGCAAGAGGCCCCGAATCGCTCCGGCAATGGACGCTCTTGGGCTGCAGTGGCACACAAGATACGCTCTATCACCTAAAGCGTCAAATGTGTTTTGTAGAATTAACTGATCGGAAGCTCGGTTGCTTGCAATCGCCAGCGACAGCCCACGAGCTATGTTTTGGGCCAGCTCTCGGGGTACGAGCGATTGCGTTCGTCAGCCCGGCGCTGCCACACCGCGGTGCCCACTTTTGCTTCTACTCCGATAGCTCCGGGGGAGCGAGCGAAGCTACAAAGGTGCATGTAGAAGTTACATGCCGTCAAGGTCGATTGTGTGAAGAGGTTGCCCTCGGCTTAACTGAACCTTATGCGCTCTGGAGATGAGTTCAAACGGTACGTGTGACATTCTCACACGATTGTGCTATGGCAATCGAAGGATCTATAGCGGTAGCGTGAATCATAGGAAAGCTGAGGCGCCCGAGTCGAGCATGCGGCATGGCCTTTCCGCTCCGTGGACTGATAATCGCGTGCCTTCTAGGACATTCGCGAGAGCTCCCCGGATAATCTTCCAATCGGGAGGTGCCTACTGCGTTGTGCAAAACGGGCTTCCAATCACAAGCGCGATCACTGAAGAGCTAAATGAGTGCTACGCGTAGGGAGATTCCGACCTCTTGCTGTGGGGCGAAATATTTTCGCGTACTGGGCGAATACTTATTGCATAGAGGGAAAATTTTGCCGGCGCTCGTCAATTGCGCGGTTCCGCTAAGCTGATTATTTTTCCCGAGATGTGTACAGAACTCAGTTTGGCCTTTCGCTTGCACCCCGGACTCGGCAACCTGCTATTGCCGGGTAGAGGTACTCGCTTTATAACGACGGCATTGCTGCGCCACGAGTAACACGCGCACACTTCGACTCAAGTGCCGGTACGCGACGTGCGAATTGGCAGGAACCCCACACCCCAGAACCACATGGACGCTCTGCTTTGCGTGACTATGTCTTCTAGTCGCGTCAACGGCAGTGTGACGGTGCCCGATCCCGTGATCGGATTAACCCAAGAACAAGGAAAAGGATAAGCCATTGAACGTTTTTACGGGCTCAGTAGTAATCAGGCCATCAGTCGCTCGACATCACGTACTTTCAAAAGAGCAAAGGTTCAGCACGAATAGCGGGAATCTAAACGCGACCGTCAATCATCACCTGAGTAGATTGGCCTTCCTCTCTGTATTTACCTTCCTCAGTGCGCTGTCTCCAGTCGTTGCATCGGCAGCCAGGTCTCCTCGATCTCCCAAAGCGAGCGCTACGGTATTAGCAGCGTCTGCGACCGCGAACTCAACATCAGGAAGCGTTCCTTTTGTTGTGCAATTTGCCGCGACTGTCAAAGGCGGAACAGCTCCGTACTCGTACAACTGGACGTTTGGAGACGGAGGAACTTCAACATCTCAGAATCCATCGTATACATACACCTCTGTTGGCACATATGCAGCTGCGCTAACAGTAAGGGACGCGGTCAACAACACGGCGACTACTTCTCTGACAGTTAATGCATCCACAGCAGCGGTCTCCGTGTCCGTCACGCCGGCGACCATAACTGTAGCTTCGGCCGGTACTCAGCAGTTCGTCGCAACCGTAAGTGGAGCAACCAATACTGCGGTTACATGGTCGGCGACAGCAGGTAACGTGTCGAGTACGGGACTCTTTACGGCGCCGATGGTGGCCTCGTCTACCAAGATCACAGTAACTGCCACGAGCCAGGCAGATCCAACTAAGTCCGCGAGTTCATCCGTGGCGATCGGCACCGTTTCGGCAAGCTCTGGCGGCCGGCCTCAGTTTGGCACTCCGAGCTCTCCGATGAATTTGCCGATATCGTACTGGAATGTTGGCGTCGACAGTGCTGCCACCGCGGACCTTCAGTCAGCCCTCTCCGTGAGTAGCTATTCGAAGATGTATTGGACGATCGGCGACGACTCGTTCGCCACCTACTATTCCACGAGCAGCGATCCCGTATATACGCTCGCGGATACTGCTGGCAATGCGAAGTCCTGCACCGGTGGAGGAGGAACGACCTATACCACCGTTCACATACCATCGAGTGTCACCTCTTCATGGAACGGTCTCTATAACACCACCAATGACCAGCATTTCGCAGTCGTAGATCTCACCAATAACCAGATTTTCGCGTTCTATAGCTACGGCGGAGATCACCTTGGAATATCCAACGGGAAATGGGAATCCGACTATCGCGCGTGCGACTACATGAGCAATCCGAATGGTGATACTCCTGTAGCAAATGCAGTAATCCTACGCTCGAGCTGTTCAGGATTTCCATGCAGCAATATAACCGGCGAAGGTGCAGGAGTTGCAATCGGCGGCACTTCGGCCAGCGATCGCAATGCATTCATGTCTCCTTACGGTGACATCATGCCTCAAGACTTCGACGACACGGGATGGAGCGGAGATGCAGTAGGAACCCTGCATCATGCTCTGTACACCATTATTCCGAGCGGATATATCGCAGGTGCTGTTTGGCCAACCCCGAACGAAGGAGGGACCAATCGCAGTCTTAAGAATGGTCAGATCATCCAGCTGGATCCCTACGCCTGCAACCAATCCCAGTTTGATGTCTCGTGCTTCGCCACCAGTGACCAGCGCATTGCTAAGACTCTGATGGTTTATGGCGCGGTAATCTCGGACTTTGGAAGCTATGGCCCGAAATTTTCGGGCCAGTTCAGCGGCAAGGACCAAAGCGGAACTCAACACTACGCGAATCCATGGACGCCCGAAGGCACACCGGGTCTCTCCCAAGCCGCATACGACGAGATCAATAGTGTCACTAACAATGGCACAGCGAATGTGATCTACAACACCAGCATCAGTGCAATGCGTGGCAAGTTGCGCGCGATTATGCCACACGGTCCTACCTACTGAGTTCCCAAATTGCATGGTGGGTTCAGATCCGACGATGGCTCATCCAGCGCAGGCATTTTAACGAGTGCAACACTAACGCAGAAAGCCCGGTCCGTCATGGACCGGGTTCTATTTTCTGGCGATGCGAAGGAGTTGTCGCTAGGGCAACCTGACGTGACTTACGAATTCGACAGGGCACGTTCCGCGCCACGTCCCGATTATCACGCGGTTCAGAAGGCGCGAATTCCATCCCACCGAATAACAGCACGGCTCGATCGAATAATCTAATTTCGGATCAAGCAACAGCTCAGGCTCGGCGCCAGGGGCCAAGTGGAAAAACACTTCCACGTTGTGCTCACCGTATCCCTCGAGTTGATCTGTGATGGTGAGAGAATCGGCTAGCAATACCAACCTGCGTCGGTGTGTCACCTTCGGACGGAGCCTATGATAACCGTCGTGTGCGGCTTCAACAAACGTTTCATGATCTGTCTGTAAGCCATATGGCCGAGCCCTACGGGCGACACGGAACACAGCCCACAATTCGGACTGATCGAGATGATCTACCCGGACTGTGTTGTGTGCCGCAGTACTTCGTTCGAAAGCGCGAACGGAATCAGCTTCGTAGGTAGACGTGCCAGAATTAACTATAAGTCGTTTACGGCGGTGCGAGAGTTCAAATGATAACGTGTCGGAATGTCCATGACCCGGCTGATAGTCAGGCCCGAGTACTCCGGCATCGACGATTACGGCGGAATTGCTATTCTCAAGTCGCACATATCCGCTGTCACCGAGCAACAACGCAGCGGGCTCAAAGCCCAATCGCGCAGCGTACTCGAGCAATACGCAGGGATTTGGAGCTATGCCTATGCAGGCGTCATTGAAAAGCGCGATTTCTCCGTCTGGATGCGTCATGTGTTGCAGCCAGCGGAGCATTCGGGGAATACAGGAGGAGAGTTGTGGAAGGTGTAGATGGTAAGCATTGTTCAGGTTAGCAATGTCAAGTAGATCTTCAAGCACGATACTGTGATACATCGGAGAGCGCTCAACGTGTGCTCCGTCAGACAAGATTTGCCGCGGCAGTTCTTCTTCCAGGACGTCCCGGGCGATCGTCTGCCACCGATGGCTGGCAGAGCATTCAAGGGCGGTTCCGGCAAACAGGAGCGCTTTGGCATTGGCTAAGACATGGTTTGCCAGCAGGTGTCTTTCGACTCTGCGCTCGAGCCACGCCGCCTGCATCGCGAGACTCTCATACATTTTTGCGGTGCCATGGCCACCGTTAAGCAGCCACTTGCACCAGTTGGCAATACGTAGCGAGGTAGGATACGGTTCCCATCCAACACCTCGCCCAACATCGTTCTCATCAATCCAGCGCTCTACGAGCGGCAGATCTACGTACTCAAAGTAATGAAGGTTGTAGAGCCACAACTTTGGAAAAGCGTTCTCGTTCCATGTTCGGATTTCACGTTCCTCATTTAAGAAGCGAAACCGATTCGCTGCCGTCTGGCTTGTACGCCGAAGTATAGGCTCCGCCCACGGCCCAGATCCTGGCCTCAGCTTGGCTGGCACCGCCGTATGGGGAAGAGCTACGCGCGGACAAACTCGACTGTATATCTGTATGGGCTCGAGATGACGGATCGTTCGCACGTATCGCATCGCTATGTCCCATGGCGCGTTGCTCGGGCGTGGAGTGTGCGGGATCCATTCCCCAAATTGAGGTGCGGTGCTATGCGGCAAGTTATTGGAGGCACATTTGATCATGGGTTTTAGCGGTGGACAGCTTTGCACGCTGTCACCTCCTACGATTCAGCTACTTCTTGGCTCCAGGCGATTGCTACTTCGGAGTTCGTTTGAGTAGGGATTTGCCGCCAGTACCGAATCATAGATTTCTGTCAGGCTCGCAGTAACCGCCTCAAGCGACAACTTGATCATCTGCTGCCTGCCCGCAACTGTTCGAGATCCGATATAGACGGAATAGAGCCCCTCAGCGATCGCATCCGCACTCGGCTTGACCAGATAGCAGCCAGCGACGCCCTGAATACGCTCACGGACATCCCCCACATCAACCGAAACGATGGGCCGGTTGCACGACAATGCTTCCTTAATCGCATTGGGAGATCCCTCGTGAATGGACGTGAGAATAACCGCATCGGCCGCGTTCATCCAGATCGGAACCTCAGCGTGTGGAACGCACGGAATCGGATTCAATTCCGCTGCAATGCCGCGCTGGCACAGGAGTTCAATCGCAGCGCGCGCAAGCTCGATCCGCTTCCGCGGATCGCCGTTGCCATTTGTAAACAAGACATGAAACCGATCATCGTTCCAACCGACGCGTGCACGGCACTCCTGTCGATCAAGTGGGCAGAACCGTTCCATGTCAATGCCATTGGGAAGGATGAAAACTTTTCTTGCATCCACGCTCGCGGGAAGGGATTTAGCGAGCCCAACCGATTTGACTATGATTGCAGAGGCGCGCTGCGCTGCGCGATGGGATGCGCGTACACGGTACGCGCCTATCGCCCGCCGCACCAGACTTCCGACGCCACCTTCTCCGAAGAGATCAGAACCACAATATGACACCACCACGGGCTTTTTCACAGAGGTTCGCGTGGTGACCTCGGCTAGGACGCCGCCGTACATGCAGTGCACCAGGTCGGGTTCATACCCACTTATAGCGTGTTCGACCCGGCTCCCAATCTTGCGGTATACACCCATCCCAGAGCCACGCCGATCCAGATGGACGACGCGGACATCCATACCTGCTTGCCGCAGACCTTTCACCTGCTGCTCAACGAATGTACCTTGCGTCGGATCCTCGATCGTCGGGTACATATTTGTAACGACCAGGAGTTTCATTACCGTGTTCCTCTGGAATAGAGTCGCCCTCACTGCGCCGGATCGGTCCGCCTCTGAATCAACTGTGTCCAGCAAAGACCCGCATCAGAAGGCCGATGCGCACAGAAGCCGCTCGAATAAGTCGGCGTAGGCCGCAACCATAGCATTCACGCTGAAGCACGTCGAGCGCGCACGACCGGCGGCTCCCATTTCACGTCTGCGGCTTGGATCTGCCGCCAGTGTGCGTAATGCGTCCGCCAGAGCGCGTTGATTCTGTGGTGGTACGAGCAACCCGGTTTTGCCGTGCTCGACAATCTCAGGTACACCGCCAACGCGGGTCGCCACAACCGGCAGACCGGCTGCCATGGCTTCAATAACCGATAATGGCAAACCCTCCCAATCGGACGCCAACGCAAAGATGTCACCGCCAGCAAGTAGGTCGGGGATATCAGAGCGCACCCCGAGCAAATGGACGCGTTCGCGGCCTTCGAGGGATGCGCGGAGGCCACCCTCACCGGCGATCAGCAAATGCGTGTTGGGAATATTTGCCACAGCCTCTGCCAGCGCAACTGGATTTTTCTGCGGTTCTAGGCGGGCCGTGGATACAATCAGCAGATCGTCATCACGAAAGCCGTTGGCTTGCCGCCACGCATGACGACGCTCAGGCTGCCAGAACCGGGCGGTGTCGATTCCGTTTGGAATGGTTGCCGCCGGTGAGAAACCGTACGTTTGCCGAAATGAATCCGCGACAGTGGCGCCGACAGCGACCGAGGCTACGCCACTTCGGAAGGCATATCGCTGGACAAACCGCCCCAAGGCGCCCACTTCGGTGCCGGCCAGGTTATGTACCGTGTGTACTAACGCGCGAGCGCGAAGATGCAGCGTATACCTTGTGACATAGCAGTGGGAGTGGATGACATCAGGTTGAAATTCGCGCACGAGACGGCGCAGGCGAGCATACATGCGTGGGTCGGGCCCACGCCGTTTTCCGAGATGCCATGCAGGAACTCGGTTCGCATGAAACAGCGGTTCGAGGCCGTCAGGAAAGGCATCATATAGCGAAACCACCGCAGTATCGAAACGGGATCGGTCGAGGCCTGAGGCGAGCGACAGAACTACGTTCTCGGCACCGGCGGGCCGCAAACTTGGGAGGATTTCGAGAATGCGTGTTCTTACGGCCATTTTCGTTAATTCAAAGAAGGCGACCAGCGCCGCAGCCAGAGCTCAAGAGAAGCGATCATAAACAGTCGCTGGTAGCGTTGATAACGGCTAATGCCTTTACATGCTGCCGGATTGTGAAATCCGTTCCAAATTCCGTGGATCACGTTGGGGTGGATCAATTGTGAAAGCCTCGGGTTAGAAGTAATGAGAAGATCTGCGAAAAATTCGTTCATTTTCGGACCGGCCCATCGATCGAGGGGGATGCTGAACCCACGCTTCGCCCGCCCGCTGAAGCCGGCGGGAAGATATCTCGCGGCGAGCTGCCGCGAAAGAATCTTAGTAGTGCCCCGCATTGAAATTTTGAATTTAGAGGGAAGCTCCGCACCTAAATCCAGCATTCGAGAATCAAGAAACGGAACCCGGACCTCAAGTCCGTGAGCCGAACTGGCGACGTCCACCTTGCGAAGATAGTCCGAATGTAATCTCAGACCCATTTCTGTCGAGATCAACTGCTCAATGGAGTTATTACTTTCGCGGGGGACAAACCTCCGCAGACGATCGCTAGTGGACCCGAAGGCGGCGGCGAGTTCTCGGATTTCTGGTTGATACATTGCATGCCGCTCCTCTTCCGTGAAGAATGTTTGGAGCGCACACATTCGCTCTACGGGCGGCATCTGGGCGAAACGCCACGCTTTGGCTGCCTGCTGCCCATAACGCCCAAAACTCTTTTCAGTTACCCAAGCGATGGGCCGGAAGAGCGGAAGGGCGCCGTTCAAGCGGGCCAAACTCGAAATCGATTGGGCGCGGGCATAGCGCGTATACCCCCCTAGCACCTCATCCCCGCCGTCGCCGGACAGAACGACCTTGCGGTGTTTCCGCATCTCCTGGCAGATCAAATAGGAGGGGATGCAGGAGCTATCGCCAAACGGTTCGTCATATTGCTCAACGATTTTGCAGAATAAGTCAGGGTCACCGTCCCCGTTGTTGACGTGGAGTTCATGATGGTCGGTATCGAAATGTCTCGCGATCTGGCGTGCGTATTGGCTTTCGTCAAATGCGGCATCCCCAAATCCCACGCTGAATGTGCTGGTACGTTCCGTACTGCATTCGCTCAGCACGGCGGTGATCAAAGACGAATCCAGTCCTCCTGAAAGAAACGTGCCGATTGGAACATCTGATAAGAGATGGGACTTGACTGAATCGACAAGCACAGAGCGGACCCGCTCCGAGGCCGCCTTGATGTCACCTTCGAATGTCGGCTGCGGTGACCAGTTCCAATAACGCCCATGTCTCTCACCTCTTCGATCGATTTCCAACCAGCAGCCGGGCTCAAGCACGTGGATGTCGGCCCAACACGTAGCGGGTGGAGTCGCATACCCGACCGCAAGATAATCGTGGACTCCAGCGAGGTTGATGCGCCGAGGCACAAGACCTGAGGCAAGCAGAGCTTTGGGCTCTGATCCAAAAACAATCCCTGTGGGCGTACGCGCCCAGTAGAGCGGCTTGATTCCAACTC
>Ga0157369_10002813_pt1 | contig 20766 bp, 13 predicted proteins | sample C25metaG_FD_113461 | JGI IMG/M metagenome (GOLD analysis project Ga0157369, IMG submission 113461) | Corn rhizosphere microbial communities from Kellogg Biological Station, Michigan, USA - C2-5 metaG | ecosystem: Host-associated > Plants > Roots > Rhizosphere > Soil | place: USA: Michigan...
AAAGCGCTGAAACGCCGCTCCATCGACTCTGAGACCACGCATGGATATCAAACGCACCATCCTATGGGCGATCTTCTTCGTGTCAGCCGTCATGCTGTTCGACAACTGGCAACGCGATCACGGACGCCCGTCGATGTTCTTCCCGAACCCGACGCAAACGCACACGCAGCCGAACACGGGCGCATCGGCCACGCCGAGCTCCGAAGCGGCCGCCGCCTCGAGCTCGACGGCAGCGGCGCCGGTTCCCGGCGCGACGGCGAATCAACCGCAAGCCGCCGCCCAGCTCGTTCACTTCAGCACCGACGTCTACGACGGTGACATCGACACGCGCGGCGGCACGCTCGAGAAGCTCGTGCTGACCAAGAACGTCGATCCGAAGGGCGCGCCGCTGAACGTCACGCTGTTCGATCGCACCGCGTCGCACACGTATCTCGCCCGCACGGGCCTGACGGGCGGCGATTTCCCGAATCACAACGACGTCTTCACGCCGGTCGCCGGCCCGCGCGCCCTCGGCGGCGATCAAAAGACGTTGCAGCTTTCGTTCGAATCGCCGGCCAAGGGCGGCGTGAAGGTCGTCAAGACGTACACGTTCACGCGCGGCAGCTATGTGATCGGCGTCGACACGAAGATCGAGAACGTCGGCACGGCGCCCGTCAAGCCGAGCGTCTACATGGAGCTCGTGCGCGACAGCCAACCCGTCGAAACGCCGCGCTTCTCGCACACGTTCATCGGCCCGGCCGTCTATACGAACGAGCATCATTTCCAGAAGGTCACGTTCAGCGACATCGATAAAAACAAGCAGGACGTCGCCACTTCAGCCAACAGCGGCTGGGTCGCGATGGTTCAGCATTACTTCGCCACGGCCTGGATTCCCCAGCAAGGCGCGCAACGCAACATCTACGTCGAGAAAATCGATCCGACGCTCTATCGTATCGGCGTGCAGCAGCCGCTCGCGGCGATCGCGCCGGGACAATTGACGGATGTGTCCGCGCGCCTGTTCGCGGGTCCGGAGGAAGAGCGCGTGCTCGAAGGCGTCGCCCCGGGCCTGGAGCTGGTCAAGGATTACGGCTACGTCACGATCATTGCCAAGCCGTTGTTCTGGCTGCTCGAAAAGATCCACGGCGTGGTCGGCAATTGGGGTTGGGCGATCGTGCTGCTCACGGTGCTGATCAAGGCGGTGTTCTTCCCGCTGTCGGCCGCGAGCTACAAGTCGATGGCGCGGATGAAGGAAATCACGCCGCGCATGCAAGCCCTGCGCGAGCGGTTCAAGAGCGACCCGCAGAAGATGAACGCGGCGCTGATGGAGCTGTACAAGACCGAGAAGGTCAATCCGTTCGGCGGCTGCTTGCCGATCGTGATTCAGATTCCGGTCTTCATTTCGCTCTACTGGGTGCTGCTGTCGTCGGTCGAAATGCGCGGTGCGCCGTGGATGCTCTGGATCCACGATTTGTCGCAACAAGATCCGTTCTACATCCTGCCGGTGTTGATGGCCGTCTCGATGTTCCTGCAAACGCGCTTGAACCCGACGCCGCCCGATCCCGTGCAAGCGAAGATGATGATGTTCATGCCGATCGCGTTCTCGGTCATGTTCTTCTTCTTCCCGGCCGGCCTCGTGCTCTATTACGTCGTGAACAACGTGCTGTCGATCGCGCAGCAGTACTACATCACGCGCATGATGGGCGCCAGCAAGAAAAAGGCTGCCTGATTCGATTGTCGGCGGCGCGCGGCGCATGCCGCGCAGTCCCGTGTATGTCGATTCGATATGAAATCGCCCGGCTCTCACCGGGCGATTTTTTTTCGTTCGGGCGAAGTGCATCGCCCCCGCGACACAACGACACGCCTACCGTTCAGGACTGTCGCCGTAGAACTGCTCGATGAGTTCCTGCACGAGATAGCGGTGATGCGGTGACAGCGATTCGATCTTCGACGCGAGTTCGATCGTCTCGGGCGTGAGCGGGTACTTTTCGTCGCGCGGCAGCGGCTTGGGCGTCGCACGGGCGGCTCCGCTCGGCGGCGGGCCGTAGTGGAGCCAGTGCAGGTCGACGCGCAGCCACTGCGCCAACGTGCGCAGCTTGTCGGCCGTCGGGATCGTGCGCCCCGTCAGCCACTTGTGCGCCGTCTGCGGAGAAATGGGCTGATCGCCGTGATGGCGCAGATTGAAATGCAGCGCGAGCTGCGTCCCGCCCGTCACTTTTTCCGGGCTGCGCTGCAAAGCGAATTTGAGGCGCTCGGAGAACGCCGCTTTTTCTTCGACGGTTGGCATCGCGAAATTGTGCAATTCCGCCCGCGTGAAGGAGACAACCGGGCGGGCCAGCTTTAGCTTGGTCGGGCGCTAATTTGGTGGTCGAGCAATCGCTCGTCGTGCGGATTCGTATCGGCGCATACCGAACCACAGGCCGTCGCGACAAGGCCAGATCTAGCGCTCGGCTTCGACGCGCTTCGCTCCGTCCTAATTTTAGGCTATCTCGCTTAAGATAAATCTTAACTATGGTAAGCGGCGCATCGTGACGCAGTCTTCATGCGGAAGGCGGCGTCACGGGCAAGCTACAATGCGCAGGCTTTCCATCGCTTCCGTTTGCCTTTCCGCTCGATCATGCTTGCTCTCGATTCCGATCCCATCGTCGCCATCGCCACCGCTCCCGGACGTGGCGGGATTGGCGTGGTGCGTGTGTCGAGCGGCCGTGCGGGAGACGTTGCGGCGCTTGCGCTGATGAGCGCGCTTTGCGGTCAGACGCTGGCGCCGCGGCATGCGAGTTACGTGCCGTTCGTCGATGCGGGCGGCCAGGCGCTCGATCGCGGCATCGCGCTGTACTTCCCCGCGCCGCATTCGTACACGGGCGAGCACGTGCTCGAGCTACAGGGTCATGGCGGCCCGGTGGTGCTGCAGCTCGTGCTGCAGCGCTGTCTCGAAGCGGGGCAGCCGTTCGGGCTTCGGCTAGCGGAGCCAGGCGAGTTCACGCGGCGCGCGTTTCTGAACGACAAGCTCGATCTCGCGCAAGCGGAAGCGGTCGCCGACCTGATCGAAGCCAGCACAGAAGCCGCCGCGCGCTCGGCGGGGCGTTCGCTCGAAGGCGCCTTCTCGCAGGATATTCATGCGCTCGTCGAGGAAGTCATCGCACTGAGAATGCTCGTCGAAGCCACACTCGATTTTCCCGAAGAAGAGATCGACTTCCTGGAAGCCGCCGATGCCCGCGGCAAGCTCGCACACATTCGCGCGCGCATCGATCACGTGCTCGGCGAGGCGCGTCAGGGGGCGCTGTTGCGCGAGGGCCTCTCGGTGGTGCTCGCTGGGCAGCCCAACGTCGGCAAATCGTCGTTGCTCAATGCGCTGGCCGGCGCCGAGCTCGCGATCGTGACGCCGATCGCCGGCACGACGCGCGATAAGGTCACGCAGACGATCCAGATCGAAGGCATTCCGCTGCATGTGATCGATACAGCCGGTTTGCGCGACACGGAAGATGAAGTCGAACGCATCGGCATCGAGCGCACGTGGAGCGAGATCGAGCGCGCCGATGTCGTCTTGCATCTGCTCGATGCGCGTTTGGGGATGACCGGCGACGACGTGCTGATTGCGCAGCGCTTTCCCGCCGGTGTGCCCGTCGTGCGCATCTTGAACAAGACCGATTTAACGGACGTGGCCGCATCGGTCAATCGGCTGGCGGCGATCGATGATGAAGCCGAGATTTGCGAAGTGCGGCTCTCGGCGAAGAAGAACGAAGGCATCGATTTATTGCGCACGGAGTTGCTGCGGATCGCGGGCTGGCAAGCGGGGACCGAGAGCGTCTACCTCGCGCGCGAACGGCACCTGATCGCGCTGCGCTCGGCGCAGGAGCATATGGCGCTCGCCAGCGCCCACGCACAGGAACGGGCGCAGTCGCTCGATCTGTTTGCGGAAGAATTGCGGCTCGCGCAGGAAGCGCTGAATTCGATCACCGGGGAATTCACTTCGGATGATCTGTTGGGCGTGATTTTTAGCCGGTTTTGTATTGGGAAGTAAGCGGTCATCCGACACCCTCCGAAAGAGCCCGCTCCATGAATCGCACCGCTACCCGGATAACACACACGATCGCGTCCATGGCAATCGTCTGGGTCGCGTTCGCCTCGCCGCCAGCTTACGCGCGCTCGTCCGCCTCTTCCACCTGGTCGCAGCCCGATGAAGCCGAGTTGACTTCACACGAGCACTACCGGAACAAGTCCGGTCAGGACGTGCATTCACCAGCAAAAACGACGAACGGCAGGGTCCCTGCCGGGGCATCGGCAAAATGCGCCGACGGCACCTACAGCTTCAGCCGGCATCACTCGGGAACGTGCTCTCGGCACGGCGGAGTGGCTCAGTGGGAGTGAGGGATGAGCCGGCTAATCGATTCGATGCGAATGGAAGAGCCGGCACAGCACGATTCGAATAAGTCACGCTTCAGGTGGCTTATCCCCACGAGCCGTCGGCGCGTAGCCGGCTGCCCGACACGCGTCCTACGTCATACTCAATGCAACTGCCGCTTCAAATCCGACAGCTCGGAATGCATCGTCGACACAGCACGCTTTAGATTGCCGTCGACGTTGCCCGCCTTCTGGCAAGCGCGCTCGGCCCGATCGCCGATTTCCTCCATCTGGTCGATGCATTCGCGCATCTGAGTTTCGTCGTGCGATTTCATCACCGATTGCGCCGACTGACACTGTTTGTTCAATTCTTCGACGCAGGTCTTCAAATCCTGCGGCACGGACGATTGCGCACTCTGGCAGCTACGCGATGCCTCACTGATCGTTTGTTTGATGTGCGAAAACCGTTTCTGAATCTCGTTACTTTGTAGCATGGTCGACTCCTTCACGAACCGGTCCTAGATGAGCCATGGCAGCCCCGCGGGGCGGCTGCCCCGTCGTCATCCGTCCGCTTCGTCGATCGAGTTCGACACCGTTCGGCAGCGAACGTGACGAACGCACGGAAGCGACGAATGGCGATTCAAGTCTAGGCGATACCAGCAATTGCGATTGCCGCTCGCGGCTTCTTTTCGCGAACGACGCACCGAGTCTTTCGACCCGATATGCAAAACGACTGCCCCGCCCGAACGATCGACGGCGCGTCGAGCTCATCGGTCATCGCGCCGTCGGCGCCGTCGCTTGAATGCGCGAATAGACGCGCAAGATATGGACCGCGGCGGTGTAGGCCGCCAGATACGAGAAGGGCCCCGCAGGACGTTCGTCCGCGGAGCCCTTCCCTTTGCATGTAGCTCGTCTTCGCTCGCTCCGCTCACGCATCAGGGCGCGTGCGCAGGCGAGCCGATACGGCTATGCGCTTACTTCAACGGCATCCATTTGCCGCCTTCGGCCTTGTACACCGTGATGCCGCCGTTCTTCAGGTCGCCCTTGTTGTCGTACTGCAGATGCGGGGTCGTCACAGCCGGCATGTCGGTCTTGGCGAGGAACGGCAGGTACTTCGCCGGATCCGTCGAGTTAGCCTTCTTCATGGCCGCGAGCAACGCCATCGTGCCGTCGTATGCGTACGGCGAATACGTCTCGACTTCCGTGCCGAACGCCTTCTTGTACTTTTCCACATACTGCTTGCCACCCGGCATCTGTTCGAGCGGAACGCCGGCCAACGTCGAGAACGAACCGTCGGCTGCGTCGCCGGCGATCTTCAGGAAGTCGGGCGTATGGACCATCTCGCCGCCCATCAGCGGAGCCTTGATCCCAAGCGTCTTCATTTGCTTGAGCATCGGCGCGGCTTGCGCGTCAGCGCCGCCGAAATAAATCAGATCCGGTTGCACGCCCTTCAGGTTCGTCAGGATCGACTTGAAGTCGGTCGCCTTGTCGTTCGTGAATTCGCGCTTGACGATCGTCGCACCAGCCGCCTTCGCAGCCTTTTGGAACTGATCGGCCAGACCTTGGCCGTAAGCCGTGCGGTCGTCCACGATCGCGATCTTCTTCATGCCCAGGTTCTTCACGGCGTACGCGCCCGCGACCGAACCCTGTTGCGTGTCCGAAGTCATCATGCGGAACGTCGTCTTGAAGCCTTGCTGCGTATATTCAGGCGCCGTCGCCATCGCAACTTCGGGGATGCCCGCGTTCGCGTAGATGCGCGAAGCCGGGATCGTCGTGCCCGAGTTGAAGTGGCCGATCATGCCCTTGATGCCGTCGTCGACGAGCTTTTGCGCGACCGTCGTGCCCGTGCGCGGGTCCGCTTGGTCGTCGGCCGAATCCAGCACGAATTCGACTTGCTTGCCGCCGATCACAGGCTTGGTGGCGTTCATGTCGGCGATCGCGAGCTTCACGCCGTTTTGGAAATCGGTGCCGTAGTGCGCTTGCGCGCCCGTCATCGGGCCGGCAAAACCAATCTTCACTTGCTCAGCTTGCTCTGCGTTTGCGGTCCCCACCAGCGACATTGCCGCAACGAGCGTCGCGCCTGCCAGCGTTTTCATTTTGTGCTGCATAGCTTCTCCTAGATCCAAGGTAGTTGGAAGCGCCTAACGGGGTGGCCGCACCGCTTCCGTGTTTGATTCGATCGGCAAGGGTGGCTTAGCCTATCGTCATCAAATTCGCATTGCCGCCCGCCGCCGCCGTGTTTACGCTCACCGAGCGTTCCGTCAGCAACCGCTCGAGCGCGTAATCTTCATCGCCGTTTTCCAGCGCGTGGGTCGACACACCCTGCACCGAGACGATGGGGCCCGGACGCTGGGCCACTTCCTTCACGAGCGACAGCAATTCGTCGCTGTCGCCTTCAAACAGCACCGCATCGATCGACGCGTCCGCATGCTTTTGCACCTCGGCGAACGGCTTGAGCTGCGCGGGCAAGGCGGCGACGAGCGCCTCGCCGGCCGCACCCGAGAACAGCGCACGGTTGCCCGTCGCGAGTACCGCAGCAAATTGCGCGCGCGCCCCGCTTGCCGTCGAAGGCACGCAGGATACCGTGCCGCGCGCGCCGAGCGTATAAGTGTTGCGCTCGCCCGTCGGGCCCGGCAACACGGCCGTCGCCCCCGCGGGCATATTTGCGAGATAGCCGTCGCAGCGCGCGGCGAGCGCGGGCTGGCGTTCGGCGATGAGCCAGTCGCGCAACGCCGTGAGCGCGGCGCGCGGGTTCAAGCGCTCCCCGCTGCGTTCCGTTTCCGCGCCGCGTGCAGCGCCATCGGCCACGAGCGCGGCCGCGAGCGATTTCGGCAGCCCCGCCGGACGCTTCGCCAGCAGGCGTTGCAGATAGAGCGCACCACCCGCCTTCGGTCCCGTGCCCGACAACCCTTCGCCGCCGAACGGCTGCACGCCGACGACCGCGCCGATCACGTTGCGGTTCACGTAGATGTTGCCCACGTGAGCACGCGAAATGACGTGCGCGATGGTTTCGTCGATGCGCGTATGGATGCCCAGCGTGAGGCCATAGCCCGTCGCCTTGATCTGCTCGAGCAGCGGGTCGAGCGCGCTGCGGCGATAGCGGACCACATGCAGCACGGGCCCGAACACTTCACGCTTGAGCTCGTCGAGGCTATCGAGCTCGATCAGTGTAGGCGGCACGAACGTGCCATGCGCGCATGCGTCGGGCAGCGGCAGTTGCGTGATCGCACGCCCTTTCTCGCGCAGCGCGGCCACGTGCACATCGATCGTGCGCTTGGCTTCGGCGTCGATGACAGGGCCGACGTCCGTCGAAAGGCGGTCGGGATTGCCGAGCGCGAGCTCGTACATCGCGCCCTTAAGCATCGTCAGCGTGCGGTCGGCGACGTCGTCCTGCAAGCACAGCACGCGCAGTGCCGAGCAGCGCTGGCCGGCCGAATCGAACGCCGATTGCATGACGTCGGCAACGACTTGCTCTGCGAGCGCCGACGAATCGACGATCATCGCGTTTTGGCCGCCCGTCTCCGCGATCAGCGGAATCGGTTTGCCGTCCGGATCGAGACGACCCGCGAGCGTCTTGTTGATGAGGCGCGCGACTTCGGTCGAACCCGTGAACATGACCGCGCGTGTGCGGGCATCGGCGACGAGCGCGGCGCCCACGGTTTCGCCGTCGCCGGGCAACAGCTGCACGGCGCCCGCGGGCACGCCCGCCTCGCGCAGCAGGCGAACGGCCTGCGCGGCGATCAGCGGCGTTTGCTCGGCGGGCTTGGCCAGCACCGTGTTGCCCGCTGCCAATGCGGCGGCCACCTGCCCCATGAAGATCGCGAGCGGGAAGTTCCACGGGCTGATGCAAACCACGGGACCGAGCGGCCGATGCGTATCGTTGGAAAACTCGCTGCGGATTTGCGCCGCGTAATAGCGCAGGAAATCGACCGCCTCCCGGATCTCGGCGATCGCGTTCGGCAGCGACTTGCCCGCCTCACGCACGATGAGGCCCATCAGCGTATGCATCTGCGCTTCGAGCAGATCAGCGGCACGCGCCAAGCAATCGGCGCGCGCATCGACGGGCGTGGCTTGCCAGATCGGAGCCGCGGCGACGGCGGCGGCGAGCGCCACATGCACGTCCTCGCGCGTCGCTTCCACGACCGAGCCCACGACATCGCGGTGATCGGCCGGATTGCGCACGGCGCGCTCGATGCGGCCGGCCGTGCTCGAAGCCGGGAGCTCGCCCGACTCGAGCATCGGCGCGGCACGCCACGGATGGTGCGCACTCGCGAGCAGCGCCGAGGAGAGCGACGCCAAACGATGCTCGTTCGACAGATCGAGGCCCATCGAGTTGGGGCGCTCATCGCCGTAGAGATCGCGCGGCAGGGGAATCTTTGCATGCGGCGCGCCGAGCGGCATGATCCGCGAAGCTTCGTCGACGGGATCTTCGACGAGCGCGGAAACCGGTACGGTTTCGTCGGCGATGCGGTTGACGAACGAGGTATTGGCCCCGTTCTCGAGCAGCCGGCGCACGAGATAAGCCAGCAGCGTCTCATGGGTGCCGACCGGTGCGTAGATTCGGCACGGGCGGTTCAGCTTCTCGCGGCCCGTCACTTCTTCGTAGAGCGGCTCGCCCATGCCGTGCAGGCATTGGAACTCGTACTGGCCGGGGTAGTAGTTCTGGCCGGCCAAATGATAGATGGCCGCCAGCGTGTAAGCGTTGTGCGTCGCGAACTGCGGGAACACGGCGTCGGGTGCGCCGAGCAGCTTCTTCGCGCAGGCCAGGTACGAGACGTCCGTATACACCTTGCGCGTGTAGACGGGATAGCCCTCGAGCCCGTCGAGTTGCGCGCGCTTGATCTCGCTGTCCCAGTACGCGCCTTTCACGAGGCGCACCATGATGCGGTGACGGCTGCGGCGAGCAAGATCGACCACGTAATCGATCAAGAACGGGCAGCGCTTTTGATACGCCTGAATGACGAACCCGATACCGTTCCATCCCGCGAGTTCGGGATCGAAGCAGAGGGCTTCGAGCAGATCGAGCGACAACTCGAGGCGGTCGGCTTCCTCGGCGTCGATGTTCAGGCCGATGTCATAGCGACGCGCGAGCGCGGCGAGCGAGCGCACACGCGGCAACAGCTCGCTCATCGTGCGCTCTTGCTGAGTGCGCGAGTAACGCGGGTGCAGCGCCGAGAGCTTGATCGAAATGCCGGGGCCTTCGTAAATGCCACGGCCGCCGGCGGCTTTGCCGATGGCATGAATGGCTTGCTCGTACGAGGCGTAGTAGCGCTGCGCGTCTTCTTCCGTCGTCGCGGCCTCGCCCAGCATGTCGTACGAGTAACGGAACCCCCGCGCCTCGTACTTGCGGCTGTTCGCGAGCGCTTCGGAAATGGTCTCGCCTGTCACGAACTGCTCGCCCATCAGGCGCATCGCCATGTCGACGCCCTTGCGGATCAACGGTTCGCCGCCCTTGCCGATGAGCCGCGTCAGCGCCGAGGACAAGCCCGCTTCGCTGTTGGTCGTCACGAGCTTGCCCGTGATCATGAGGCCCCACGTGGCCGCGTTGACGAACAACGACGGCGCATGTCCCATGTGCGATTTCCAATCGCCCTTGCTGATCTTGTCGCGAATCAGCGCGTCGCGCGTGGCGCGATCGGGAATGCGCAACAGCGCTTCGGCCAGGCACATCAGGGCGACGCCTTCCTGGCTCGACAGCGAAAACTCGTGAATGAGGCCTTCGACGCCGCCGCCGGTACGCTTGGCGCGCAAGGTTTCGACGAGCTTGGTCGCCATCTTGCCGACATCGGCCGCCAACGACTCGGGCAAGCGCGCCTCGCCGATCAGAAACGGCACGCACTCGGGCTCCGGGCGGCGGTATGCGGCAGTGATGGCCGCGCGCAGCACCGATTGCGGCTGCACGTTTTGCGCGAAATCGAGGAACGGGTGCGGTGCGCCATCCTCCTCGTGCTCGGGCGCCGAGCCGTCGCCGAAGTCCGCGTTGATCGATACACCGGAAAGCTCGGGCGGCAGTTGGCCGTGTTCGATCTTCTCGAGATAGGCAAAGATCGCCTGCTTGATGAGCCAATGCGGCGTGCGTTCGAGCCGGGAGGCGGCTTCTTTGAGACGGGAGCGGAGGAGGTCGTCGACTTTGACGCCTAAGGTAGTGCTGGCCATGGTTCCTTCGATCGCCGGCGGCGCCGGCCGATATGTGCAAAGTTCGCCGAATCGTACGCCTCCCAATAAAAAGGTGCAACCAAAACGCAAGGTTGGTTGCACCCCAAGCAAACCCTTTACCGGCAAGGGTTGCCACAAAATCCAGGCGCGCCGGGCTTACACGGTTGCGCTCGGTATTTTCCCTTACCTGAAATCGGTCCCACCGCCCTACGGGCGAGCGCTGGAATGCCGTTAACGCAGGAAAGCGCCCCAACGCGCGATGAGCGTAGGGAAAGGAAAGGTAAAAATGGAAAAGTGGCTCGTATTCGGCGCGGTTTGGATGATGGCCGTGGTATGCCTGACGCTGTTCGTGCGCGGCGCATCGCCGGCGCGTGAACGCGCTTTGGCGCTCGCCCGCGTGCGCCAAGCTCGACAGCAGGCCGAGGCGGCGGCAAACGACGCGCGCATGTCCGAACAACGCGGCTGAGAGGCCGGCCAAAGAGGCCCATCATGATCTGTTCCAACGAAAGCCGGTCTTGCGCGCGCCATGCGCCGCAGACGCGGCGTCAACGCTCCCCGGTCGCCGCTTGCGCACGGCCGCTCACCTCGCCCACGCCCAGCTACACGAATCGCGTCCGCACGCGCGCCCGCGCTGCGCGCAGCCGCCTGCGCTACTACTGAGCCGAAGCGCAGGCGGATGGGCGCCTGGCGCGCGCCGCGCGCGGGGCCCGCGGCCGGTGCCCGCGGGATATCGCCGGCTTATCGGCTTGTCCGCTTCAGGAGGCTGGCTTCGTCGGCCAGATCCGGCCCGTCAAATATCGAGCGGGTCCACCTCGACGCTCCACCGTATGACACCTTTCAACGTGCGCAACGGCGCTTGCCAAGCACGCAGCGTCGCGAGCAGCGACGCGCGCGATGCACTCTCGAGCAATAGCTGAGCGCGATGAACGTTTGCCACCTTGACGATCGTCATCGGCACCGCATCGTAGACGGTCACCCGCTCCGCATGCGGGATCTCGCCTAGAGCCGCGCAAGCGTGGCCAAGAAACGCCAGCGCCGCCTCGAGCGTTTTGGCTTCGGCACGCAGCAGCGCCTGATAGACGAACGGCGGTAGCTGCGCATCGCGGCGTTCGGCGAGTGTCGCATTGGCGAAGCCGACATAATCGTGGCGCGCGAGCGCGTGATAGAGCGCGTGCCGCGTATAGCGCGTCTGCACCAGCACTTCGCCAGGCAAACCCGCCCGCCCCGCGCGCCCGCTCACCTGCATCAGTTGCGCGAACAGCCGCTCGCCCGCGCGGAAATCGTGCGAAAACAGCGCCGCATCGGCGTTGAGCACGCCCACGAGCGACACACGCCGAAAATCATGGCCCTTGGCGATCATCTGCGTGCCGACCAGGATGTCGACTTCCCCGGCGTGCACGTTGGAAAAGAGCGTCTGAGCGCTGCCCTTGCGGCGCGTGCTGTCGGCGTCGATGCGCAGCACGCGCGCGCCGGGCACGATCTGAGAGAGCGTCTCTTCGACGCGCTGCGTGCCTCGGCCGAGCGGCGCGATATCGACGTTGCCACACTCGGGGCAAGCGCGCGGCACACGCGCCTCCCAGCCGCAGTGATGGCACCGAAGTGTGTGCTCGCTCTTGTGCAACACGACGTACGCGCTACAGCGCGGGCAGCCGGCCACCCACCCGCACGCGTCGCACGCGAGCACCGGCGCATAGCCGCGACGGTTCAGAAAAACGAGGCTTTGTTCGCCGCGTTCGAGGCGCGCCTTCAAAGCGGCAGCCAGAGGCCCGGAGATGCCGTCGACGCTGCCGCGCCCCCGCCGACGCTCTTCCTCCAAATCGATCATTCTGACCGTCGGCAGCGCCGAGTCGGCCACGGCGCGCCGTGCGAGCGAGAGCCGGCGATAGCGGCCCTGCTCGGCCTGCCACCAGCTTTCCAGCGAGGGCGTGGCGGAGCCGAGCACGACAGCCACGCCGCGTTGCTTGGCCCGCCAAATCGCGAGGTCGCGTGCAGAATAGCGCAACCCCTCTTGCTGTTTGTAGGCCGGCTCGTGTTCTTCGTCGACGACGATCAGCGCCAGCTCCGGCATCGAGGCCAGCACCGCCAACCGCGTGCCGAGGACGACGCGCGCCCGGCCGGTGTGGGCGGCGAGCCAGCTGCGCACGCGCTCGCCGTCCGCCATTGCGCTATGCAACGTGACGATGGCGTCTTGACCGAATTGCGCGGTGAAGCGTGCACGAAACGCCGCTTCGAACTGCGGCGTCAGGTTGATCTCAGGCACGAGGACAAGCGCTTGCGCGTGGGGCCGGGCTGCGAACAAGGCTTCGATCGCGCGCAAATACACCTCGGTTTTGCCGCTGCCGGTAACGCCGTGCAGCAGAAAAGGAGCGAAGCCCTGCGCCGCGGCGATCGCCTCGACCGCCTGCGCTTGCTCGTCGGTCAGCGCGGGGCGCTGGTTGTCGTCATCCGGCTCGCCCGGTGCGTCGCCGTCCTCGGCTTCACCGGTGCGGCCCACCGCGGCGACACCGGCATCCGCTTCGACATCGACCCATCCCTCGGCCTGCCACGCCTGCAAGGTTGCACCGGCCTTCGGGTGCAGCGCGCGCGCCTCGGACAGGTCGAGCGAGCGCGCGGCGGCGAGAGCATCGGCGAGCCGGCGCAACGCGGCCGCTCGCACCGGCAACGCTCCCGGCAGGGCGGCCCGGCCAGCCTCGGTCAACCGAAAGCGGGGCGCGGCGGCAAACAGCCGCGGCCACTTCTCGGCATCGCGCAACGCCTGCGGCAGCGCCGGCAACGCGACCTCGCCAAGGGAGCGCTGGTAATAGTCGGCGGCGAATGCGACTAGCGCAAGCCACTCGGCCGCTAGCGGCGCGCACCCGTCGCACGCGGCCCGCACGTCTCGCACGCGTTCGGGCGGCACTTCGGTGCGATCGCTCACCTCGACGACGAGCCCCACGATGTTGCGCTTGCCGAACGGAACGGCGACGAGCGTGCCAGGCCCGGGCGCGGGCGACTGGACGCAGCGATAGTCGAAGAGGGTCGGCAACGGATGGTCGAGCGCGACGCGAACGAACACCTCGCTCATCCTGGACGGCTCCGGGGCGCTTCGCCGCGTGAGGCGCTCCGTCCCCCATGCATCGAGACTCGACCGGACGGCACCAACTTAAAGTAAAACATGAGATTCGCCGCTAACCTATGGATCTCGCTGGACTTTACCGACTGCCCCGCGTCGCTTGTGGATAACTTTGTTGAAAAGTGCCCCCGCCGAGCCGAAACAGGGCCGCCGCGCTGACGTTCTGTGGGCAATCGCACATTGGGCCGGCCGCTCGCAAAGCCTTGTCGAACAAGGCCTGAGCCGCTGCCGTACATCGTTTGCGTGCCAGCGTCAACCTCTCTTCGCTCTACCGCGCCGCAACGAGAAGAATGTGTATAAGTCAAGACTTGACAAGCGCAAGACGGCCCGGCGATGCCATTTTTCAGCGTGTCCGCGCCCTAGAGCGAGAGCCCAGCTGTGTGCGGCGCAACATAACCGCTCGGTCAGCCGCCGCTTGCCTGCGCGCGCATCGCCCGACTGTATTGATGAACTTCATCGACGAGCTCCGCAACATTTTCGGGCGGAGCGAATTGAGAAATCCCGTGCCCGAGATTGAAGACGTGCCCCGGGTGATTGCCGTAACTATCGAGCACCGCCCGGGCTTGCTCGCGAATGGCCGCCGGGGGCGCGAACAGCGCCGCGGGATCGAGATTGCCCTGCAGGGCGACGCGCGAGCCGACTCGCTCGCGGGCCGCACCCAGATTGACCGTCCAATCGAGCCCGACCGCGTCCACGCCGCAAGCGGCGATATCGTCGAGCCAAAGGCCCCCGCCCTTCGTGAACGTGACGACCGGCACGCGGCTCCCTTCGTGCTCGCGCACGAGCCGCCGCACCACGGCCTCGATGTATTGAAGCGAAAACCGTTGAAAAATACCGTCCGCGAGCGCCCCGCCCCAGGTGTCGAAGATCATCACGGCTTGCGCCCCTGCGCGAATCTGCGCATTGAGATACGCGGCGACGGCCTCGGCGTTGATGTGCAAGATCCGGTGCATCAAATCGGGGCGCGCGTACAGCATCGACTTCACCGTGCGGAAATCGTCGGAGCCTGCGCCCTCGACCATGTAACAGGCAAGCGTCCAGGGGCTGCCCGAAAAGCCGATGAGCGGCACGCGCTGGCGGCCCTGCCCGTCCGTGAGCGCTCGGCGAATCGAACGCACGGCGTCGGTCACATAACCGAGCGTGGCGTCGATATCGGGCACGCGCAGCCGCGCGACATCCTCCTCCGTGCGAACCGGATGGGCGAAGCGCGGACCCTCTCCCGCCGCGAACGACAACCCCAACCCCATTGCATCGGGGACGGTGAGGATGTCGGAGAACAAAATCGCGGCATCGAGCGGAAAGCGCTCGAGCGGCTGCAACGTGACTTCCGTCGCGAAATCGGGGTTCTTGGCCAAACCGAGGAAGCTGCCTGCCCGTGCGCGGGTGGCGTTGTACTCGGGCAGATACCGGCCCGCCTGCCGCATGAGCCAAATCGGCGTGTAGTCGGTGGGCTGACGCAGCAGCGCGCGAAGGAACGTATCGTTGAGCAAAGTCGAGGGCACGGGAGGAAAGCGCAAGGCGAAGCGGAGAAGACGGCCATTTTACCGGAGCGGCGATCTCGTTCGGGCCGGAATCGGCTTTCGCGACGCGGGGCTCGCCCGCGGCATTTTGGTACAGCTATGATCGAACGCTGCGTCTATGCCATAGCGGCCTTGCTGCCAAAACCCAAGGAGACCTTCGAATGACCCTGAAAAACCTGCTTCGCCTTTCGATCGGCGCGCTCGCGCTGGCGGCATCGTGTACAGGTACGGCGTTCGCGCAGGCAAGCGGCGCGGCGCCCAGCGCGAGCCCCGCCGCGGCCGGCTCGCGCCTGGATGCCGTGATCGCGCGCGGCGTGCTGCGCATCTGCACGACGGGCGATTACAAGCCGTATTCGTTTTTGAAGGCCGACGGTACGTTCGAAGGCATCGACATCGACATGGCTGAATCGTTGGCCAAGTCGCTCGGCGTCAAGGCGGACTTCGTCAAAACGACTTGGTCTAACCTCATGAGCGACTTTCTCGCGAAATGCGATATTGCCGTCGGGGGCGTATCGACCTCGCTCGAGCGGCAAAAGCGCGTGTTCTTCACGCAGCCCTACATGGTGGACGGCAAAGCGCCGATCACCCGCTGCGCCGACGCCGAGAAGTACCAGACGCTGGCGCAAATCGACCAGCCCGGCACGCGCGTGATCGTCAATCCGGGCGGCACCAACGAGCGCTTCGCCAAGCAATATCTGTCACATGCGAAGCTGACGGTCTATCCCGACAACGTCTCGATCTTCAAGCAGATCCTGGAAGGCAAAGCGGATGTGATGGTGACCGACGCATCGGAAACCCTGCTCCAACAAAAGCTCAACCCTGGCCTCTGCTCGGTACATCCCGACAAACCGTTCCAATACGGCGAAAAGGCCTACATGGTGCCGCAGGGCGATGTGACGTATCAGCAATACGTCGATCAATGGCTGCACCTAGCGCGTGAAACGGGGCAGTTCGAGTCGATTAAGGACAAGTGGCTAAAGTAGGCCGCTGGCGGTCGGGCATAGGGGGCGCATCGCGCCCCCGCATCGAGTCTATTGAGGCACGCGCGGCGCCGGCGCGTTTGCGCGATGCGTGGCGCCGAACAGCCGCTCGTGCTCGATCTTCACGCATACGTTCATGGCAACGTCGAGGCCTGCCGCCGTCGCTCGCGCAGCAGCCTCGTCGTTGATCACGCCCACTTGCAGCCAGAGGGATCTGGCGCCGATGGCGATGGCTTCTTCTGCGACGGCTACGGTTTCTTCGGGTCGGCGAAACACGTCGACCATTTCAATGGCGGCGCCTTCCTGCGCGAGCGCGTGTGCGGCGATGGCAAGCGACGCATAACAGCGCTGGCCCAACACGCCGGCGGTATCGTTGGCGTAGGCCGGATTGACCGGAACGATGCGATAGCCGTGCGACTGCATGTAGGCCGCCACCGAGTGGCTCGGACGGTAGGCGTGGTTGGACAGCCCGACCACGGCAATCACGCGATCGCGGTCCAGGATGCGTTTCAGACTCTCGGGCTCGTTCATTGTGTAGACATGAATGGTAAAAGTGCCGGCACACGCAACGCTCGGTAAATTCCGCGCGCGCCATGCGAGCATGAGGGCCATGGTAAGCCGACGATTGCGCAGACGAAACCCATTTTGGTGTATTCCCCGACAAATTGGCCGGAGTACTTTTTGGGCGTTATTTCTTTTGTTCCGATCGTCGGAAATACTGACGCAATTTCTCTTTTTTGTTGGTAAAAATGTCCTGAGCGCCTTATCTGGCGGGCGTTACAACCTGAAACACTTTGTTACCGCGTCGGGTTCTCAATTCGCCCACAATGCCTTTCAACGGTTTCAACACAGACGTTGGGTCGGCGTGCATTGATTGAACGCTTCCTGATCGGCGGTGCCGAATCCCCCCATGGGGGCCTCTTTGTTGGAGTCGTTGCCGATGCCCGGGTGTGGGTGGTCTTCTTCGGCTCCTTCATTGGTCTCCTCGCGCTAACCCCGTAGCGTGTGGTTTTTAGCGGGCTATCAAGCCCGCTTTTTTTTTGTTGCGACCGGAGTTAGCGCTTTAGCGGTTACTCCGGTCCCATGCAGAGCACGACGGGAGTTAGCGCTTCAGCGGTTACTCCCGTCCCATGGCAGAGCCCCCCGCCAGCCGAGCGCCATAGCGCCCGCGCAATCAGCCTGCCTGCGGCTTCCCGTGCTCTAGTTCGTCGATCATCCGTTCGCGCATCACGAACTTTTGCACCTTGCCCGTGATCGTCATCGGCATTTCGTCGACGAAGCGAACGTAGCGCGGCACCTTGTAATGCGCGATCTGCCCCTGGCAATAGGCTCTGACCTCTTCCTCCGTCAGCGTTTCGCCGGACCGCACGACGATCCACGCGCACACTTCCTCGCCATACTTCTCGTCAGGCACGCCGAACACTTGGACGCTCTGGATCTTCGGGTGCCTAAACAAGAACTCTTCGACCTCGCGAGGGTAGATGTTTTCCCCGCCGCGAATCAGCATGTCTTTCAAGCGGCCGACAATGTTGCAATAGCCCTGCTCGTCGATCGTCGCCAGATCGCCCGTGCGCATCCATCCATCGACGATCGCCTCTCGTGTGCGCGGCTCGTCGTCCCAATACCCTTTCATGATCGAGTAGCCACGCGTCCACAGTTCGCCCGTTTGACCCACCGGTACGGTGTTGCCCATTGCATCGACCACCTTTGCTTCGAGATGCGGCTGAATGCGGCCGACCGTCGACGTGCGTTTGTCGATGGGATCGGTCGTCGAGCTTTGAAACGAAACGGGACTCGTCTCCGTCATGCCGTACGCGATCGTGATCTCCGATTGATGCATGCGCGAAATCACGTGCTTCATCGTCTCGATGGGGCACGGCGAGCCGGCCATGATGCCGGTGCGCAGCGACGACAGATCGAATGACGCGAACTCGGAGTGCTCCAGTTCGGCGATGAACATCGTCGGCACGCCATGCAACGCGGTGCAGCGCTCCTCGGCCACTGCCGCGAGCGCCGCGCCGGGTTCGAACGCTTCGCCGGGAAACACCATCTTCGCGCCCGTCGACACGCTCGCGAGCACCGACAGCACCATGCCGAAGCAGTGATAGAGCGGCACCGGGATGCACAGCGCATCGTTCTCGGAAAAGCGCATGGCCGTCGCGATGAAACGTGCGTTGTTGACCACGTTGCGATGCGTGAGCGTGGCGCCCTTCGGGTGGCCGGTCGTGCCGCTCGTGAATTGAATGTTGATCGGATCGTCGGCCGACAATGTCGCGTCGATCGCTGCAAAGTCCATGGAATCGAGTGCGACCCGCCCTGCTTCGATCGCGTCGGAGAACGTCAACATACCCGGCGTCGCCGTGTCGCACATGCGCACCACCATCCGCAGGTTCGGCAAGCGCGCTGAGCGCAGATTGCCCGCCTCGCATTGCGCGAGCTCGGGCGCGAGCGTCTGCAGCATCTCCACGTATTTCGAGGTCTTGAAGCACTCGGCCGTGATGATGGCGCAGCAGCCGGACTTATTCAGTGCGTACTCGAGTTCCGAGAGCCGGTAGGCGGGATTGATGTTGACGAGAATGGCGCCGATGCGCGCCGTCGCAAACTGCGTCAGCAACCACTCGACGCGATTCGGAGACCAAATTCCAACGCGCTCGCCCCGCACGATGCCAAGTGTTGCCAGCCCCGCCGCCAGCACATCGACTTCGGCGGCGAACTCGCGCCATGTCCATCGAATACCCTGCTCTGGGAATACGACGGCAGGCCGCTCGGGAAACCGCCCGGCCGTATCGGAGAGAAGTCGTCCAATGGTCGCGTCGCTCAAGGGGATGTCGGTAGCCCCTCGAACGTAGGAAAGGCCGTTGACCGGCGCAATAAGGGCGCCTTCCTCGGGAAGCTGCGTCGCCATCTCGATGTCTCCAAAGTCGCGTAGGAATTTTTGGACTGATTCTGCCACCGAGCGACGTCGGCCCGCATCAAGTCTTACCCGCAGCAAAATGTCGCGGACACGCGTCTCATTAAGAAAAAACGCCGCTTGGACCTAACCAAGCGGCGTTAAATATCCTACCAATCGTCTTCTTCGGCCCCGGTTGCCGTTGCCGTTCGCCGTGCGAGAGACAACGGCGGTGCGCGAAGCGATTTTGTCAGTGGCTCTGCGAGCGCAATTTGCGCAGGCGGGCGATGGCGGCAAGCTGAGCCGTGGCGTATGCCAGTTCAGCCTGAGCCGTCGCGTACTCGATGTTCGAGCCCGAGTTCTGCAGGGCTTCCTCGGCACGCTTGCGCGCCTGTTCAGCCTTGGCCTCGTCGAGATCCTTGCCGCGAATCGCGGTATCGGCGAGCACGGTCACGGCGCCCGGCTGCACTTCGAGAATGCCGCCGGCAACGAACACGAACTCTTCTTCGCCGCTTTCCGCCTCGATGCGCACCGCACCGGGACGAATACGCGTAATGAGCGGCGTATGGCCCGGCAGGATGCCGAGTTCGCCGGCTTCGCCCGGCAGCGCGACGAATTTCGCCTGGCCCGAGAAGATCTGCTCTTCCGCGCTGACGACGTCTACTTTGATGGTTGCCATATCGCTTCCTATGTCGAACAGAGTTGCCGCTTTAGCTGCCGGCTGCCGTTAGCGCATCTCGCGCGTCGCGCAGCCCGCGCACAGCACGCGAACGGATTCCATGCGGAGCACGGTGAACCCGATGCGTGCTTGCGAGCCCGGCCATCCGTGCGGCCGCCGGGCCTGCGTGCCAAGCGGGCACACTCGGTTACTGGATCTTCTTGGCCTTTTCGAAGGCTTCGTCGATCGTGCCGACCATGTAGAACGCCTGCTCGGGCAGATGATCGCACTCGCCTTCGACGATCATCTTGAAGCCGCGGATCGTTTCCTTCAGCGGCACATACTTGCCAGGCGAACCCGTGAACACTTCGGCAACGTGGAACGGCTGCGACAGGAAACGCTGGATCTTACGCGCACGAGCGACCGACAGCTTGTCTTCCGGCGACAGTTCGTCCATGCCCAGAATCGCGATAATGTCGCGCAGTTCCTTGTAGCGCTGCAGCGTTTGCTGCACGCCGCGCGTGATCGAGTAATGCTCTTCGCCGATGACGTTCGGGTCGATCTGACGCGAGGTCGAATCGAGCGGGTCCACCGCGGGGTAGATACCGAGCGAAGCGATGTCACGCGAGAGCACGACCGTTGCGTCCAAGTGACCGAACGTCGTCGCGGGCGACGGGTCGGTCAGGTCGTCCGCAGGCACGTACACGGCTTGCACCGACGTAATCGAGCCCTTCTTCGTCGACGTGATGCGCTCTTGCAGCTTGCCCATTTCTTCAGCCAGCGTCGGCTGATAACCCACGGCCGACGGCATCCGGCCGAGCAGTGCCGACACTTCGGTACCGGCCAGCGTGAAACGGTAGATGTTGTCGACGAAGAACAGCACGTCGAGACCTTCGTCACGGAAGTGCTCGGCCATCGTGAGGCCCGTCAGCGCCACGCGCAGACGGTTGCCCGGCGGCTCGTTCATCTGACCGTACACGAGCGCGACCTTGTCGAGCACGTTCGAGTCTTTCATTTCGTGGTAGAAGTCGTTCCCTTCACGGGTACGCTCGCCCACGCCCGCGAACACGGAGTAACCGCCGTGCTCCTTCGCGATGTTGTTGATGAGCTCCATCATGTTCACGGTCTTGCCC
>Ga0157369_10002814_pt1 | contig 20759 bp, 18 predicted proteins | sample C25metaG_FD_113461 | JGI IMG/M metagenome (GOLD analysis project Ga0157369, IMG submission 113461) | Corn rhizosphere microbial communities from Kellogg Biological Station, Michigan, USA - C2-5 metaG | ecosystem: Host-associated > Plants > Roots > Rhizosphere > Soil | place: USA: Michigan...
CGCCAAAGCGGACTGGCTCGACCCCGGCGCGGTCGCGCGTTCCGCCGCTCATCTCGCGGACGCCGACGCCGCCCTCGACTGGGCGATGCGCAGGGAGTGGAAGCAAGCCGTGAGTGAACGCGGTGGAACGATCAGCTATCGGCCGGGAGAAGCGCCCGCCGAACTCGTCCGCCGGGTCGTCGCTCGAGCGATCCGCAAGCTTGCCACCGAGGGCGACCCCGACCTGCGCGGCGCCGAGCTCGACCGCTTGCTGGCGACGCTGAGCGAAGGCGGGACAGCCACGATCCGGGGCGTGCTATGCAGCAGCGGCCGCGAATGGCGCTTCGCCCCGGCACCGGCGCGGAGCAGGTGAGGAGAGCTTGATGACCGACGATGCTTCCGAATCCAAGCTGATCGACGCCAAGATCGAGTCCCTTCCCGGTTGGCGCGGCGACACTCTCGCCCGAATCCGCAAGCTCATTCGAGAAGCCGACCCCGACGTCGTCGAGACGGTGAAATGGCGCAAGGCTTCGAACCCGGCCGGAGTGCCGGTGTGGGAGCACTCGGGCATCCTCTGCACGGGCGAGACCTACCGGGATAAGGTCAAGCTGACCTTTGCCCGGGGCGCTTCGCTCGCGGACCCGAAACGGCTGTTCAATTCCAGCCTCGACGGCGGCACCCGCCGGGCCATCGACATCGCCGAGGGCGAGGAGATCGACGCCGCCGCGCTGAAGGCACTGGTCCGCAAAGCGGTCGCCGCGAACCTCGCCTCCAAAAAGCGCTAGCCTCTTGCTGCGCTCCGGTTAGGTTGCGCTGCATTCGGGAGGAGTGCGCATGCGTCATTTGCAATGGTTTCTCGTCGCCGCGACAGCCGTTGCGGTTCCTCAGGCCGTGTCCGTCGCCGCTCCGCCGGCCGCGACCGTTCCGGCCAATGCCGAGGACGCCCGCCTCACCGCATTCCTCGATGCCGAATTCGCCCAGGACCTGAAGCTCAGGCCCCAGCTCGCGACCCGGCTCGGTTTGAAGGAGGGCGACGACCGGCTCGATGATATCAGCGACGCCGGCCAGCTCCAGCGGCTTCAGGCGCGGCGCGCCAGCGTCGCCCGGATGAAGGCCCTGTTCGACCGTTCCAGGTTGTCGCCGGCGGGCCAGACCAACTACGACATCTGGGAAACCGAGCTTCAGCGGGCCGAGCTCCAGTATAAGTACCGGCGCTACAATCCGCCTTTCTATTCCTTCCTGTCGGCGGTCCATGCCCAACTGCCGGATTTCCTGATCAATACCCAAACGGTGAGCGATGCGGCGGACATGCGCGCTTATAACGCGCGCATTCGCGGCATCCCGGCGGTGCTCGACACCGCCATCGCACAATCGCGCTTGTCGGATGCAGCCGGTATCCGCGCGCCGAAGTTCGCGGTCGAGCGGGTGATCAGCGGAAGCCAGAAGCTCATCAGCGGCGCGCCCTTTTACAAAGGGCAGGATTCGCCGCTGTGGGCCGACGCCAAGGCCAAGATCGCCAAGCTCCAGTCCTCCAACAAGATCAGCACGGCCGAGGCCGATGCGCTTCTCGCCGATACCAGCGCCTCGCTGCTGGCGATGAAGCCGGCCTACGAGCGAGTCATCGCCTGGGCGACAAGCGCGCTTCCGACCGCCCCAAGCGGCCGCGTCGGCGCAATCTCGCTGCCCGGCGGCGCGGATTATTATGCTGCTGCGCTCCGTCTCAATACCACGCTCGACCTCACCGCCGACCAGATCCATGCGATCGGGCTCAAGGAAGTGACCCGGATCGAGGGCGAGCAGGACGCGCTGGTGCGGCAGGCCGGCTTCGCCGACCGCAACGCCTTCTACGCCGACCGCGCCAGACGCTTCCCGCCGACGCCGTGGACCGACGCCCTGCGAACCGACTACCTCAAGCGTGCCAACGACACGCTGGCGCGCAACCGATCGCTCCTGCCGGCGAGGTTCACCAAGCTGCCGCTGTACCGCGCTGAAGTCGTCCGCGAGCCCTCGTTCAGCGAGGTCGCGGGCGGGGCCGCGCATGCCTCCTTCGCCAATGCCGACGGCTCGCGGCCGGGCCGCGTCTTCGTCCATTTGCTCGGCCTCACCGGCGACCCGGCGGCGGTCACCGACCTCATGTGCCACGAGGGCATTCCCGGCCACCTGATGGCCGGCGACATCCAGGTCCGCCAGACCGGCACGCCCAAGTTCCGCACCGCCGGCGGGTATGTCTCGTTCAACGAGGGCTGGGCGCTGTACGCCGAAGAATTGTGCAAGGAGATGGGCGCCTATCCCGACGTCGCCGCCGACTTCATGCGGCTCGACGCCGAGCTGTTCCGCGCCGCGCGCCTGGTCGTCGACACCGGCATCCACGCGCAGGGTTGGACCGAGGAACAGGCGGTCGACTACATGATCCGCACCGGCCGTCTGCCGCCGCAGGAGGCACGGTCCGAGGTGCGCCGATATATCACCAATCCGGGCCAGGCGACCGGCTACAAGATCGGCATGCTCAAGATCATGGAACTCCGCCACAAGGCGGAAGCGGCACTAGGGCCCAGGTTCGACGTCAAGGCCTTCGACGACCTGGTGATTAGTGAAGGCTCCCAGCCGCTCCCGGTGCTCGAGCGCCGGGTCAACGCCTGGGTGGCGGCGCAGAAGGGGTAGCCCCGTCGCCCCTAGTTCCCCTGGCCGCGGTTTTTTACAAGGAGCTTGGTGAGCTCCAACAGTGTCGCGCCGTCGCCGACCATAGGCTTGCTCCCAGTGAGATCGGTCTTGATCCCGCACAGGTCCTTCATCTCATGGTCGGCCAAGCTCCCGGCCTCCGCCGTGGCCTAGGGGTCATTGGTGATGAGGGTGTTCGACAACATCTGCTGATTTTCCTCGAAGATCGCTACTTGCACCGCCCTCGTCGTTTTCTTTGCGCAATTCGCTTCCGTCAGGGTCTGGACGAAGGTGTACGAGTCAGAGCCCACCCTCACCGGCACGGAATCGACTTCGGTGATCCAGCCCTTGGCCGCGGTGCCGGTGCGGCTGATCCCTTTGGTCGTGTAATATTCGGCCGTAGTGACTTGCAGGTTGACCATGTACCACGATGCCTTGCCCAGTCCCGGCGGCGGCTTGAGTGCGCTGGCGGCGGCTTGAGGAGCGCGAGCCTTGATCGCCACCGGCCCCGTTCAAAGCGCCGCTCGCTCGGGCGCTGTCTCATCGATGGTCGCCAGTTCCGCTACTCAGGCGGCTTGGAAATATCACCGGGAGCGTGGGTCTTCCACCCGGTTGAGACTTCATCGGCTGAGGCCCACCCATTGCGGACATTCCACCATCTGTTAGCTTGACGCCTCCGCCGGGGGGCAGTCGCATGCATTTCCACCTGCCCAAACCCTTGCACGGCTGGCGCGAGTTCGCGGGCGAGGTGGGGATCATCGTCATCGGCGTGCTGATCGCCCTTAGCGCTGAGCAACTTCTTGAAAACTGGCATTGGCGAGGGGAAGTCCGCGAGGCGGACAGGCGGATGCGCGAAGACATCGGCTACGACCTGGCTGTCGCTTATGAACGCTTCGCGATCGATCCATGTCTTCGGCCTCGACTAGGTGAGCTACGCGACGAATTGCTAAAGACCGGTTCAAACTGGCCGGGCAGCCGAGCGTACTTTGCAAATGATCTGTACAAATCGAACTTTCCGAGTGTCTATCGGACTCCCGATCGTCCTTTGATTCAGGCTTCATGGTTGACAGCCTTGAACGGCGAGGTGCTCGGCCACTTCCAGCCTGACCGAGTCCAGCAGTTCGCGTTGCTCTTCGATGAAGTCGCCTCGCTTGAACGGACCCAGGCCGAAGAGGTCGGCATGGCCGCCACGTTAGGAGATCTCGCGTTCGCCGGGCCGATCAGCGTGGCTGAGCGACGGTCTAATCTCAAGGCCGTAGCCAAACTTGACGCACTCGACGCCCGCATGTTGTTCGAGGCTCAGGTGTTGCTGAAGGATGCGCGAAAGGCTGGCATGACGCCCGATCCGCAGTCCGTAAGGGAAGGCGTCGACCAGCAGCGATCCTATCGCGGCTCGTGCGTACGCGAGCCGGCGCCGAGACTCCATTAGGCAATTTCTCGGTTGCTCGTCCTAAACGGTCGTTTGGCGCCTGGGCAAAACTTAGAGAGTAGCGGCTAAGGTCCGCTTTCCACCACCGCAGTCATAAGAGAAAATGCTGTCCTACACGGCGGCATTTGTGGTCCAAGCCGAGGGATGAACGCTTCGGTCGAATCCTACGAACTTGACGAACTTGACACACCCCCCTCCGGCCTTCCTGCGCATGCGCGCAGGTCTGCTGCAATTGCCGCGCTTGGGGCAGCCCCTCGGGTGCCCGCGCCGGCGCGCGCATGTCGGTGCCAACTATTGCCAACTTCGGGCATCCCGATACCTTTGCGATGGTCACATTGATGACACTTGATGCCGTTAGCGAAGGACCCAAATCAGCGGCCATGATCGACATCCGCCCTTTCAAAAGCCTCGGCCAAGCCGACCACGGCTGGCTCGATGCCCGCCACCATTTTTCGTTCGCCGATTATCACGATCCCAAGCGCATGGGATGGGGCCGCATCCGGGTGTGGAACGACGACCGGATCGCGGCGAAGAGCGGCTTCCCGCCGCACCCGCACCGCGACATGGAGATCGTGACCTACGTCCGCACCGGCGCGATCACCCATCAGGATTCGATGGGCAACAAGGGCCGCACCGGGGCCGGCGACGTCCAGGTGATGAGCGCCGGGACCGGGGTGACGCACGCCGAATATAATCTCGAGGACGAGCAGACCACGCTGTTCCAGATCTGGATCGAGACCGATCGGCCGTCGGCGAAGCCGAGCTGGGGCGCGAAGCCGTTCCCGAAGGATTCGCGGGCCGGACAGTTCCAGCTTCTCGCCAGCGGCGATCCCGCCGATGGCGCGCTGACCATCAACGCCGACGCGAAGGTGCTCGGCGCGACGGTAAAGGCGGGCGAATCGATCGCCATCGACGCGCAGCCGGACCGCCACCTCTATCTCGTGCCGAGCGGCCGGGTCCGCGTGAACGGGATCGAAGCGGGGCCGCGCGACGGCATCGCCATCATCGGCGAAAGCAAGGTCGAAATCGAGGCGGAGGACGAAAGCGAGCTGGTGCTGGTCGACGCGCGCTAGGCGCTTCCGATCCGGGTTCCAGCTCCGTTCATCCAGCCTGTGCTTGAATCCGGCTCAAGGGGCAGGCATTGCCGCTGAGCGCCGCCGTCGGAGAGCGGCGGCCAAGCACAGAGCAGGAGCGGATGAGGGCGGGTTTGCGCGGCAGGATTCTATCGGCGGTCGGGTTCGGGCTGATCCCGGCTGCGGCGCTTGCGCAGGCGGTCCCCGACGCCTCGACCAATGCGCCTCCATCGACCGCGATCGGGCCGCGCGAGCTGCAGAACTTCAGCCTGCCGGGAACTCCGGTCAAGCCCGCCGAGCAGCCCGCGGCTCCGCCCACCACGCGAGCACCCGCGCCGGTGGCTGCGGCGCCTGCGGAAAGCAGGTCCTCATCGCCGGCGCCGACTCGCCGCACGATCGCGGCGCGGTCGGCGGCCCGCGAGCCTGCTTCCGCTGCACCGGCCGCGCCGAAGTCCGCTTCGGTTACCCCGTTGCTTTCGTCGACGTCTCCGCCGCTCCAGGCCGCTGCCGCGCCGTCAAGCCCGACCGCGTCGATTCCCGCTGCCCCGGAAGTGCCGGCAGGAACGCTGGCGCCCGAGCATCGCCTGTCGATTCTGCCCTGGCTCGCAGCCGCATTGGCACTCGCCGCGGGCGTGCTGTTCCTGCTCTGGCGGCGGCGCCCTCGCGAATCCTACGCCGGACCGTCGTTCGACCTATTCGCGCCGTCCGCGCCCGAGCCCGAAGTCGCCCTGGCCCCGGCACCTGCCTCTGCGCCGGCGCCGCGCGCGGCGACTCCGGCGACGAAGCCCGCCGCACCGCGCGTCGTGACCTCACGCCTCCGCCCTTCGCTCGAAATCAACCTGCGGCCGCTGCGCTGCCAGGTCGACGACCAGCAGGTCGCGGTCGAGTTCGAGCTCGAGCTGTTCAACTCCGGCGACGCGCCCGCGCGCGCGATCCATGCCGAAGCGACCTTGTTCAACCCGGGCGCGAGCCAGGAACAGGAGTTGGCGGCGTTCTTCGCCCGGGCCAATCCGGAAGCCGAGACCGTCGACTTCATCGCGCCGATGAAACGGATCGCGCTAACCAGCCGGGTCGTCGCCGCGCGCTCCGCGATCCAGGAATATGAGTTCGGGGGGCGCAAGACGTTCGTCCCGCTAATCGCCTTCAATGCCCTCTACCGGTGGAGCGGCGGCGGAAGCGCCCAGACTTCGGCGGCCTATCTCGTCGGTCGCGAGACGCGGAGCGATAAGCTCGGCCCGCTTCGCCTCGACAGCGGCTCGCGCGACTTCCGCGGCCTCGCCGCGCATGTATTGCCGGCCGCTCTTCGGACCTAGACTTGTTTGCCGTCCCCTCCGGATGAAGGGGAGTTAAAGCACGCTGCTGTTATAGCTGTGCCAGGCCAGCACCGCCGCGGCGCCGCGGTAGGGCCGCCACGCTTCGGCGAGCTCGCGCAGCTGCTTTTCGCTTGGCTTGTCGGCAAGTCCCATCAGGCGGCCGAGCTCGACCAGCACCGCGAGGTCACCGGCGGGGAAGACGTCCGGCCGTCCTTCGGCGAACAGCAGATAGATTTCCGCCGACCAGCGGCCAATGCCCTTGATCCTGGTCAGTAGCGCGATCGCTTCCTCATCGTCCCGCGGGAGGCGTTCGAGGTTGAGCTTGCCCGACAGGATGAGTTCGGCGAGGCTTCGGATGTAGCCCGACTTCTGCCGCGACATTCCGGCGGCGCGCAGCTCATCGTCGCTTGCGGCAAGCAGCAAGTGAAGGTCGGGCGGCATGCCGAATGCGGCCTCCAGCTTCGACCACATCGACCGCGCCGCGGCGACGCTGACCTGTTGCCCGACGATGGTTCGAAGCAAAGTCTGGGCACCGCGCTCGCTCTCGCGCGGGCCCGGGATGCCGTGCTTCTGGACGACCTGCGCGAAGGCCGGCTCGCGCTCAGCCAACGCCTCGACGGCGCTTCGGATGCTGTCCTTGGTTCGAACCATCACGCGGTGCTCGCCGCGTAAAGCGCGACCGCGGCCGCGTTAGAGACGTTCAGGCTTTCGACCGCGTCGCTGATCGGCAGCCGGGCCAGTGAGTCGCAATGTTCGCGCGTGTTGGGCCTGAGACCCGGCCCTTCGGCTCCAAGCACGAGCGCGACGCGGGAAGGTCCGAGCGCGTCCTTGAGCTCGGTTTCGGCGTCGGCGGCGAGGCCGATCCGCCAGAATCCCGCTTCGCCGATCTCTTCCAAGGTCCGGGCGAGGTTGACGACGCGCGCCCAAGGCATGCGCTCAAGCGTGCCCGACGCCGCCTTGGCCAGCGCGCCGCTTTCGGGCGGCGAATGGCGGTCCTGGGTGACAACGCCGATCGCTCCGAACGCCGCCGCCGACCGCAGGATCGCGCCGACATTGTGCGGGTCGGTGACCTGGTCGAGGACCAGCAGGACCGAGCGCTCGTCAGCGCCGCCGAGCAGGCCGTCGAGCCACACATCCTCGAGCGGTTCGACCTCGATCACCACGCCCTGGTGCGGTGCATCATGGGGCACGAGGCGGCCGAGGTCGGGCGCTTCGGCGATCGTGACGGCGACCTCCGCCGGGAATTGCATAAAGGCCGCTGCCTCGCGCGTCGCCCATGCGCGCAACACCTTGCGCCCAGGATTGTCGAGCGCGGCACTGACCGCATGCCGGCCCCACAGGCGCGGCCGATTCGCCCTGTCGTGGCTTTGGTGCGATTTCTTGCGGCGCGACATGGCGCTTCCATGGGGAGACCCCGCGCGACTCGCAACCGTCTAGTCTAAATTGGCGCCGTTTGCCCCCGCTCTCGCCATGCGTCGTTGGCTGCGCCAGGTCCCGACCGCTAGGATCAGCACCATGGGATATGCCCAGAACACAAGAGCCGCCGCGTAGGCTCGTGCGAAAAGCCCGACATCGATGGCCTTCAGGATGTGGCCGAGTAGGGCAGTCAGTTGCAATCCCGCAATCCACAGCGGCCAGAACCGGTCGGATCGGAGCGCAACCCAGAGGAACCCGGCGAAGACTGCCAGGTCGACGAGCATCAATTTGCTTTCGAAAGTCTCGAAACGCTCCCGCACCGGCGGGAGAACCAATTCGGTCGCCACCAGACCGATGATCATGATGATACCAACGAGCCGCTCGTCACGCTTGCCGCGCGACAGCGCGTAAAGCGTGACGACTGCAAATAGGACTCGAAACAGGTTCGGGGCCATGGTTCCTCAGCGACCGCGGCACGCCCGCAGTCAACCTGTGTTTCTTAAGCGACGACGCGAAGATCCGCGTGGCCACTCGCCGGCGGGCATTCGGTGTCGCCGAATCCGACCGTGCGCAGCCCGGGAACCTTGCCGCGTGCCGTTGCCAGCTCCGCGTGGCAGCCGACGATCGATCCACGCGCGGCAATAAGGTTCGAAAGCGCGGAGGAAAGCTCTTGGAGCGCAGGGTGGATGGGGGCCGGGCCGACGTGGGCGAGCGAAGTAATCCTCATCATCCGGCCCTGCAGTTCGGCAATCTCAACCAGCGTGGCGTCGATCGAATCCTCGACAACGCGAACTTGGGTGGCGACTTCGTAAGCGGCGTTTTCAACAATCTGTTTGCGCATGACTGCTCCTTCCCCGGCGCTCAGCGTGCCGGAGTGGCTGTCGGTCCGATCTGCGTATCGGCTAGTGCTTGAGAAGCCTTGCGAGGCTTTCCAGCCCGGCGAGATACATGCCCGCCGCGAAGGCCGCCCCAATCGCGATCGCCGCGATCCAGAACAGCCGCTGGCCGACACTCATCTCATTCCGGGGGTTGCTCCTCGTTGCGAACGGCGGTTGCAGGGAAGGCGGGAATGATGGCCTCTGCTCGGTTAGGAAACCAGCTTCCCCAACCTCCCCTGCGCGGTCAGCGTGCCGAATCTGATGACCGACCGCGGCTTCTGGGTGGCCGGATTGTGGTTCGACGGGAATGTACGGCGGTTGATGTATCAATCGCTGATAGGGGCCACTGTGTTGGGAAACGATGCGCGCCGCCTGAGTGCGGCGGGGAACGCCAAGGATTGCAAGCGCCTGGCGGATGCGTTGGTCGACGGTGTGCGGCGAAATGCTGAGCTCGACCGCGATCTCTTTGGACGAAAGCAGCTGGTCGACGAGCCGCAGGCAGTCAAGCTGGCCGCGGGTCAACCGGGCGACACGCTCGGCCATCAGGTCCTCCACGCCCGCATGGGTCCCGCGAGCCGCATCGCGCGCTCCGTCCGAATCGTCCAAGGCAATCCCCACCCCGCGAAACATGCGGCACTCTCCAAGCACGAGTCCGCTTTTGGCTTAAGTTATCTTGTTTCGATTAGCCAGTTTCTTGCTGAAATCAGTCCATTTTCGCTTAACCAAAGTTATTTCCTGCATACGGACGAATGGGCGACTCTATCCAGATTGGCGCAATGGCGCGCATCGGCACCCAGCTTGGGAGCGACCTCGAAGTGACGCTGGAGCGATGGTGGAGAGGGCTGGATTCGAACCAGCGTACGCTTGCGCGGGCAGATTTACAGTCTGCTGCCTTTAACCACTCGGCCACCTCTCCAAGGTGCAGGCAGGCGCGCCATGTGGCGGCGCGGCATTGCTGTGTCAACGCGCCGAAGGCGCCGTCGCCCCGCTCGGCTAATTGCCTCGCGTGCGCGCCAAAATCGCAGCATCCCCCGGATGCTCCGATTTTGGAGCGGGTGAAGGGAATCGAACCCTCGTCGTAAGCTTGGAAGGCTTCTGCTCTACCATTGAGCTACACCCGCTCGAGCGCCGGCAATGCCAGCTTGAGCGCGCGGACGTCAACCGATTAGCCCGGTTGACCTCCCCCAAGGCTCTCGCCTACCAAGCGACTCGCATGACGAACCCGGTCACCATCGCCGCTTCTTCGACCGCCCGCCTGTGGTGGTGGCGCGGTGCGACGCTTGCGGCGCGATGGCGCGACTGATCGACTAGCACCCGATCATCGACTGCCCGCCCGCCATCCGGCGGGTTTTTTGTTGCCCGCGCCAAGCCCAGGGAAATTTGCTTATGCTTACCGCTGCACAGACCGGCCCCGTCACATCCAAGCCGCGCCACGCCCACGATCCGTTGGAGCCGGTACCGAATCCGTTGCCAAAGCTGCTCTCGGGCGAAGACCTCACTAGCGAGGAATCTGAGCATCTGTTCGAGCGGCTGGTGCTCGGCAAGCTCGAACCCGCCGAGATCGCCGGAATGCTGATCGCGCTCCGGATGAAGGGCGAGACAGCGGAAGAGATGATCGGTGCCGCCCGTGCCCTCAGCGACGCCGCGCTGCCGTTCGACCGGCCCGACTATCTTTACGCCGACTGCTGCGGCACCGGCGGTGACGGGTCCGGATTGATCAATGTTTCGACCGCGACGGCGTTCGTTGCTGTCGCCGCCGGCCTGCCGGTGGCCAAGCACGGCACCCGCAGCGTCACCTCGCGCTGCGGCTCGGCCGACGTGCTCGAAGCGCTCGGCGCCAGGATCGAGATCGTGCCCCAGAAGGCAAGGTCGCTGCTCGATGAGACGGGCTTCTGCTTCCTGTTCGCGCCCGCCTACCATCCGGGGATGAAGTACGCCGGCCTGGTTCGGCGGCAGCTCGGGGTCCGGACGGTTATGAATCTGCTCGGGCCCTGCATCAATCCGGCGCGGCCGCCGGTGCAGCTGCTCGGCGTCGCGGATCCCAGGATGCTCCGGCGGATCGCCCAAACGATCGCTGCGATGGGCGTTGAGAAAGCCCTGGTCGTCCACGGCTCGGGACTCGACGAGGTCGCGCTTCACGGCGAAACCCGTGCGGTCCGGCTGTCCGGCGACGTCATCGAAGAGTTGGAGATCACGCCGGAGGAGGCGGGCCTGGAGCGGGCCCCACTCAACGCCGTCGTGGGGGGAGAAGTCGAGGAGAATGCGGCGCGGTTGAGGAGTCTTCTCGCCGGACGTGCAAGCCGGGGGGAGGAGGATATCGTCATCCTGAACGCCGCGGCGCTGTTCCTGACCGCAGGCAAGGCGGACACCTTACTCGAGGGGGCGGCATTAGCGCGAGACGCACTCGCGTCGGGGCGGGCGGAACGTGTGCTCGACCGCTTCGTCGAGGCAAGCCGTGGCTGAACCGGTCGGCGTCCTCGGCCAGATCGCGGCGGCCAAGCGCGCGGAGCTTGCGGCGCGCTTCGATGGCGTATCGATCGACGGTTTGCGCGCTCGCGCGCTTCCGACCCAGTGGAGCCTCGCCGAGGCACTCGTCCAGAAGGGCGCTCGCTTCATCCTCGAAATCAAGAGGGCTTCGCCGTCAGCCGGGGCGATCCGCCCAGGCGCCGATCCGGCCGCTTTGGCTCGCGGCTATGCTGGCGTTGCCGATGCTCTGAGCGTCCTGTGCGACGACTCCTATTTCGGTGGTTCGCTAGCCGATCTCTCCGCGGCGCGCGCGGAGTTCGACGGACCGATCCTCGCCAAGGACTTTTTCATCGATCCTCGCCAGGTCGCCGAGGCGCGCGTTGGCGGGGCCGACGCGGTTCTGGTCATGCTTTCGTTGCTTGACGACGAAGCCGCCAATGAGATCATCGCCGAAGCGAGGCGTTTCAATATGGACGCGCTGGTTGAAGTCCATGACGAAGCGGAAATGCAGCGCGCACTGGGGCTCGACGCTCCGCTGATCGGGATCAACAATCGCGATCTTCGCGACCTGACAATCGACCTTTCGACCACCGAGCGACTGGCGCCCCTGGGGGCCGACCGAGTCCTCGTTTCCGAATCCGGGATCGAGGATCGCGCCGACGTGGTTCGCCTCGCGGGGCTGGTCGACGCCTTCCTTATCGGCTCGTCGCTGATGCGCTCTCCCGACCCCGCGCAGGCGGCGCGCGAGCTCGTTTTCGGACGAACCAAATTGTGCGGATTGAATTGCGGCACCGATTTGAGTGCCGCCCGGCCAGCGGCTTTCGCCGGCTTCCTGTTCGTGCCTGGCAGCCCCCGCGTGGTCACGATCGACGAAGCCGCACCGCTGGCCGGAACTGCTCGAGCGACCGGGGTGCTGCCGGTCGGCGTGTTCCGCAACGCGCCGCTGAGCACCGTCGCCGATGCTGCTGCCCGCCTCGACCTGCACGCCGTGCAGCTCCATGGCGCCGAGGATTCCGATTATATCGGCGCGCTTCGGCGCCAGCTTCCGGCGGAGCGCGAGATCTGGACCGCGGTCAGCGTCGGGCGTGAGCCGATTGCCCGGATCGGCGGTGACCGGTTGTTGTTCGACAATGACGGCGGCGGAAGCGGCAGCAATTTCGACTGGCCATTGATCGACCGTCACCCCGAGCTTCGCCGAGCTTTGGTTGCGGGAGGGATCGGGCCCGACAATGCCCGCGCGGCGCGGGCGCTCGGGGCTTATGCGATCGACGTTGGCTCGGCGGTCGACGAACGGCCCGGCCGGAAATCGCCCCGCAAGATCGCTGCCCTGTTCGATGCGCTGCGGCCGCCTTCGCGCGAACGGATTCGCCTATGCGCATGAACGGCCGGTTCGGCCGATTTGGCGGCTGCTACGTCCCGGAAATCCTGGTCCCGGCGCTCGAGCAGCTGGAAGCGGCGTTTCTCGACGCGCAAGACGATCCTGCTTTCAGCGCCGAACTCAACGACCTGCTTGCCAATTACGCCGGGCGGCCGACTCCGCTGACGCGCTGCCGCAATCTGTCCGGCAACATCTATTTGAAGCGCGAGGACCTGCTTCACGGCGGGGCGCACAAGACCAACCAGGTGCTCGGGCAGGGGCTGCTCGCCAGGCGCATGGGCAAGACGCGCCTGATCGCCGAAACGGGCGCGGGGTCGCATGGAACGGCTACCGCGATCGTCGGCGCGTTGCTGGGCTTCGAAACCGTGATCTACATGGGGTCGAAAGATATCGAGCGGCAGAAGCTCAACGTCTTCCGGATGGAGTTGATGGGCGCTAGAGTCATCCCCGTCGAAAGCGGCGGACGGACTCTCAAGGACGCGATCAACGAGGCGCTGCGCGACTGGTCGGCGAGCTTCGAAACGACCCATTATTTGCTTGGCACCGCCGCCGGACCGCACCCGTTCCCGACGATGGTGCGCGAGTTCCAGCGGATGATCGGCCGCGAGGCACGCGCGCAAATCCTCGAGCAACTCGGCCGCCTGCCCGACGCCGTCGTGGCCTGCGTCGGCGGCGGCTCGAACTCGATCGGCCTGTTCGCCGACTTCATCGACGATCCGGTGCGGCTGATCGGGGTTGAGCCAGCCGGCAAAGGCCTCGACGGTGCCGAGCATGGCGCGACCCTGCTTCGTGGACGGCCCGGGATTCTCCACGGCGCGGAAACCTATGTGCTTCAGGACGAGGAAGGGCAAATCGATGAAACCTGGTCGGTATCGGCCGGGCTCGATTATCCGGCGGTCGGCCCGCAACATGCCTATCTCAAGGAGAGCGGCCGCGCCGATTACGTCGGCTGCACCGATGCGGAGGCGCTCGCCGCGTTCAAGGCACTGGCCGAGAACGAAGGCATATTGTGCGCGTTGGAATCCGCCCACGCGGTCGCGCATGCGCTGAAGCTCGCGAAGGCCGAGCCGGACAGTGCCGTTCTCGTCGGACTCTCCGGGCGCGGCGACAAGGATGTCGCCCAGGCCCAGGCGCTGCTCGCATGAGCCGCTATGCCGCGATGTTCGAGCGGCTGAATGGCACCGGTGCGTTCGGCGCATTCCTGATGCTCGGCGATCCCGACCTTCAGACCAGCGCCCGGCTCCTCGACGCGGTAGTCGAGGGCGGCGCGGACATGATCGAGGTCGGAATCCCATTCTCCGATCCGGTCGCCGACGGGCCTGTCATTCAGGCAGCGGCGCAGCGCGCGCTGTCGTCGGGTGTACGGGTCGGCGACTGCTTCGACCTGATCGCCGCATTCCGGGCCCGTCATCCCGACGTGCCCGTCGGCATTCTCACTTATGCGAACATCGTCGTCGCGCGCGTCGGCTTCATGCGCGACGCGGCGGAAGCGGGCGCCGACAGCCTGCTGATCGCCGATGTGCCCTCACTGGAGGCTGAGCCGTACGCCCTCGAGATGAAACAGGCCGCGATCGAGCCGGTGCTCATCGCTGCCGCCAACACGCCCGAAAGCGCCCTGAAGCGAATCGCTTCGATGTCCGAAGCCTACACTTATTGCGTCAGCCGGGCCGGGATCACTGGCACGCACGCGGGCGGCCAGTTTGATTCCGGACTGGTCCAGCGCCTCAATGCCGCCGGCGCGCCACCGCCCGTGTTCGGGTTCGGAATCTCGACTCCGAACCATGTCCGCGCGGCGCTCGCCACGGGGGCGAGAGGCGTGATCTGCGGCTCGGCAATCGTCGACCTCGCGCGAAGCGGCGGTGACGTCGCCGCCTTTGTCCGCGCGCTCAAGGATGCAACTCGGGAACGAGTCGTCACCGCAATGGATTGAGTTGTCTCGAACGAGGAGACGAAGTCATGGCCGCACGACCGATCTGGCGAGGGCAAGTCCGCCTCGCGCTCGTTTCGATCCCCGTCGAGCTTTACCCGGCGACCAAAAGCGGCGCGCAGATCCAGTTTCACCAGGTCCACGAGCCGACCGGCAAGCGCATCAAATATGAAAAGGTCGTCCCCGGAATCGGTCCGGTGAATACCGACGAGATCGTCAAGGGATACGAAGTTTCTAAGGGGCATTACGTTCTTCTCGACCCCGAGGAGATCGAGAGCGTCAAGCTCGAGAGCCGCAAGACGCTCGACCTCGTCGAGTTCGTCGATACCAGCGAAATCGACGCAATGTATTACGACAAGCCCTATTTCGTCGTGCCCGCGGACGACCTTGCGGAAGAAGCCTATGTCGTGCTTCGCGATGCGCTGAAGGCCGCCAAGAAGATTGGCATCGGCCAGCTTGCGATGCGCGGACAGGAATATGTCGTCGCCCTAAAGCCCTGCGGTCGCGGCATGCTCCTCGAAACGCTGCGCTATGCCGACGAAGTCAACAAGGCGCAGTCTTATTTCCGCGAGATCGGCGATGATGAGCCCGACGCCGACCTGCTCGACATGGCCTCGATGCTGATCGAGCGGAAGTCCGGCAAGTTCGATCCGGGCGACTTTCACAACCGCTATGTCGATGCGCTCCATCGCCTGATCGAGGAGAAGCAGCGCGCCAAGGGCGAGAAGATCATTGAGGATCCGGATTCGGGAGCGCCGCTGCCCAAGGGCTCCAATGTCGTAGACCTGATGGCGGCGCTGAAGCGCAGCCTTGGTGATGAAGGCAAAGCCGCCAACGAGAACCGCGGGACCAAGAAGAGCGCTTCGGCCGGAAAATCGGCACCCCGCCACGCACCGAAGAAGACCGCGGCCGGCGGCCGGAAGCGCTAGCCCATGGCGCGCCGGGTGCCGCTCGACATCGAAACCTACAATCGCAAGCGCGATTTCGCCAAGACCAAGGAGCCGCGCGGCCGAAAGCTCAAGGGCAAGGGCGACAGCTTCGTCGTCCAGAAGCACGACGCTTCGCGGCTGCACTGGGATTTTCGGCTCGAGCTCGACGGGGTCCTCAAGAGCTGGGCGGTACCCAAGGGGCCGAGCCTCGACCCTGACGACAAGCGTCTGGCCATGCGCACCGAAGACCATCCGCTGGATTATGGCGGCTTCGAGGGCACGATTCCCAAGGGCGAATATGGCGGCGGCACGGTGATGCTGTGGGACCAGGGACGCTGGGTGCCCGAACCGGGGAAGGATCCGCGCCGGACGATCGAGGACGGCCACCTTCATTTCACGCTCGAGGGTGAGCGGATGAAGGGCGAGTGGGTGATGTTCCGTTTAAAGCCTCGCCCCGGCGAGAAAGCCGAGCCGTGGATGCTCAAGAAGGTCACCGACGACTTCGCCGATCCCGGCGACGGCGACGCGCTGGTCGACAATTGCGTGACCAGTGTGACGACGGGCCGGACGATGGCCGAAATCGCGGCCGGCGAGGACGTCTGGCGCTCGAACCGCGGCGGCCGCAAAGGCGGCCGCGTCAAGCGCCAGGCGAGCACAGCCCCGCCACCCTTCGAGGAGCCGCAGCTTGCGACGTTGGTCGACGCGGTGCCGACCGGGAACGGCTGGCTTCATGAATATAAATATGACGGTTACCGCCTGTTGCTCGCCGTCGGCGACGGCGTCGCCACAGCCTGGACCCGCAATGGGAAGGATTGGAGCGACAAGTTCAAGGCAGTGGTCAAGGCTGCTGCAAAGCTCCCGGCAGGCTGCCTGATCGACGGCGAGGCTGTCGCGCTGGACGACAATGGCAAGCCGAGCTTCCAGTTGCTTCAGTCGACCCTGAAGGGCCCGAAAGGGGCTAACCTCGTCTTTTACGCCTTCGACCTGCTGATCGATCGCGGCGAGGATATCCGCAAATTGCCCCAGATCGAGCGCAAGGAGCGGCTCGCGGTGTTGCTCAAGACTGCACCGCCGCCGATCCTCTACGGCGACCACGTGGTCGGGCGCGGCGAGGCGTTGTTCGATGAGGTCTGCAAACAGGGCGGCGAGGGCATCATCTCGAAGAAAGCCGACGCGCCCTACCGCGGCGCACGCACGCGGTGCTGGCTCAAGATCAAGTGCATCCAGCGCCAGGAGTTCGTGATCATTGGCTGGTCGGAAAGCGATCGGCGCATCGGGTTCCGATCGCTCCTGCTTGGCGTTCGCGAGAGCGGCAAGCTCCGCTACACCGGAAAGGTCGGCACGGGTTTCAACGCCAAGCTGATCGACGATCTGATGAACCGGATGCGGCCGATCGAAATCGACAAAATGCCGGTGGATGTGCCTCGTCCGGAACGCAAAGGGGCGCATTGGATCCAACCGCAACTGGTCGCCGAGATCGCATTCACCGAAGTCACCGATGAGGGCCTGCTGCGGCATCCCAGCTTCATCGGCTTACGCGAAGACAAACCGGCCTCCCAGATAGTGCGCGAAGTACCCAAGCACCTGACAGAGAAGGAAAAACAGGATCCGCGCCCGATCGCTCAAAGCTTCGGCATCGAGATCAGCAATCCCGACCGCGTCATTTACCCCGAAGAGGGGCTCACCAAGCTGGACCTCGCCGATTATTACGCGGCCGTCGAGCCGCTGATCATGATCGATGTGGCGAACCGGCCAATGACGCTGATTCGCTGTCCGCAGGGCCGGTCCAAGAAATGCTTCTTTCAGAAGCACGACAACGGAACCATGGGCGAGCACGTCAAGCACATCCCGATCGAGGAAAGGAATGGGTCCGTGCAGGACTATCTCTATTTTGAGGACATCCGCGGCCTGCTCGCTTGCGTGCAGATGGGCACCGTCGAGTTTCACGGCTGGGGCAGCAAGGTCGAGAAAGTCGAATATCCCGACCGGCTGGTGTTCGACCTCGATCCCGATGTCGGCCTCGATTTTGGCAGGGTGAAGGAAGCGGCAGTCCGGCTGAAAGCGCTGCTCGAGGATCTCGGCCTCAAGAGTTTCCCCCTGCTGTCAGGGGGCAAGGGCGTCCACGTCGTGGTGCCGCTGGACGGGTCGGAGGACTGGCCGACCGTCAAGAGTTTTGCCGAGCGTTTCAGTCGCGCCATTTCCGAGGCCGAACCTGAGACCTTCACCGCCAATATCCGCAAGGTGCAGCGCAAGGGTCGAATCTTCCTCGACTGGCTGCGCAACCAGCGCGGCGCGACGGCAGTCATGCCTTATTCTGCCCGCGCCCGCGAGAGCGCCCCCGTCTCGGCGCCGGTCGCCTGGGAAGAGTTCGACCGCTACGACAGCGGCCACCATTTCAGCATGCGCGACGCCGACGAGTTGATTGAACGGGGATCGTCGAAGATGCTTGCGGGCTGGGGCAAGGCGAAGCAAGCATTGCCGGATGCGTAAGACGACTGCCGCTGCTTTTCTTCCGCTTCTGTTCCTTCTCACCGCCGCCTCGCCGCCCGAGCTGGTTCGATGGCGCGCCGAGGCTCGCCGCGTCACCATCGCCCGCGACGATTGGGGCATTGCTCACGTCAACGGACACACCGACGCCAACGCCGTGTTCGGGATGATTTACGCCGAGGCCGAGGACGATTTTCCGCGAATCGAGGCCAATTATCTGACCAGCCTTGGCCGGACCGCCGAGGCCGACGGCGAGAAGGCGATCTGGCGGGATCTTCGGGCGCGGCTGTACGTCGGCGAGCCGGAGCTGAAGGCCGATTATGCGAAGAGCTCGCCGGCGATGCGGCGGCTGATGGACGCCTGGGCGGACGGGCTGAACTATTTCCTCGCCACGCATTCCAATGTGCATCCGCGCGTCCTCAGGCACTTCGACCCGTGGATGGCGCTATCCTTCACCGAGGGCAGCATCGGCGCCGACATCGAGCGGATCGACCTTGACCGGCTCAAGGCCTTCTACTCCTTCCGTCATCCCGGCCTTGAGCCGGGACCCGCCTCGTCTTCAGTGGATGCAGAAGGCAAGCCGGTGCGGGGTCAAGCCCGGCATGACGACTTTGTCGATCGTGAACGCCAGGGCTCCAACGGCATCGCAATCGCGCCGAAGCTCACCGCCAACCGCAGCACGTTGCTGCTCATCAACCCGCATACCAGCCACTTCTTCCGGTCCGAACTCCAGATGACGAGCGACCAGGGGCTGGATGTCTACGGTGCGGCAAGCTGGGGCCAGTTCTTCATCTACCAGGGTTTCAACGCCCACGCCGGCTGGATGCACACGTCGAGCGGCGTCGATAATGTGGATGAGTTCGAGGAGAACGTCCAACGCAAGGGCAACGGCTATTGCTATTGGTACGGCCGCTTTTGCCGGTCGCTCACCGCCCGGCCGATCTCGATCCGCTACAAGACTGCGAGCGGCCGCCTGGCGACACGCAGCTTCACTGCTTGGATGACCCATCGCGGCCCAATCGTCCGTGCTGATCACGGCCGCTGGATCGCCTTCGCTATGATGAACAAGCCGGTTGAAGCGCTTCAACAGAGCTTCCTTCGGACGAAGGTCGCCGATCTCAAAACCTTCATGGCCATCGCCGACCGGTTCAAGGCCAATAGCTCGAACAACACGGTTTTCGCTGATGACCAGGGTGAGATCGCGATGCTGACGCCCCAGTTCATGCCGCGCCGGGACAATGTGTTCGACTACACGCAGCCGGTCTCCGGAGGGAATCCTGCCGCCGATTGGAAGGGCCTTCACGCGATTGCCGAGCTACCCAACACGATCAATCCGCCGAATGGCTGGGTGCAAAACACCAACACCTGGCCCTACCGGGCGGCGGGGCCGAATAGCCCCGACCCGGCTGCCTTTCCCAACTATCTGGACATGGACGGCGAGAACTTCCGCGGCCTGCATGCGCAGCAAATGCTGACCGGAAGCGTCGGCTGGACGCTCGAGAAGCTGCAGGCAGCCGCCTACGACAGCTATCAGCCGGGGTTTGCGATGCTGATCCCGTCACTGCTGCTGGCCTATGACACCTTGCCGCGGCGCGATTCCCGCTTTGACGAGCTGTCGGGACCGATCGCCGCATTGCGCACTTGGAATTTTCGCTGGGGCGCGGACTCGGTCGCGCAGTCGCTCGCGATGTTCTGTGGCGCGGAGCTCAAGAAGGAATTGAACGCCCCCAGGTCGGAGCCGGGCAGCAAGGTCATGATGCGCCTTGCCCGCGACACGACGCCCGAGCAGAAGCTTCGCGCGCTCTCAGCGGCTGTGACGCGACTCAACCGGGATTTCGGGCGCTGGCAGGTCCCATGGGGTGAGATCAACCGCATCCAGCGAATCTCATCGGCGATCGATCCACCCTACAGCGATAGCGCGCCCAGCCTGCCGGTGCCGTTCGCCGAGGGCAGCTACGGCTCGCTGGCCTCACTCCGCGCCGAGCAGAAGCCCGGGACCAAGCGCTGGTACGGCAATTACGGGAACAGCTTCGTCGCAGTCGTGGAGTTCGGGCCGAAGGGCGTCCGCGCGCGTGCCGTCACTGCCGGAGGCGAGAGCGGCCACGCAGATTCGCCGCACTTCAACGACGAAGCACAGCGATATGCATCAGGCGATCTACGTCAGGTCTATTTCTATCCCGAGCAGCTCAAGGGCCACACCGAACGAGTCTATCATCCCGGCGACTAAAGGCCCGCGAACCGGTCCGTTGCGCGGATCAGCCCGTCAAGCACGCCCGGCTCGCTGAACAGATGGCCGCCATCGGGGATGATGTTCAGCTCGACCTCGGGCCAGGCCTGCTTCAGCTTCCACGCGGCGATCGGCGGAGTGCAGCTGTCGTGCCGTCCTTGCACGATGACACCGGGGATTCCGTGCAGCTTCTCGGCGGCGCCGCGTAGCAGCTGGCCTTCCTTCAACCAGCCGTGGTTTGCCATATAATGGTTCTCGATCCGGGCGACCGCGACTGCGAATTCCGGACTGGTGAAATGGTCGACAGTTTCGGGGCTGGGCAGCAGGGTGACGATCTCGCCTTCCCACTTGCTCCAAGCCTTGGCGGCGGCGAGCTGCACTTGACTGTCGCCACTCGTCAGCCGCTTGCGATAGGCTTCCACCAGGTCTCCGCGTTCGGCTTCTGGAATGGGCGCCACAAACTCGGCGAACTGGTCGGGATAGATTTGTGAGGCGCCGCCCTCCTTGTACATCCAGTCGAGTTCATATTGGTCGAACAGGAAGATGCCGCGAAGCACCAGCTCGGTCGCGCGCTCGGGATAGGTCTCGGCGTAAGCGAG
>Ga0157369_10002816_pt1 | contig 20752 bp, 20 predicted proteins | sample C25metaG_FD_113461 | JGI IMG/M metagenome (GOLD analysis project Ga0157369, IMG submission 113461) | Corn rhizosphere microbial communities from Kellogg Biological Station, Michigan, USA - C2-5 metaG | ecosystem: Host-associated > Plants > Roots > Rhizosphere > Soil | place: USA: Michigan...
GCTGTAACCTCTTTAAAAATCATTAATACTATGCTATAGTAAATAACTGATTGTATTTATAAACGATAAGCGAGAGACAAAATGAGTTTTGCACTAATCCAAAAAGTTAACGAAGAACAGAAGAAAGCCGGTGTTGTTGACGCACGTAGTGGCGATACTGTTCGTGTTCACCAAAAAATTAAAGAAGGCGCAAAAGAGCGTATTCAGATCTTCGAAGGTGTCGTTATTCGTACCGACAACAAAGAATCTCACACTTCACGCATTACTGTTCGCAAGATTACTAGCGGTGTTGGTGTAGAGAAGAGCTTCTTGCTCCACAGCCCACTTGTTCAAAAAGTAGAGATTGTTCGTCGTGCGAAAGTTCGCCGCAACTACCTTTCATTCCTTCGTAACCGAAGTGGTAAAAGTGCTCGTCTTGTCGCTAAGAACTTTGACCGTGAAGCGGTTAACACTGTCGCAGAAGCTCCAAAAGCTGAAGCACCTGCTGAAGACAAAGCAGAATAGTACTGCTTAATACGATACACACCCGGCCTCTCGCCGGGTGTTTTATTTTGTTGCCGATTCGGTTACGGTAATCTGTTATTATGGGGGTATGATACTTGGAATAGATGAAGTGGGGCGCGGGCCGTGGGCGGGGCCGCTTGTTATTGGTGCGGTTGTCCTCGGAGATACGGTGATTGAGGGATTGACCGATAGTAAGAAGCTTAGTAAAAAGCGTCGTGACGACCTTGATGTAATTATTCGTCGTGATGCCCTTGGCTATGGGATTGGCTGGGTTGCTGCGGCTGAGCTAGATGAAATTGGTCTATCCGCGGCGCTCGTCCTTGCTACAAAGCGGGCGGTTGAGCAGGTGAACGTACCCTATCATAAGATTGTGATCGATGGGACAATTAACTTCTTAAAGGGGACAGCGAAAGAGGCGTACGTTACGACGCTGCCTAAGGCCGATCTACTTGAATCAAGTGTGTCTGCTGCATCAATAATTGCTAAGGTTGCGCGTGACAATTACATGATTACTCAGGATGAACTTTATCCGCATTATAAATTTGGCTCTCATGTTGGCTACGGGACAGCGGCTCATCGCGCTGCTATTGAAGCGTATGGTATTACTCCGCTTCATCGCTTATCTTTTGCGCCATTGAAAAAATATAAACAGGCGTAACATAATGAATCGTAGTGCATAAAAAAATAACCACCTAGACTTGCGCAGGTGGTTATTTTTTATCAATGAGTGTGAATTATAGAGTAGTGAGGATGTCACGTACTGCAGGCCCGTCACGCTCAATTAGTTCGACGCGGCCTTCGATTTCGCTAATTCCCATTGTTATAACGCGTGAGAGCGCGGCGATATCCTTCATCGGTCCAAAGAAGGCGCGGTATTCATCGAGCTGCTGGCGGGTAACAAGACTATTTGCCGAATAGCGCGGGAAGTCATCGTAGCTCTTGTCGCCGCTAAATGTATCGACAACCCAGTCCCAGTTATCTTGGAGCCATTTCCAAGCAAGTGCGCGACCTTCGCGCCCACGGATGGTCCAGATAAACCAACGCGCTGCATCTTGCGGTCGAACAATCGAGTCATCTTTTATCATGTTTAGGATCGTGCTGATTCGCTCGGGGTTTTTTGTTGATGTAATGCCACTCGCAATATCCTGTTGAAGTTCAGCCGAGGCAGTTTCTTTGTGTAAAGCGATGAGTGAGTCAATGACAGAGTCGTCACCACCATGCCGAACGGTCGCGCTAATGATAAGTGAGCGAAGTTCTGGATTAAGCTTATCGACAGGCGTGCTTTGGTAGAGGCTGATCGCTGTTTTGATCGCTTCCTGATCCTCGCCGTAGAGCATCATACCGATGATGGTCGGACGCATTTTCGTGTCCGTTTCCGCCTCATCAACGGGACCATGCCACCCAAGGCGTTCGTACTGGCGACGTGCAATGTTTGCGGAGAAGGTACGTAACTTTCTTTCGCTCACCTCGTCACCTTCAACAAATTTCTTTAGTTCCCCAACGGTCATTGCAATAATATCCCAGACGGCTTCAGTTTCTTCGGTACGATAGGCGTCAAGCAGAGGAATTAATTCAGCGCTTGAGATAATGCCGGCGCGAGCTAGAAGGGTATGCTCATTAAGTAGCTGAAGACGATCGAGCGGTGTGAGGTTGCCTTTTTCAATTTCTTGGATAATTTGAGCTAGAAGAGCGGCGTCGTAGTGTGTGATGAAGTGGGCAGTATCGCCGACATTAAAACGAAGGGGGGTCGTGTGTGAACGCTTTACAGTAATTTCTTGCTCGGTAAGCATGTCTGGCATCTCATCGCAACTTGAGTTAAGGGGGATTGGCCACAGCTTGTCGGATGCGCTGTGCGGGCCGACGAAGAACTGCTCCTGAGCTAATGTTACTACGTCACTCTGCTGGGTGGCAGAAAGAACAGGGTAGCCCGACTGGCTAATCCAAATATTCATGAATTCAGAAATGTCTTTGCCACTTGCGCTGGACAATGCGCGCCATAAGTCATCACCAACGGTGTTCTTATAGGCATGCTCAGTAAAGTAGGCTTTAAGGCCTGCTTGGAAGGCTTCATGGCCGATGTAGTGCTGTAGCATGCGGAGTAGTCGCGCACCTTTCGCATACACAATTGCTCCGTCGAATAGCGTGCTGATTTCATCTGGATGGTGAACCTCTACTTGCACAGGTTGAACCCCGTCAATTGCATCGCGGCGTAGCGCCATGATGCTTTCCGAAGTAGAGAAGTCTAGCCAGACGTTCCACTCTGGATGAAGCGCATCAATAGCGATATACTCCATGAGTGTCGCAAAGCTTTCATTAAGCCATAGATTATTCCACCATTCCATGGTAACTAAGTTGCCAAACCATTGGTGGCTTAACTCATGGGCAATGACGGTTGCAATATAGTGTTGGCTACTAATGCTTGTTGTGGCGGGGTCGGCCAGGAGAGTCGTTTCGCGGTAAGTAATGAGGCCCCAGTTTTCCATTGCGCCGCTACTAAAGTCAGGAAGGGCGACATGATCAGATTTAGGTAGCGGATATTTTGTATCGAAGTATTCATCGAAGAAATCTATCGTTCGAGTGGCGATGTCGAGGGCAAAATCAAGGCTGTTTGCTGGCTGTGCTGGTGTTGCCCAGATATTAACTTCAACACCGCTCTTCGTCGTAGCCGTCTTTCGGTGTAGCTCACCAGTCACCCAGGCGAGAAGATAGGTGCTCATGCGCGGCGTAGTTTCAAATGTCGTGACGAGTTTTTCGTCTTGGACGTTCTGGCTTTTTACTGGCATATTCCCAAGGATTGTCGTGTCTTTCTCTGTTAAGAGAGTGACATCAAACGATGCTTTTGCTTCGGGTTCATCTATACAAGGAAAAACTTCACGTGCGTGGTGGCTTTCAAACTGCGTCGCAAGTAACTCTTTCTTGACGCCGTCGTGTTCGTAGTAGCAGGGATAAAGACCGTGCATCGCGTCCGTAATGGCACCACTAAAGGCAATTACAACTATGTGCTTGCCAGCTTTAATATCTGGGTGGACGATATCGAGTTCGTCGTTTTCACCCGCGGTGAAGTCGGCGCTCTTGCCGTCGACCGTCACAGAACTGACTGTCAGCTCTTTAGCGTGGACGGTAATATTTCCTGTCGATGCGACTGATGTTCCGTTAATGACGACGGTGCCATTAAATGTGCGTCCAATGCGATCAAGTGTCAGTGATAACTGATAGTGATCAGGGATGTAAGTTTCAATTAAACGAGATACTGCTTTCATCTATCTAGTATAACAAAGGTATAATAAGTTTATGAAACGTGTGCATAAAATAAGTCGAATGTTGATAGGGTTAGCTGTAGTAATTGCGGCACTTATAGCTACGGCGACTCACCCTTCATTCCAGCAGCAAGCGGTGTCACCGCCAGAAGCGCCGACTGATACGGCAATCGTCGCGGCACATGGCGATGCAGTCGATGTGCTCAATAGGTTATTGGTGAAGGGACGCGCCGCTAAGACGAATTATGCACGAACGCAATTCGGCGACGGTTGGACGACGGCGAATGGATGTGATACACGCAATATTATCTTGCGGCGCGATCTTTCGAATACTGTAGTCGACCCCGCCTGTCGTATTGTAAGTGGAACTCTTAACGATCCCTATACGGGTCGTGTCGTGACATTTATGCGAGGAGAGTCGACAAGCCAAGCGGTGCAGATTGATCATGTTGTGGCGTTAAGTAATGCCTGGCAGACTGGCGCTCAAGCATTAACAAATGAGCAGCGTATTGCCCTAGCAAATGACCCCCTGGAATTATTGGCGGTTGACGGCGAGGCGAATCAACAAAAATCTGATGGAGATGCGGCAACATGGCTGCCCGCAAATAAAAACTATCGGTGTTCGTATGTGTCCCGACAGGTGGCAGTAAAGGCGAAGTATCAGCTATGGGTGACAGCCGCGGAGAAGGATGCTATTATGCGCGTACTCCAGGGCTGTCCTGGCCAGCAGTTGCCCTCGGCACAGTAAATGAATGATGAATACTATGAAATGATAAGTGTGCTGGACGACCACCGTGACTTCATAAAGTATATGAGGTCTCGGCGGTCGGTCCATGGTGGCTAGGGTATTTGGCGTGCAATTTTAGTAGCCTTCTTGCCATGCTCCTTCTGCGACGGACTCAGTGATGGAATTAGAGTGAGGGTGTTGGTGTATTCAACCCTTACTCCTTGCAGCTCAACGGCCTCGGGTCCTGTCAGAAATTCCTTGAGGTCCTTCGTATTAACCTCTGGGGTTACTTTCAACGACACAAAACCTTGAAGTCGCTTCAGAACTGTTTTTGCTGCCGTATCTCCCATTGTCTGATGCAGTTTTAGCGCAAAATCGCTCGACTCAATGTTTTGCAAATAGCGTGCAGTGACTTCGTGGTCGAGGATAAGAGTGCCAACCTTGTCGATATGGCGCTTGAACTCGGCGTAGTCCGTTTGGACATTTTCTGTTGCACGACCGACGAGTAATTCGTTCCAATGAGTAAAAGCGAACCAAAATACTTGATCGAGCATTGGTGTGATCTCGTCAATGATTGGTTTTGCCGCGTCGTTGTACTTTTTTTTCGCCGCACTTTCACGCCGACTAAGTGTATCTTTCTGTCGGTCATTTTTACGCAGCAGAGCTGTTAACGTGCGAAGGGTCTCCTTGAAATCAGTCGGATTCTCCAGTTTTATTTTCGGTTCCGAGATCTTGTCGATCTTGGGTGTTGGCATTGCTGCCACCTCCTCATTTCGTAAGGGCGCCAGTTCATCCTAGCATCTTAATTATACAATGAAATATGCATGAGTACACGCTGATGGCCTGGTTAGTATCGTGTTGAATAAAGTTCTACCTGAATAGCCTGACAAAGTGAATGAAGGGCGAGATGAGGTGTCGGGATAAGGCGACCTATTGTTACAATCTTTATGATCGTCTGCAGGCTTAGGTAGGCATAGAAGACAAAATACATAAAAGGTACTGCAAGACTGAGCTCAGTCTTTGTGCGTCTGTCAGTTACTTCGTCGGACCAGATGGTTACCATTAGCCAGATATCCACCATGAGCCAGCTAATCGCTAATAAGCTACTACTTCGAAGGGTAGCGGCTGTGATCAGGAAGTACGTTACCATCACAAGGACAATGGCACTGGCGAGTGTCACCCCTAAGGCTGGCAATACGCGCTGGTAAGATATGGTGGCTTTGACCGCTGATGGGAGTGTTCGGTAAGTAATCGATTGAGCGTATGAAGCCGCAGGTTGAATGGAGCTATGCTGTCGTAAAAAATGATTTGCTCGCATAATGATCGTCCCATGTGATCCATCAACAACCATCCCGTTAAAACGAGGCCATGCCTTAGCGATCATGTTTTGACTCAGTGAAAGAAAGGCCGCAATCATTGACATGACACTGTAGTCAAATGCAACGAATCGACGAAGATTAATAGAGGTCGTGTGCTCGTTAGAAACAAAGCGCGCGGCGCTTTGTTTCATTGTCATGGCAGCAATAGTACTGTCGGCATTGTGCAGTAGTATGAGATCGGCGGGGTGTATCTTTTTATAACCTGCTCGTAGTGCGGTAAGTCGATCAGTCTTTTTGCGGCGCTTATAGATCGTGAGCGGAACCCCTGGGTAGGTTCGCTTATATGTCGTTAATAGACGAGATGTTTGATCTGTGGATGCATTATCTATGATAACTACATGGTAATTCTCGTAGTCACTATGTCGAATACTTTCCAGACATGCGAGTAATGTCTGTTGATTATTGTGGGCGTAGATTAATACCGCAATTGATGGCTGGCGAGATCGCGACAATCTTTGTGTAAGAACGGCTAAAGTTTTCTTGCCTGCAATTGCATGAAGGTCATGCCATGTTGCTATAAGAATCAGTATAATGCCAGCAAGAGCGCTAGCGGCAATCATAATTTCACAAAAATATATAAATACTGGTTCGCTCATAAGGTGTCTATAGATACTAAGTGAAATGAATACAGGGCGCGAAGCTCACTAAATGCCCCAATGCAAGTCTGTAGTACGAGCGTTGGTGCGCCAGTGGATGTAAATACACTGACGTCACTAGGGGGTACTTCTTTTGAGCTTGATAAACGATAGTGAAAGGCGAAGCCAGTATCTGTCGTCACGATCGCTTCAGCATCAGCTTGAATTTGTGGCAAGGTTTCAAATACTGTCGATTGAGCGTGTCCATAGATAAGGGTCGTCCCGTTGCTGTTATTAATTGGCATTGATGCGTCAGCATAATAGGCGCGCGTTGCATCTACTGTCCAGCTGGCGTCGCCAGGATTATAGGTGCCAACACCGACTGGTAAGTCGATATTCAGACTCGGAACTTGTACTCGCGTTGGAATGCCTTGGGTGGCCGGGATCGATGCGGGAGTACGTCGGGCAATGACGACGGGTCCTGGGCTGGCGTGCGCAGGTGTCGGTGTGATATTGACGGTATAAAACATCACACCGACCGCAACATTCAGTAGTCCGATGAGACCGTAGAATTGCTTCATTTTACTACTGCGCTTGTGCGTCATTGTATAGCCGTAAGGTTCCTGGAGTTATGCCTTGATGTTAGCATAGGTTGCAACGGCAAACCGAGCACCGAGGGCAACTAAACCAAGAAGTGAGACGATACTAGCGACAATTCCGAAAGTTGAACTCCCGCTTGTGTTTGGTAGGGCGACTGGAGCCGCGGTTTTTGGTGCTGCGACAGGAGTTATTGCACCGGCGCCACCTGAAGGCGTTGCTGCACTTGGTGTGACGGTTTCACTTGGCGTGACGGGTGTAACAGGAGTGCTAGGTGGGGTGACTGTGGTAGGTGCGGCTATGACGCATGTGTTATTTTTGATCGTGCCTTCGACGACAGTTGAATTAGAATTATTGGCGTCGCCTGATGTAGCCGAACCAGCGTTTGTATTGTCTACACCAATGGCGTCGCCAGTTTCAGCAACTTGTCCATCTTTGTTATAGACAGTGACATTATTGTCGTTATCAACAGTACAGCGGAAGTCTTCAATAGACTGACAGGTGTTGTCTGAGTCTGGCCCAGTATTTGATATGGTGCAGTCTAGCGCAGAGGCGCTCGGAGCAGATACTCCGAAGACGAGTGCTAGTGTCATTACGCCTAATATAAGTTTTTTCATGATGAACCTCCTTTTGATTAGTACTAGATGATACTTTTAGCAAACGAATGTTTATCTTGGTTACGTCAATAATAGCTCTTGTTGTAATATTTGTAAATACAAATAATTCGATGAAGGGTAGCTGAGTGATAGCTGTTAGATTACTCTGTAAAAATAAGACTATTTCCCCATGGGTCGTCGACGTGAACTTTGCCGTGACTGTAGGTAAATGGGTAGCTGGCTGCTTCAAGGCGGACTGCAAGATGAGCTATGTCGTCACTATGAGCTAGGGTAATAGTGACGTCGGATAGGCCGAGAGATGGCGTTCGTTTGCCAGCCCCAGCACTAAGCCAGGTATTTAATCCAATATGGTGGTGGTATCCGGCGATAGAGATAAACAATGCACTACCAATGTCTGCTGTGATATTGAAGCCGAGTAAGTCGATATAAAAATGGCGCGCCTGTGTAATATCGCCGATACGCAGGTGAATATGACCGAGTTTTTTATCAGCAGCTGCTCGCTCGCTGCTATGAGAGTGAATGTATTCTATAGGATCGATATATAGCGTATCCATGACAATACGGCCATCTTGCCATGTCCATGTTTCGGCTGGACGGTCGTAATATAATTCGAGGCCATTTCCTTCAGGGTCATTAAAGTAGAATGCTTCACTTACTAGATGATCACCAGTCCCGCTATACAACTCTGGCAGGGTGCTCATGATATTTCCGACAGTTCGTGATAACGGACCGCGGGATGCAAAAACGACGGCGTTATGAAAGAGGCCAGCAGATTGTGGAGGGCTGTATAACAATTTTTTCTTTTCGATCAGCTCAATTACACCCGTATTGTTCTCGCCGAGAAGGGTCCGACCATCCGTCGATTCAAGTATCGCCAGGCCGACCTGATCATGGTAAAAGGCAGACATAGCAGCCAGATCCCTGACGTAAAGTTGTGAAGGAGAGATAGTAAGTGATGATGAGAGTGTGTCTATCATATTACTATACATAGTATAGTAATAAAGCTCTAGTGTCTAGACTGACTTAAGCTAGTGCGACTAACTCAATGTCGAATACTAAATCAGAATTTGGAGGAATATTTGCTGCTGCGCGGACGGAGCCGTAGGCCATAGCTGAAGGAATGATGAGACGGCGCGTCCCCCCAACTTTCATGCCGGGAACTCCCTTTGACCATCCAGCGATAACTTGGTTTAGTCCAAAAGTGATTGGTTTACCAAAGTCGAGTGAGCTTTGGAAAATTGTTCCGTCTTTACAAAGCGCACCAGTGTAATGTGCGGTAATAGTGGCATTCTCAGGGACAATGTCGCCAGTACCTTCAATAATATCGATAATTTGTAGCTCAGGAACAGATGAGATTGGGGTGAAGTTTGCCATCTTTGTTCCTTCTAGTGGTGTATGTTGCTCTGTAGTCATATACCTATTTTACTATGCTTCTGTATTTTGTACGAATATGGGATGAGAGTAAAATAAATAAGAGAGGAGGGTTTTGGAATGAATAGTAATCAGTTATACAGTCAAGCTCAGAAGCTTCGTGCAGACGCAAACACCCGAAGGGAGCTTGCGCAAAAGGCGGCATACAACGCAGATACTTATCGAGGCAGTGGTGATGATTCACGAGCTGGCGTAGAGGAGCATCAATCTCAGACACTAGAGCAAGAGGCAGCCGAGCTTGAAAGCCAAGCCGAACAGTTAGATCTAAAGGCGCGTCAACAAGAGGCCCGTTCGCATGAGTTAGATGCAGAAATGCAGCACGTTGAAGATGAGTATAAGAGTAAGCGCGCGGCAATTGAGAAAGAAAAAGAAAGACTAGAAGGTGGCGGGATAGGACTGTTTTAAACGTATAGACGGGAGGTATGTTATGCCTTATAGAAATATTAGCGAGTTACCAGAGAGTGTGAAGCATGTACTGCCGAAGCATGCCCAGGATATCTACAAGGAGGCGTTTAATCATGCTTACGAGGAGTATAAACACCCAGAAGATCGACGCGACGACGCCGATCGTGAGGAGGTCTCACATCGCGTAGCCTGGGCTGCGGTAAAGCATAAATATCATAAGGGTGATGACGGCACGTGGCAGCTTACGCAGTAGAATCCGACTTGTGGTCGCTATTAGAGTCCGATGCTAAGATAGCGGCGCGACGCTTACTTGGGTGTATTTTTGAACGAGAAATCGACGGCGAGGTAGTCCGTCTGCGTATTGTTGAAACCGAGGCGTATGATCAAACTGATGCGGCTAGTCATAGTTACAATGGTCGGACTCCGAGGGTTGAAACGATGTTTGGTCCGCCCGGGTATGCGTATGTGTATTTTACCTATGGCATGCACTACTGCTGCAATGTGGTCGTGGGTGAGAAGGGATACGGTGCGGCGGTACTTATTAGAGCAGTTGAACCATTAGACGTTACCGAGCCTCTCGAGCGCCGTCGGTCCGGACGTAAGGGTGTTGATCTTACGAACGGCCCTGCTAAATGGTGTCAAGCTCTGGGAGTGAATCTAGATCTTAACGGTCACGATTTGAAGCAGGCGCCTTTCAGACTTATCTTCCAACCAAATATACCATCTGCTAACGTGACGACTACAACGCGCATTGGTATTAGCAAGGCAAAAGATGTACCTTGGCGATTCTATATCACCGATAACCCATATGTATCGTCGCGTGCTCACGCACTTAAATAGTTGCAGCATCCGAGGGTAGCTGCTATACTGACATGCAGTACATTATTCCGGCCAGCAGGTCGGATTTTTTCATAAAGAAGGAGAAGAAGTCATGGAAGATATCAATATCAAGCAATTGACATTAGCTGTTCGCACTATCGCGGAAGAGAAGAACCTACCAGAGGAAGTAGTATTGTCGGTTATTGAACAGGCAATCGCTGCTGCATGGCGACGTGACAATGGTGAGCGCGACCAAGAAGTTCGTGCTGAACTGAACGTCAATGACGGCACGGCTAACGTATTTGTTGCCCGTGAAGTTGTTGAAGAGGTTGGTAGCGACGCTGTTGAAATTAGCCTCGAAGATGCTAAAAAGCTTAAAGAAGATGCAGTTATTGGCGATATGATCGAAGATAAATTTGAAGTTGTTAGCTTCGGTCGCGTTGCAGCGCAAACCGCCAAACAAGTTGTCTTGCAGCGTCTCCGTGAGGCAGAGCGTGAAGTTGTCCTCGAAGAATACGAAGATAAAATTGGAACGATCGTTAATGGTACCGTCCAGCGCGTTGAGCCACGTGTTATTCGTGTCGAACTCGGTAAGGCTACGGGCATTATTCCTCAAAGCGAGCAAATCCAAGGTGAATTCTATAGTATCGGTAGCCGAATTAAGGTTTTCATTAAGGATATCGAACGTGATAATCGCGGTCCGCAGCTTATCTTGTCTCGTGGTAACGAAGCATTTGTAGAATATCTTTTCCGTCAAGAAGTACCAGAGATGGAAACGGGTGCGGTTGAAATTAAGGCAATTGCTCGTGAAGCAGGACGTCGTACGAAATTGGCCGTTATCTCAACGGTCCCGGGCGTTGATCCAGTCGGCACGTTTGTAGGTGGTCACGGAACTCGTGTCCAGGCGGTAATGAACGAAATCGGCGATCAGGAAAAGATTGACATCATCACTTTCGATGCGAACAACGAGCAGTTTATCCGTAATGCACTTAGCCCAGCTGAGGTTGTGAAAGTTGAAATTGATGAAGCTGCAAAGCGTGCGAAGGTTTTTGTTTACGAAGATCAGCAGTCAATCGCCATCGGACGTGGTGGTCAGAATGTCCGCCTTGCTAGTCGTTTGACCGGCTATGAGCTTGATATCGAAACTGCGCAGGTAGTCGCTGAAAAGCCAGTAGAAGCAAAGCCACGCAAGAATATTGAAGATAGTTTGATGAATGCTGTTGAGGAATCGACAGAAGAGTAGTAAAGTATCACTCAATAAAAAACCTCCGCTATGATGTGGAGGTTTTTTATTGAGTAGCTTTATCGTTGACGAATCATGATCTCTAAATTGGAGAGGTACTGTGTCGGATTAACTTGGCGATGTTTGCGGAGATACGCAAGATGAATCTGGACAAATGGTAGTTGATTGTCTGGATAGTCAACCGCTGCTGGACTGTATGAACTTTTCGTGACCATTTTCGGGTCGGACTGCCATGTCTCGAGCTTTGTCGTTATCTCGTCGACTGTCATGAGTGGGGGCATTAAGCGGCCGAAGCAGTCTTTTTAGGTTTCTTAACTTCTTTTTTCTGGTTTTGACCTTTTGCCATCGTACCTCTTTCTGTGCTGTATGCGCACTAGTTCTCTTAAGTATGCGCTTATTCATAAATAATAGCTAGTGTTGTCAAATAATTAGCACTCTATTGACGAGAGTGCTAATTATTTTGTATACTAATGATAGCAACGTGAGTAAAACATTAAAACGCTTGCGCTACGGCTAGGGAGGATTGATAATAGAATTATGGCAGATGATTTCGCTGATTTTCTATCGCATTTAACCGACAATGCTCGGATTAGCCTACAGCATGCCGATGCTATTGCACGCGGCTATGGTAGTGCCTATATTGGTACGGAGCATCTTCTTTTGGGGGTACTTGCCCAGGGATCATCAGTAGGAGCAAAGGTGCTTGCTGATGCTGGTATTACACTCGACCGGGCTGAACTTGCCTTGAATTTAACGCCACGCACATTGGTGGTTAGTACGGGTGCGAAAGGGTTGTCGGAAACGGCAAAGCTAACCTTAAAAATGGGTTGGGATATTGCTCAAGAATTCCACCAAAACTACCTCGGCACGGAGCATATTCTTTATAGTATTCTCAGCCAGAAGAATGCACGTGCGACCGTCCTCCTTCGGGATATGAACATTGATATTAGTGTACTTACGAGTGAATTAGAGGAATTTTTCGATCGACAGAATAGCTCCTATGATGAAACTGGGGCTGCTCAGGCTAATCCAACTAAGCGTCGCACCGGACGCGGGGGGATGTTGGAAACTTTTGGAGTTGACCTTACGGCTAAGGCAAAGGCTAGTGAGCTCGACCCGGTAATTGGGCGTGACGTTCAGGAGGAGCGATTGGTCACGATTCTCAGTCGTCGTACAAAGAACAACCCTGTTTTAATTGGTGAACCTGGTGTCGGTAAGACGGCAATTGTTGAAGGGCTCGCGCAGCGCATAGCACGCGAAGATGTGCCGGACCATCTTCTCGATAAGCGTGTGGTGCAGCTGGACCTCGCGGCTATGATTGCAGGGACAAAATATCGTGGTGAGTTTGAGGAGCGACTCAAGAAGGTTGTTGAGGAGCTAAAACAGCAAAAGAACGTTATAGTCTTTATCGATGAACTACATCTTCTTGTTGGGGCAGGCGCTGCTGAAGGTGCGCTTGATGCAGCTAATATGTTGAAGCCTGCTCTGGCTCGTGGAGAGCTGCATCTTATTGGTGCAACAACCCTAGATGAGTATCGCAAACATATCGAAAAGGATAGCGCCCTAGAGCGTCGTTTTCAAACTATCATTGTTCCCGAGCCAAGTATTAAGGATACGATTGCGATTATTAAGGGGCTACGTGGTCATTATGAGAGTCATCATGGTGTGACGATGAGCGATGAGGTCTTAGAGGACGCCGTCTATATGGCGGAACGCTATGTGAGCGAGCGCTTCATGCCAGACAAGGCAATTGATGTTATTGATGAGGCTGCTGCGCTTGTCCGCGTAAAATCGGGTCGAAAGCCTAGTAAGCTGCGTGACTTCACTCGTCAGCTGAAGAATTTGAATGACAAAATGGAAGACGCAGTCGCTAGCGAAGACTACGAACGAGCGGCGCTTTATAAGACCCGCATTAGTCAAATCAGTGCGAAGTTAGAAGAGACACGTCAAGACTATGAACAAAATACGCCTATTAAGCTCAAGGATAACGATGTTGCCCACGCGATTGCTACAATGACAGGCATTCCTGTCGAGCGTGTACAGAAATCTGAAGCGAAGTTACTGCGCAATCTTGAAAAACATTTAGGGAAGTATATTATTGGTCAAAATGAAGCGGTCGAAAAGGTTGCGCGAGCGATTCGACGTAGTCGAAGTGGTGTAGCAAGTACACGTCGTCCAATTGGATCTTTCGTTTTCATGGGTCCAACTGGTGTCGGTAAGACGGAGCTTGCTCGCGTGCTAGCCCGAGAAGTGTTTGGTAGTGAGGATGCGCTCATTAAAATTGACATGAGCGAGTTCGGTGAGCGCCATACAAGTAGTCGTCTCGTCGGTGCTCCAGCGGGTTATGTCGGCTACGAAGACGGCGGCCAGCTCACCGATAAGGTACGACGCCAGCCATATAGTGTCATATTATTTGATGAAATTGAAAAAGCGCACGCAGATGTCTTCCATTTGTTGTTGCAGCTGCTCGAAGATGGTAAATTAACTGACGCTAAGGGTCGGAGCGTTGATTTCACAAACACCATTATCATCCTGACAAGTAACTTAGGTGCTGAACGTATGATGAAGGAGTCGAGCCTTGGTTTCCATGCAAGCACAAAGAATGACACGCAAAAGCTCGATGCGGTTCATGAAGAAAATGCCTCGTCAGCTAAGGAAGCGCTCTCTAAAATGATGCGACCAGAGTTAATCAATCGCTTCGATGGCATTGTTACCTTCCGTGCACTCACTCGGAAGGAGATTGGCAAGATCTTCGATAATTTGATTAATGAACTGCAAGAACGAGTGATTCGCAAAGGCATTCATCTGGTTATTAAGCCAGCGGCGAAGCGACTGCTTATCGAGCATGGATATGATGAAAAGTACGGCGCTCGACCACTTCGTCGTACGATTCAAGATGAGCTCGAACATGAAATCGCAGATGGAATATTGTCGGGTGAATACGAAAAGGGTACGGTACTTGAAGTAGGGGTGCAAAAAGGTAAAATAGCAGTAGATGTACGACACGAAACACGATAATAGCCGAGCTTCAGGATATGTAGCTGCGCTCATTTTAATAGTTATTTCAATTGGCGCGACCCTATTTTTACTACTCAATCGTCAAGCGATCATTGACCATGTCTCGGTCTGGCAATATCGGCCATCAACTGCTATTAGCTCATTTGCTGAACGGACGACAATGAGTGATGAAGGGAAGTTTCTCTTTTTTGCGAGCCGTCCCTCGTTAGAAGGAACACAGGTATTTAATGATAAATGTTCGCGCACCGAAAAGAGTACGGCCATTCTTGGCTGCTACGACGGCTTGGGTACGATATATATCTACGATGTTCCAAATCAAAAGCTTGACGGGATTCGCGAGGTAACGTCGGCACATGAAATGCTCCACGCAGCGTATAGCCGATTGAGTACGAGTGAAAAGAAGAAGGTGGACGGTCTGGTCGAGGCGGAATATGCTAAGTTAAGTAACGATAGCGAGTTTTCTGCCCGAATGGCTTTTTACTCGCGCACAGAGCCTGGCGAGCGTGACAATGAGCTACATTCTATTATTGGCACCGAAGTGGCATCAGTTAGTCCGGAACTTGAAGAATATTATAAGCAGTATTTTGTCGATCGAAGTAAGGTAATAGCGCTGCACGCTCAGTATGCGAGTGTCTTTGCTTCTCTCCAGGCGCGTAGCGAGGAGCTTAGCACTCAATTGACATCATTGGCGGCCAGCATCGAAAGTCAGACGGCGGCCTATAATAATGCGGTAAATCAGCTGAATAAAGACATTGCTAATTTTAACGGTAGGGCAAGCAGTGGCGCCTTTTCTTCACAGTCTCAGTTTAATAGTGAACGTGCGCAACTGACCAATCGGGCGTCTGCGCTGGAAACAATGAGAGCGGGTATTAATAGTGACCGTGAGCAATATGAAGCGATGCGAACTGAATTAATGAGTATTGCGAGCGAGTCCGATGCTCTTAATAAGAGTATAGATAGTAGCTTGGCGCCAGCGCCTAGTCTATAATAAGCGTAATGGCTAAAATACGAACTCAATTCATCTGTCAAAATTGTGGCGCTTCATATCCTAAATGGACAGGTAAATGTGATAACTGCGGGGAATGGAATACTCTTGTCGAACAGGCTCCTGTTAGTCAGGGTAAGTCTGCTGTTGCTCGTAGTGCAAGCAGTGGGCATGTCCTCACCCCGCGCACAATGCAGTCAATTGAAACTGAAGAGACTGCTCGACGCATGACGACTGGCTATAGTGATCTTGATGCCGTTCTGGGCGGTGGCATTCTTCCTGGCGGCGTGATGCTTATGGCGGGTCAGCCGGGGATAGGAAAGAGTACGCTCTTGCTTCAGGTAGCCAGTGAAGTGGGTAAAACGGATGCCGTGCTGTATGCAAGTGGCGAGGAGTCAGCCAGCCAGGTCAAACTTCGAGCGGAACGCTTAGGGGCAAATACGCGAGAGCAGCTTCACTTCGTTGCTAGCACAAGTGCTGATGATATTGCGGCCACGATTCGCTCGGGAGCGTATAAGCTTGTGATCATTGACTCAATACAGACGCTTAGCCTCGATGAAATAACTTCAGCCCCAGGGACAGTCAGTCAGATTACTAATAGTAGTAATGTGATTATTCGTGCGGCGAAAGAAGCGGGCGCAGCGGTCGTGCTCGTTGGTCATGTAACAAAAGAAGGTAGTATTGCTGGGCCAAAAGTATTAGAACACCTGGTGGATGTTGTTCTGCAGTTTGAAGGTGATCGGTATGGCGGCTTTAAGGTTGTTCGAGCGGTGAAAAACCGTTTCGGTTCAACGAATGAAGCGGCGATATTTGAAATGTACGAGCAAGGGCTAAGGGTGGTTGAGAATCCATCTGCCGCACTCCTCGCTGAGCGTCAAAATGCCGATGGCTCAGTAGTGATGGCGACACTCGAGGGTACTCGTCCACTCCTTGTTGAAATTCAAGCTCTTGTCAATCCGACAAGTTTCGGGTATCCTAAACGCACAGCCTCCGGTTTTGATCTGAATCGCCTTAATCTATTAATTGCCGTTCTTGAACGACGAACGAAATTGAATTTATCAGATAAAGACATTTATATAAATGTCGTCGGCGGGCTTAAATTAAACGATCCCGCAGCTGATCTAGCAATCTGCATGGCAATAGCCAGTGCTGCAGCCGGAAAGCGTCTTGGTGACGAATTGGTTGTATTTGGTGAGATTGGGCTAGGTGGTGAGATTCGCAGCGTTCACAGCGCGGATCGACGTATCGCTGAAGCGAAAAAGCTTGGCTTTACGCAAGCTATTGCGCCAAAGTCGGCGCAAAAGGACTCATTTATTAAAGGTGTTGGTGATTTACGCCAAGCCTTAATTGACTACCTACAATAGGAGTCAGAAAGAACGAACAATGAAAGCAGTAGAATTTTTACTAGTAATCGCAACATTGGTGATTCTAGCGGAAGTGACGTATCTAGTCGTCAAGCTTCCAAGACAAAACTTATCAAGAAAACAGTCTCGACCAATCTTGGTGGATACGTCCGTACTAATCGACGGTCGTATTATTGCCGTTGCACAATCAGGGTTTATCGGTGATGCGTTAGTAATTCCTCGTAGTGTCATTGGGGAGCTTCAGTTCCTGGCTGACAACGCCGATCATGATAAGCGTGCGCGTGCGCGCTACGGGCTAGATGTTGTGAAAGAGCTTCAGTCAATGCCGCACTTGAAAGTGGAAATATTGCAGGATGGTAGTAAAGCTGAAGAGGGCGTTGACGAGCGTCTCCTCACACTTGCTAAGAAGCATAACGCTGCTGTGTGCACGATTGACTATAACCTAAATAAAGTAGCCGCTGTTGAGGGTATTACCGTCCTTAATGTTAATGAACTTGCTCAGAGCCTTCGGATGGCTTATTTGCCAGGTGAGAAGATGCTTCTGGAACTAGTTCAAAAAGGGCAAGACGCTCATCAGGGCGTAGGGTATCTTACGGACGGCACAATGGTGGTTGTCGAGCATGCTAATAAGAATATTGGTCAGACAATTGAAATTGAATTTATTCGAAGTCTGCAAACTGCTGCTGGAAAGATGATGTTTGCTCGACCAGTTGAGCGTCAGCAGCCACAGCAGCCTAAGGTGCCAAAGCCGCAAGGTAAGCGTCCTGTTGCTGCTGCGGCCGTACAACAAAAAGTTGAAGCAACGCCTGCTGAGGCACCTAAGAAGCCTGCGAAGACCGTATATCATAGCGATCCTAAGGAGCGCCGTTTTGAGAAGAAGAATAATCCATCACAAAAGCCTGCGCGTACAAATGAAGCAAAGCGTCCCGTCCGAAGCTCAAAGCCTCGAACGTCAGTGCAACGCGAAGCTGCGTTGATTGATCTCGTTGAAAAACAAGAATAGGCACGTGTCTCATCTCATACAAAATACCACTCCAATTGGAGTGGTATTTTGTATGAGAGAAGGCTGTGTATAGCTAGCTCTTAAAGTCGTGTTCTTCGCTCTTCGTGGCAGTATAGAAGACGCTGTCTGTGACAGTTACTGTAACCGTCTGTGAGCCGCTTGTTGTAGGTGTGTAGGTGGTTTTGTAAGTACCGCTTGCAGAAGCTGGGAGAGAAGCTATGACGGTGCCGCCAACTTTAATCTCTACTGTCTGAAGCGGGTTTTTACCCGCCGCCACGTCAACTTCGATTGGTCCGGCGCCTTTTTTAGCACTTACAGTGATATTACCGATACTCGGTTTAGTATCAGAACAGCTGTGGACATTGTCATCTGCTGTTGCATCGTAACCGTCAGTCGTTGTGTAGGTATCCTTCTTTGAGATCGGATCGGTAAATTTCTGGACAGAAATTTCGATACGAGCGCCATCAGGTGTACAGTCTGTTGCTTTCTTTTTTGACACCTTATCGAAAGTCATTTTTGTGCCAGTCTGAGACTTGTTCTTGTTGTACCATGCTGGATATAGTTCTCCGGCAATAGTTTGAATACCGTTTGGCTTCGTGAACCAGTCGCCACCGTTTGCTGGACTCCATTTGCCTTCAGACGCATATACGTCCTTGTGCGCATACTCCATAACCTGGCCAATGATTTTAGCTGGAATTGATGAGTTGCCATTCGTGAGAACGCGAGTATCTGGATTTCCTAACCATACACCCATTGTCAGTGCAGGACTGTAGCTCATTGTCCAGATATCCTTAGGCTGACCGCCCTTATCTGAAGTTCCGGTCTTTACTGCGGTCTTAACGCCTGGCGTGACCAATCCGTAGAAGTTACGTCCGTATAGTCCTGCGCGCGCGTTATCGTCACTTAGGATGTCGGACACGATGTAGGCAGCTTGTGGATCAACAATTTGCTTGCTTTCGTCTTTGTATTTTTTAATGACCTCACCTTGACTATTCTTAACCTCGAGGATGGTACTAACAGGCTTGTAGACACCCATACGACCTAGTGAGGCGAACGCATTCACGTGATCGATTTGGCGTGTACCACAGCCACCAATTGCCGAAGATAGACCAGCTTGTGCGTCGGCGCCCTGCGTACAGTAGTTGGTGTCTCCGAGTGCACGAATTGTCTTAAGGGTAGTATCTACACCGGCGATGTACATAGCCTTAATGGCAGGAATGTTACGAGATAGTGCAAGTGAACGACGGATACTAATGCCACCTAGGTATTTGCCATCGGCGTTCTTGACCGTTGCGCCGTAGATGGCGTTCATTGAATTATCGTCAGCTAAAACTGAGCCGCTACCGTAGTTTGTCTTACCATCGCCTTGATCGGAGAATAACTGGGCATAGACAAGTGGCTTGATAGTTGAACCTGGTTGAATATAGGCGGTAGCAGCATTATCTTGTCCGAAACCAGGGTAGGTAAACTCGCGACTTCCCATCATTGCCACGATTTGGCCAGTCTGAGTATCTTCAACGGTCGCTGCTCCATTTTCAAAACCGGCAAACTTTGGTGTAGACGAGTTAAACATTGCTGTCATTGATTCTTCGAGTTTTGTTTGAATGCGATCGTCAAGGGTCGTGGTGACGGTGAGGCCGCCACGTCCTACTGTCGTTTTGCCTAATTCCTTCTCTAGTTGTGAGCGAACCATCTGCACGAAGTGAGGTGCTTTAATGTCTTTATATGGGTCTGTTGCAGGAATGAGGTTGTCGAGGATAGGATATTTTTTAGCGTCGTCAGCCTGTGTTTTTGTGATGTAGTGCTGATCTACCATGGTGTCAAGCACCTTGTGCTGACGCTCGATCAGAGCTGGATTTCCCTCGGTGTTGTATGGGTCATAGAGGCCTGGTTGGTTTGGGATAGCAGCGAGCATCGCGGCTTGGGGTAACGTAAGATCTTTTGCGGCGACGCCAAAGTACGTCTGAGCCGCTGACTCAACACCGTTACGGCGCCCGCCGTATGGCGATTCGTTAAGATAGAGGCTAAGGATACTGTCTTTGTCGTACATGCGCTCTACTTCAACAGATAGAATCATCTCCTTGATCTTGCGTGGAATACCACTAAGACCACGGTCAGATGCCTCGTCAGCAAAGAAGACTTGCTTTACAAGTTGTTGGGTGAGGGTAGAGCCACCCTGAACGCTACCGCCGTTAACGTTATTGATGAGTGAGCGTGAAATTCCGGCAATACTAATTCCACCATGCTTACGGAAGTCTTTATCTTCAATGGCAATTGTAGCGTTCTTCATGTAGTCATTGATGTCTTTGCTATCCACTACGAGTTTATAGTCGCCATCACCTTTATCTTCCCAAAGCGTCACGCCATTCCGGTCTTTATACGTCGTAACAGTCGTCTGGACGCGCTTGCTAATTTCACCTGGGCGGATTGAGTCAAGGTCTTTTCGGTAATAGGCAAACAAAGCGCCAATAGTCAGCACCATGAGCAAAATGCCAACACCTGCAATCTTTAGCGCCATCATGCCGCCTTTTTTACTGAACCAATAGCCGAAGAATTGCTTTGGCTGCATACGATAGAGTAAGCGTTTAACTGGATGCTTCGGCAAGCTTGCGAGGTATTCAGCTTTTTTGCGAGATTCAGTATCTCGCCGCGCCTTGCGTTTATGCGTCAAGTTAGAGTACACGCTCATGTTGCGTGATTTGGTCGGTTTTTTAGCCACGTCGTATTTTTCCCATAAGCAGTATTAGTAATCATTATAGCACCATTTTCATTTAGAACAGAGCCATTTTCTGGTATACTGGCTGAAGATATAACAGATAGGAGTAAGA
>Ga0157369_10002817_pt1 | contig 20750 bp, 19 predicted proteins | sample C25metaG_FD_113461 | JGI IMG/M metagenome (GOLD analysis project Ga0157369, IMG submission 113461) | Corn rhizosphere microbial communities from Kellogg Biological Station, Michigan, USA - C2-5 metaG | ecosystem: Host-associated > Plants > Roots > Rhizosphere > Soil | place: USA: Michigan...
CTTTCAGGACTTCACGTGGCGTTGGAAGAAGGCGAGCGTGCGTTGCCACGAAAGCTTCGCGGCCTGCTCGTCGTAGCGTGGGGTGGTGTCGTTGTGGAAGCCGTGCTGCGTGTTCGGGTAGATGCAGCCCGCGTGCTCGACGTGGTGCTCGGTGAGCACCTTGTCGAAGGCAGGCCATCCGCTCGTGATGCGCTCGTCCTCGCTCGCATAGTGCGCAAGGACCGGCGACTTGATCTTGGCGGCCTCCTCGGCCTTCGGCTGCACGCCGTAGTAGGGAACCGCCGCGTTGAGGTCGGGGAAGTGCGTGGCATAGGTGTTCGCCATCCCGCCGCCGAAGCAGAAGCCCACCACGCCGTACTTGCCGTTGAAGTCGGGCCGCGACTTGACGTAGTCCGCCGCGGCGAGAAGGTCCGCGGTACGCTTCGCGGGATCGAGCCTCGCGAACATGTCGCGCGCCTTGTCCTCGTCGCCGGGATAGCCGCCGGCGGGCGCCAGCGCGTCCGGCGCGAAGGCGACGTAGCCTTCGGTGGCGAGACGCCGAGCGACGTCCTCGATGTACGGATTGAGCCCGCGGTTCTCGTGGATCACCACGATCGAGGGCAGCTTCGCCGGCGCGCCCGCGGGCTTCGCGAGATAGCCGCGCATCGTGCCGGAGCCCTTCGGCGACGGATAGTCCACGCGCTGCGACGCGATGCGCGGATCGTCCACCTTCACCTGCTGGGCCCACGCGAAGTTCGGCTGCAGCGCCTCGAGCATGGCGAGCGCCGTGAAGCCGCCCGCCGCGTAGCGCCCGGCGCCCTCGAGGAATTCGCGGCGCGACATGCGGCCGTGCACGTACCCGTCGAAGAGCTTCAGGACCTCGGGCGGGAAATCGCCGGCCTTCTTCCGTTCCATCGCGGCCTCCTTGCCGGTTGTCGTGTCACTTGACGGCGCGCAGCTGCGCATTGGCACAGCCGCCGCCGTTGTAGTCGTTGCTCGTCAACTGGTCGCCGTCGAGCGCGACGTAGACCCGATCGAGCTCGCGGCAGTCGCTCGAAGTGACCGTCGCCTCGAAGGCTCCGCTGTGCGCGAATTCGAATCCGGCGCGGGACCCGGAGGCATGGCAATTGCGGCCATCGCCCAGCGCGGCAGTGAGTGAGATCGAGTCCGCGTCTACCGTGGCCTTCACCGTCGCCGCCAGAGGCGGCGGATTAGTCGGAGGCACGGGCCCGCACACGAAAGCATTCGTGACGCCGAAATGCAGGGCCCCGAAATAGGTGCCGGAGTACAGGGCTGTCTCGGTCGGGCCGATCGTCACGCTGGCGATGCGGAAATTCTGCAGGTTCTCGTCCCACACGATCTCGCTCTGGATGCCGGGCCTGGGGAAGTTGCGCAGTTTCATGCCGGCGTGGGCGCCGCGGAGGAACTCGACGCCATAGTCCTGCACCGTGAACGAGCCCGAGGCGATCGGGGCCTTGTCCGAGTAAACGTTCATTCGGTGCGGACCAGCCGCGAGGACGTTGTAGTTGTAGAGCAGGGAGAAGCCCGTGTTTGCCCTCCCGCATGCCGCGATCGTGTCATTGCGTTGAGTGCCGAGGCCAGCTTCGAGCGGCGCGAAGTCGTCGATCATCACGAAGATTCGCGTCGCCGTGCAATCGTAGCCGCTGATCACCGAAATCCCGCTCTGGTTGACCGCGCCCGAAAGATCCGGGGTCTCCAGCCCCGCGAAGGCGGGGCCGCATGCCGCGGCAACGGTGAGCGCAAGGAAGCCTTTCATGTTTGCCTCTTGGTGGTCAGGTGAAGAAGGCCGAAAGCTCCGCGTACGTCTCCTCCGGCACCTGCTCCGCCGGATAGTGTCCGCAGGGCAGGCACTTGCCGCGCACGTCGGCGGCGCGTTCCTTCCACGCCTCGATCGGTTTGTAGCTGCGGTTCACGTGGCTTCTCTCGCCCCAGAGCACCAGCATCGGCATTTCGATCTTCCGGCTCAGATCGGCGCGATCGTGCTCGAGGTCGATGCCGACCGCCGCGCGATAGTCCTCGCACACGGCGTGGATGTTGTCGCGGTTGCAGCAGCGGATGTATTCGGCCATCGCCTCGGGCGTGAAGGCGGAGAGGCCCACGCCCGGCTTGTCGAGCTTCTTGCGGATGTACTTCTCGAAGCCGTAGGCCTCGATCATCTTCTCGGGGTAGTCGTACGGCTGGGCCATGAAGAACCAGTGGTACGAATCGACGGCCCACTTGAGCGGGATGTTGGAGAGCATGTGCAGCGTGGGCACGATGTCGAGGAACGCCACGCGCTCGACGCGCTCGCCGTGGTCGAGCGCCATGCGGTGCGCCACGCGCCCGCCGCGATCGTGGCCCGCGACGTGCCACTTCTCGAACCCCAGCTCGCGCATGACCTCGACCTGGTCCCGCGCCATCGTGCGGAAGGAATAGCCGATGCTCTTCTCGCCGCCCTCGGGCTTGGACGAATCGCCGTAGCCGCGCAGGTCGGTCGCGACCACCGTGTACCGCTCGGCGAGGCGCGGGGCGATCTTGTGCCACATCACGTGCGTGAGAGGGTTGCCGTGCAGCAGCAACAGGGGCGGCCCGGAGCCCTCGATGCGCCCGTGGATGGTTGCGCCTGCGGTCTCGATATCGAACGTGCGAAAGCCTTCAAACATCCGTGTTCATCCGTGTTTATCCGTGGACTATGCTTTTCGCATCAACTTCGTGAGCTCGTTCACGTCGCGCACCTTCTCGATCTCCCACAACATGTCCAGCACGGCGCCGGCCTTCGCGCGGTCGAACCCGGCCCATGAGGCGCAGCCGTGGAATTTCTCCGCGAGCTCCGCATCGCTCATCGGGTTGGCGGGGCTGCCCTTGCCGAAGTCGGCGCGGCCCCTGATCTCGCGGCCGTCGGTGAGCGTGATCGTGACGATCGTCGTCATCTTGTCGAAGCCCGCGGCCTCGGCCTCGGGATCCACGCGGAAGTCGATCTTCCTGATCATCGCCTGCACGTCGGGCCGGTTCACCACGTCGTCGGTGTACTGCTCCAGGCCCGCCTTGCGCTCGAGGAGCAGGATGGCCATGCAGAACTCCATGCTGAACTTGGCCTGCAGCTCGTCCTTCGGCTCGTGGTGGATGAGCGCGTTCGGCATGTTGTGGTTGGTGCCCACGAGCACGTGCTTCACCTGGCCGGGCTGGATGTCGTTCCTGCGGATGAGGTCCAGCATGACGGCCATGCCGGGATGGGTGAGCGAGCCGCTCGGATGCGGTTTGATCGACACGCCCGGGAAGTGGAACGTCCACGGATCGCCCAGCTCGCCCATGATGAGGTCCGGCTCGAAGCCGCCGCCGGCCGCGCGGAAGAAGCCGCGCTCGGCTTCGAGGCCGTCGGGCGAGGCCGTGAAGCCGAGCTTGGCCATCTCGGCGGCGACGACGCCGTTCTCCGCGGCGCGCCCGGCATGGAAAGGCTTGGTCATCGTGCCGAAGTTCTCGCGCAGCCCGCCCGCCTGCGTGGCGCCGAGCGAGAGCGCGCGGCGCGTGGCCTCCACGTCCAGGCCCAGCAGTTTCGCGGCGGCGGCCGCCGCGCCGATCGAGCCGCACGTGGCCGTGCTGTGGAAACCCGTCTGGTAGTGGCGCGGGTTGATCGACTCCGCGACCTTGCATTCGATCTCGACGCCCAGCTGGTAGGCGAGCATGAAATCGCGTCCACCCTTCTTCTCGCGCTCCGCGAGCGCAAGGGCCGGCGGCAGCGCGGGCGCCGTCGGATGCGTGAGCAGTCCATACACCCGATCCTTCGTCACCGCGAGCTGCGTGTCGTCGTAGTCGTCGGCGTGGATCGCGAGCCCGTTGGCGAACGCGGCGAAGCGGGCGGGCAGGCGCATCGAGGTCCCGATGACCGTGCTGCCGCCGGCGTGCGCGATACCCAGCTCACCCAGGTATTTCTGCGCGATGTGGCCGCATTCCGAGCGCGCGCCCGCGAGCGCCAGCCCGATGCCGTCGATCACCGAGCGCTTGCCGAGGTGGCGCACGTCCTCGGGCAGGTCCTGCCACTGCGTGCCCGCGACGAAGCAGGCGCAGTAATCGGTGACCTGCGGGAGCGGATGCCCCTTCGCGTCCTTCGCTTCGATGACCTTGTCAGGCGTGGCTTGCATGCTTCACGACTCCTTCCGCCTTGCGCGCGGCGGCGAGGCGCGCGGCGAGCCGTACGGCGTGCTCGATGGCTCCGGTCGTGGCGGTGCCCTTGCCGACGATGTCGAAGGCCGTGCCGTGCGCGGGCGTGGTGAAGACCGTCTTCAGGCCGCCGCTCACGGTGACGCCGCGGTTGAAGCCCTTCAGCTTCGTCGCGATCTGGCCCTGGTCGTGGTACATCGAGAGCACGCCGTCGAACTCGCCGTTGAAGCACTTGAGGAACACGGTGTCCGACGGATAGGGTCCCTTGCACGCAATGCCGCGCGCGGCAGCCTTCGCCACGGCCGGCGCGATGATGTCGATCTCCTCGCGCCCGAAGAGCCCGTTCTCGCCCGCGTGCGGGTTGAGGGCGCAGACCGCAATGCGCGGCCGCTCGAACCCGGCGCCGCGCATGGTGGCATCGGCGAGCGTCAGCGCCACGTCGATGCGCTGCGGCGTGACCTGCTCGATCGCCGTGCGCAGCCCGACGTGCGACGTCACGCGCGACATCCACTTGTCGTCGAGCACGTTCATCTCGCCGAAGAAGCCCTGGTGATGCGTCATCTGCGCGAACATCTGGTGCTCGTCGTTGAACTTCCAGCCGCCCGCGTGCAGCGCCGCTTTGTTGAGCGGCGCGAAGACGATGCCGTCGATGCGGCCGGCGAGCGCGAGATCGATCATGTACTTGAGCGTCTCGCCCGTGAGGCGTCCCGACTCGGGGGAGATCTGGCCGCGCGGGATGCGCGACGGATCGATGTTGCCGAGGTCGATCATGGGAATGCCGTCCTTCACGCCCGCGGCATCCTCGGGCCGCTCGACGCGCCGGATCGCGAGCGACACCTTCGCGTCGCGCGCCCCCATCTCGAGCACGCGCGCGTCCCCGATGGGCAGCAGCCGCGCCGCGTCGGCGAGGCGCCCATCGGCGAGAATGCGCGCGCACTGCTCGGGGCCGATGCCGGTGCAATCTCCCAGCATCAAGCCGAGCAACGGCTTGTCAGCCCCGCGAGGGCGGGGATCCAGTGATCGGGCACCCGCCTTCGCGGGTGAGACAGGTGGATTCATGCAACTCTCCGGTCCGTGAAGCGGTTGATCACGGCGATCATCGCGAAGGTGATCGCCAGCATGGTGAGGGACAGCACCGCGATGGGGCCCCAGTCGTTGCTCTCGCGCAGGTCGAACATCGTGACCGAGACCGTCTTGGTGTGCGCGGTGAAGAGCAGGATCGTGGCCGACAGCTCGCGGATGCAGCCGATGAAGATGAACATCCAGGTCGCGATCACGCCGTTGCGGATGAGCGGCACCGTGATGTCGAACATCGCGCGCAGGCGCGTCGCGCCGAAGATGCGGCTCGCGTCCTCGAGCTCCGGGTGCACCGACTTGAGCGACGCGGCCACCTGCTGGTAGCCCACCGGCATCTCCTTCGTGACGTAGGCGAGGAAGATGATGGCGAGCGTGCCGTAGAGCACGAGCGGCGGATGCGTGTAGCTGAGGAAGAGTCCCACCGCGAGCACGATGCCCGGGATCGCCACCGGCGCCGTCGCGAGGAACGAGAGCGCCTGGTGGCCCCAGACCAGCTTGCGCACGCCGAGGTAGCCCACGGTGATCGCGATGACGGTTCCCGCGGTCGCCGACGTGATGCCGAGGATGAACGTGTTGGTGAGCGCGAGCCGGGTCTGGCTGAACTCGACGAAGACGAAGCGCCAGTTGTCGAGCGTGAGGTTGCCCGCGAGCGGCGCCGAGTAGTTCTTCACGAACGCGGTCCAGGCGAGCACGCCGTAGGGCAGCAGCACGGAGCACGTCAGCACGAACGCGAAGGGCAGGAGCGCCACCGGCGTCCATGCGCCGAGGCGGATCAGGCGCTGGCCCGTGGTCTTGCCGCCCACGACCGAATAGCCGCGGCGCCCCATGATCGCCGCCTGCGCGCGCAGGAGCACCACGGTGATGACGAGCAGCGGCAACGACGCGGCCGCGGCGAGCCCCGGCTTCGGCGGGAACTGGAAGAGGCTCCAGATCTTGGTCGTCATGGTGTCGATGCTCGCGGGGAGCGCCAGGATCGCGGCCGGCCCGAAGAGCGTCATCGACTGCAGGAAGGCCACGAGGAAGCCCGCGAGGAGCGCGGGCAGCACGAGCGGGAGCGTGATGTCGATGGCCGTGCGCCACGTGCGCGCGCCGAGGATCGACGCGGCTTCCTCGAGGTCGCTCGGGATCAGGTCGAGGCTGTTGGCGACGAAGGTGAAGACGTACGGAAACGTGTAGAGCGCCGTCACGAAGACGATGCCCCACGCCGAGAAGATGTTCACGAGCGACTGCGCGTCGAACGGCTGCAGCCCGAAGAGCGCGTAGTACCCGCGGTTCACGAGGCCCGCGTTAGGCCCGCCCAGCAGCACCCAGGCGAAGGCGCCGAGGAAGGGGGGCGTCACGAACGACGCGAGGATGAGCATGCGGAAGAAGCGCTTGCCCGGCAGGTTGGTGCGCGCGACGAGCCACGCCATCGGCGCCGCGAAGAGCACGCACAGGCAACCCACGGCGGCCGAGGTCCACAGCGTCACCCAGAAGGGCTCGAGGAAGCTCGAGTCCGAGACCAGCGTGCGGAAATGGCGCAGCGTGAAATGCCGCGCGTCATCGGTCAGGCTCGTGACCGCGAGCCAGAACAACGGCAGGAGGACGAGGAGTGCCAGCACCAGCGCCATCGCGATGGTGAACGGCGCGGTCGGGTCGAAGGACCGCGACCGCGCCGGTGCCGTCGATGCCCGCTCGCGCGGGATCGAGGGCGCGCTCACTTACTTGCCGCCCCCGAAGAGCGCGGCGTACCTCTTCTTGATCTCCTCGACGTGCGGCAGCAGGCCCGCCGGATCGTCCGCGATGATCTTGATGTCCTTGAGAGGCGTGCGGTTGGCGGGCTCCTTCACGCCCGGATGCACCGAGCGGTTGCCGCCGTTGTCGACGAGGAATTGCTGGATCTTCTGGCTGAACAGGAAGTCCGCGAAGACGCGCGCGGCGTTCGGGTGCGGCGCGTCGGCGAAGATCGCCACGGGCGACGAGACGAACGGCGTCCCTTCGACCGGGTAGATGATCTTCACGGGGCTCTTCTTGTCGATCTCGATGAACATGTTGTACTCGTTGCCGTCGACCATCACCGCACGCTCGCCGCTCGCGATGCTCTTGGGCGTGGCGGTCGTCGACTGCAGCTGCTGCACGTTCTGCTTCGAGAGCTTCTCGAGGTAATCCCAGCCGAGCGTCTTGGTGATGGCGTAGGTCCCGGTGAGCGACGTGCCGCTGTAGCCCGGGTGCGCCTTGGTGAGCTTGCCCTTCCACTTCGGGTCCAGCAGGTCCTTGTAGCCCTTCGGCGCCTGGCCGGCGGGGACGATGTTCGTGTTGTAGCCCATGACGCAGAGGCTCGCGCGCCAGGTCGCGTAGTAGCCGTCGGGGTCCACGTACTGCCGGGGGAACTTCGCCACGTCGGCCGGCGTGTACTTCGCGAGCATGTGCTGCTGCTTCCACACGATGAAGTGCGTGGAATCGGAGCTGTTCACCACGTCGGCGTTCTTGATGCCCGACTGGTGCTCCTGGTTCACGCGCTGGAAGACGCGCTCGGAGCCCGAGCGCTCGACCTCGACGTCGATCTTCGGGTACTGCTTCTTGAACTCGTTGGCGATGGCCTCGGCGACCTTCACGTCGACGGAGGCGTACCACACGACCTTGCCTTCCTTCTCCGCGGCGGCGAGGTCGGCCTTCTGGCCCCACGCGGGCAGGGCCGCGGCGAGGGCTACGACGAGCGGGGCGGCGATCCGGGCTGCGACTTGCATTTTTTCCTCCTAGGGTCAGACCACTGTTGTTGATCGATGAAACATCCGTTCCTCCAGGCAACAACAGTGGTCTGACCCCTGTCGTCGCCTACTTCGCCAGCGCGCGGCAGCGCTCCGCGCGGAACTGCACCTGCACCGGCGCGCCGGCGTCGAGCTGCATCGAGGCCGGCGCGGAGACGAGGAGCTCCTGCCCCACGTCGACGATGTAATCGCGATGGCTGCCGAGATACGCATGGCTCACCACCTTGCCGGGAATCGCGTTGGCGGCGCCGTTCGCGCTTCCGGGCACGAGCTCGAGGTCGTGCATCTTGACGCACACGCCGACCGTCGCGCCCACGCCGGGGAAATCGCCGCTCGCGACCGAGATGCCGTGGCCGTTGATCTCGACGCGGCGGTCGGCGGCCTGCCTGCCCTCGATCACGTTGCTGGCTCCGATGAAGCGCGCGACGAAGCGCGATTGCGGGCGGTCGTAGACGTCCTCGGGGCTGCCGATCTGCTCGATCCTGCCGAGGTTCATCACCACGATGCGGTCGGCCATCGTCATCGCCTCGAGCTGGTCGTGCGTCACGTAGATCGAGGTGTTGCGGAACTCGTCGTGGAGGCGCCGGATCTCCATGCGCATCTCGGCGCGCAGGTTCGCGTCCAGGTTCGAGAGCGGCTCGTCGAGCAGCAGGATGCCGGGCTTGGGGGCGAGCGCCCGCGCGAGCGCCACGCGCTGCTGCTGGCCGCCCGAAAGCTCGCCCGGATACCGATTCGCCAGCTCCGCGAGCTTGGTGGCGGCGAGGATCGTGTCGACGCGCCTCGCCTTCTCGCCGGCCGCCACCTTCTGCATCTTGAGCCCGTAGCCCACGTTGTCGCGCACGGTCATGTGCGGCCACACCGCATAGCTCTGGAAGATCATGCCCATGTTGCGCCGCTCCGGCGGCACGACGCTGCGCGGCGCGGAGACGACGCGGCCGTTCACGCGGATCTCGCCCTCGTCGGGCTCGAGGAAGCCCGCGACCATGCGCAACGTCGTGGTCTTGCCGCAGCCCGAGGGACCCAGCAGGCAGATGAACTCGCCGGGCTCGACCGCGAGGTCGATGCCGTCGACGGAGCGCACGCCGCCATAGTGCTTCGCGAGGCGATCGAGCTCGAGGTGGCTCATGGGAGTTCGCGCTGGGGGAAGGCGTAGCGTAGGCCCGGCCCGCGCAAAGTGTCAACAGTTTCGGGCTTGCGGATGACAATCCGGGCGGGCCATACTGGGGCCATGGCCGTCGCCGCGCGCTCCCGTCCGCCGCGCATGCTCACCTCGCACATCGTGGAGGAGCTGCGCGCGCGCATCGAGTCGGGGCAGGTGAAGCCGGGCGAGCGCCTGAACGAGGCGACGCTCGCCGAGGAGATGAACACCAGCCGCGGGCCGATCCGCGAGGCGATCCGGACACTCTCCGGCATGGGGCTCGTGACGCCGGTGCCGAACCGCGGCGTCTTCGTGCGGCAGGTGTCGGTCGCCGAGATGATGGAGATCTACGAGATGCGGGCGCTCGTCTTCGGCTTCGCGGTCGAGCGCGCGGCCGAGAACCTCACGGCGCCGCGCAAGAAGATTCTCGCGACCCTCATCGACCAGATGGAGGCCGCCGCCAAGGCCGGCCGCGGCGGGCGCTACTACGAGCTCAACCTGCGCTTCCACGCGGCGCTCACGGAGTTCTCCAACAATCGCCGCGTGGCTCGCGCCTACGCCGATTGCGTGAAGGAGCTGCACCTCTTCCGCCGCCCGCCCTTCGCCTATCCCGCGAAGATGCAGCGCTCGAACCGCGAGCATCGCGCGCTGTACGAGGCCATCGTGGCCGGGCGCGGCGCCGAGGCCCGCCGCCTCGCCGAGGAGCACGTGCGTGCCGGGCGCGAGCGCCTGCTGGAAGAGCTGAGGGATTGACGGCCGGGACGACCGGGGACAGACCACGGTCATCATCTGAAACGGCAGGCGGGCATGTTGCCGTTTCAGATGATGACCGTGGTCTGTCCCCGGTCGTCGAGAGCGATGTGCCCGCGCGCCTCGATGCGCTGCCGTGGTCGCGCTTCCATACGCTCGTCATCGCGGCACTCGGCATCACGTGGGTGCTCGATGGTCTCGAGGTGACACTCGCGGGTTCCGTGTCCGGCGCGCTGAAGGCAAGTCCCGCGCTGCAGCTCAGCGATGCCGACGTGGGACTGTCCGCGACCGCGTACCTGCTGGGCGCCGTCCTCGGCGCCCTCTTCTTCGGCTATCTCGCCGACGTCTTCGGCCGCAAGCGCCTCTTCTTCGTGACGCTCGGCGTGTACGTCGCCGGCACGGCGGCGAGCGCGGCGGCGCCGGATTTCGCGCTCTTCGCGCTCTCGCGCTTCATCACGGGCGCGGGCATCGGCGGCGAATACAGCGCGATCAATTCCGCCATCCAGGAGCTCATCCCCGCGCGCTATCGCGGCCGCACCGACCTCGCGGTGAACGGCAGCTTCTGGGTCGGCGCGGCGCTCGGGGCGATCGGCTCGAGCGTGCTGCTCTCGCCGGGCCGGCTGCCGCCGGACGCGGGCTGGCGCGCCGCCTTCGGCATCGGCGCCGCGCTCGGCGTCGCGATCCTCTTCCTGCGCCGCTTCATTCCCGAGAGCCCGCGCTGGCTCCTGCTGCACGGGCGCGAGGAAGAAGCGCAGCGCATCGCGGCCGACGTCGAGCGCCGGGCGGGCATCGATCCCGGCCGCTCGCCGTTGCCGCGCCTGCGCCTGCGCGTGCGCGCGCATCCCACGAGCTTCGCCGAGCTCGCGCGAACCCTCCTGCGCCTCTATCCGCGCCGCGCCGTCCTGGGACTCGTGCTCATGGCGGCGCAGGCCTTCTGCTACAACGCGATCTTCTTCACCTATGCGCTCGTGCTCGGCCGCTTCTACGGCGTGGCGCCCGACGCCGTGGGCCTCTACCTGCTTCCCTTCGCCGCCGGCAATTTCGCGGGCCCCCTCGTGCTCGGGCGCTTCTTCGACACATACGGGCGCAGGCGCATGATCGCGGCGACGTACGCGGCGTCGGGATTGCTGCTCGCGCTCACCGCCGTCCTCTTCGTGCAGGGCCATCTCGACGCGCGCACGCAGACGCTCGCGTGGTGCGTCGTCTTCTTCTTCGCGTCCGCCGCCGCGAGCTCCGCCTACCTCACCGTCGGCGAATGCTTCCCGCTCGAGGTGCGCGCGCTCGCGATCGCGCTCTTCTACGCCGCGGGCACCGGCATCGGCGGCGTGGCCGCTCCGTGGCTCTTCGGACTGCTCGTGGGCACGGGAGAGCCGGGCGCGGTCGCGTCCGGCTACGGGCTGGGCGCGCTGCTGATGCTCGGCGCGGGCGCCGTCGCGCTCTGGCTCGGTGTCGATGCGGAACGCGTGCCGCTGGAAAGCGTCGCGCCGCCGCTCTCGAGCGAGGGCGCCGACGCCGCGAACGCCGCGACGCGAATGCGGAATCCTCCTTAACCCCGCAGGCCCGGCCGGCCACACACTGGGCGCGAAAGGAACCGCCATGCGCTCGGAGCCATACCGTCTCAAGGGGAAGTCATCGCGGCCCGCGCACGACGCGCTGTTCGATGCCGCGTTCGAGCGCGTGCAGGACGCGGCCCAAGAGCAGGGCGGGTCGGCGCGCCAGGTCGCGGAAGTGCGCGCGCGCCTCGACGACATCCGGGCCGAGCTCGCGCGCGCGGCGCCCAGCGAGAAGCGCGGGCGCGTCATCGCCGCGGCGCTGCGCCGCGACGTGCCGTGGGCTTATCCGATCGTGCGCGACGCGATCGCGATCGCGTGGCCCGCGTTGATCGGGCTCCTTCCCGAGTGACCTAGGCGCTCGCGGTCGCGGCGACCGCGAGCCGCTCCTTCACCGCGCGCGTGACGTCGGCCGTCGTCGCCTTGCCGCCGAGGTCCGGCGTGAGCACGCCGCTCCCCGTCACCTGCTCGACCGCTTTCATGAGGCGGTGCGCCGCGCGCGTCTCCCCCAGGTGCTCCAGCATCATGGAGCACGTCCAGAAGGTGGCGACCGGGTTCGCGATGCCCTTGCCGGTGATGTCGAAGGCGCTGCCGTGGATCGGCTCGAACATCGACGGGAACGTGCGCTCGGGATTCAGGTTCGCGGTGGGCGCGATCCCGAGGCTGCCGGCGAGCGCGGCCGCGAGGTCCGAGAGGATGTCGGCGTGCAGGTTCGTGGCCACCATGACGTCGAGCGTCGAAGGCTTGAGCACCATGCGCGTCGTCATCGCGTCGACCAGCTCGCGGTCCCACTTCACGCCGGGATAATCCTTCGCCACCTCGAAGAAGATGTCGTCCCACATCACCATGCCGTGGCGCTGGGCGTTGGACTTGGTGACGAGCGTCAGGTGCTTGCGCGGGCGCCTGGCGGCCAGCTCGAAGGCGAAGCGGTGGATGCGCTCGACGCCCGCGCGCGTGAAGACCGCGACGTCGGTCGCCGTCTCGATCGGAAGGCCGCGGTGCGCGCGCCCGCCCATGCCCGCGTACTCGCCTTCGGAGTTCTCGCGGATCACCACCCAGTCGATCTCGGCGCCTTTGGCGAGCGGGCTCTTCACGCCCGGAAGCACGCGGGTGGGCCGCACGTTGGCGTACTGGTCGAAGCCCTGGCAGATCGGAAGGCGCAGGCCCCACAGCGACACGTGGTCGGGCACCTTCTGGCTGCCCACCGCGCCGAAGAGGATCGCGTCGAATTTCCTGAGCTCCTCGAGGCCGCCCTCGGGGATGTACGCGCCCTTCGTGAGGTAGCGCTCCGAGCTCCAGTCGAAGTCCTTCACCTCGAGCGCGAATCCTTCGGCCTTGCCGAGGGCCTGCAGCACTTCCACGCCGGCGGCGATCACCTCGGGCCCGATGCCGTCCCCGCCGATCGCGGCGATGCGATAAGTCTTCATGATGTTCACCGTTTCTGGAGGAAGTCGAAGTCCACGCCCTGGTCGGCTTGCGTCACCGTGTCCAGGAAGAGCTTGAGGTATCCGCGCGACGCCCTGGGCGCGGTCACCGGCTTGTCGCGCTTGCGCCGCGCCATCTCGTCGTCGCCCACCAGCAGCTCGAGGCGGCGCGCCTCGACGTCGAGGCGGATCCGGTCGCCCGTCCGCACCCACGCGAGGGGACCGCCGATGGCCGACTCCGGGGTCACGTGCAGCACGATCGTGCCCGCCGCGGTGCCGCTCATGCGGCCGTCGGAGATGCGCACCATGTCCTTGACTCCCGCGCGCGCGAGCTTCTTCGGGATCGGGAGGTAGCCCGCCTCGGGCATGCCGGGCGCGCCTTTGGGCCCGATGTTCTTGAGGACCAGGATGTCTTCGGCCTTCACGTCGAGGTCGTCGCGATCCATGCGGTGCGCCATGTCCTCGGCATTCTCGAAGACCACCGCGCGCCCTTCGTGCTGCATGAGCTTCGGGTCCGCCGCCGACTGCTTGATGATGCAGCCGCCGGGGGCGAGGTTGCCGCGCAGCACGGCGATGCCGCCCTGCCTGAAGACCGGGTTGGACATGGGCCGCACCACGTCCTGCTCGAAAGCGGGCGCCGCGTCGATCTCCTCGCCGAGCGTGCGGCCCGTGACGGTGAGGCAATCGAGATGCAGCAGGGGCTTGAGCTCCCTCAGCACGGCGGCGAGCCCGCCCGCGCGGTGCAGGTCTTCCATGTACCACTGGCCCGAGGGCTTGAGGTCCACCAGAACGGGCGTCTCGCGGCCCAGCTCGTCGAGGCGCGCGAGGTCGATCGGGATGCCCAGGCGCCCCGCGATCGCGGTCACGTGGATCACGCCATTGGTGGATCCGCCGATCGCGAGCAGCACGCGCAGCGCGTTCTCGAACGCTTTGGGCGTAAGAACCTTGTCGGGCGTGAGCTTCGACTTCGCGATCGCCACCGCCGTCGCCCCGGAGCGCTCCGCGATGCGGATGCGGTCGGCGGTCACGGCGGGCGGCGAGGCGCTTCCCGGAATGCCGATGCCGAGCGCCTCGGCGACGCAGGCCATCGTGCTCGCCGTGCCCATGACCGAGCAGGTGCCCACGCTCGCGACGAGCTGGTTGTTCACGCGCGAGATCTCGTCCGCGTCGATCTCCTCGGCGCGATAGCGGCCCCAGTAGCGGCGGCAGTCGGTGCACGCGCCCACGCGCACGAAGTCGTGCGAGCCCGTGAGCATCGAGCCCGTGACGAGCTGCACCGCGGGCAGGTTGGCGGAGGCGGCGCCCATCAACTGCGCGGGCACCGTCTTGTCGCAGCCGCCGATCATCACGACGGCGTCCATCGGCTGCGCGCGCAGCATCTCCTCGGTGTCCATCGACATGAGGTTGCGCAGGTACATCGAGGTCGGGTGCGCGAAGCTCTCGTGGATCGAGATCGTGGGGAAGTCGATGGGCAGGCCGCCGGCGAGCATCACGCCGCGGCGGATGGCCTCGATCAGCTGCGTGGTGTTGCCGTGGCAGGGGTTGTAGGCGCTGCCGGTGTTGATGATGCCGACCACCGGGCGCGAGAGCGCGTCGTCGGTGTAGCCCGCGCCCTTGATGAACGCCTTGCGCAGGAAAAGCGAGAAGCCCCGGTCGCCATAGCTCGTGAGGCCTTTCTCGAGGCCGCGGTCTTTCGTGTCATCGGACATAGCCTTCCATCATACAATCGCGGCGACATGGCCACCCCTTCCTGGCTCGTCTACGCATTCGTCCCGCTGATCCTGTGGCGCATCTACGCGCGAGTGCGGCGCAACATCGGCCGGCAGCGTTCGCGGCCTTGGCGCCACTGGTTCGGCGTGACGCTCTTTCCCCTGCTCGTGCTGCTCTTCGCGCTCGCGGCGCTCCGCAGCCCCGTCGCCGAGGGCGCGCTCTGGGGCGGCGTCGCGGCCGGCGTCGCGCTGGCGATCGCGGGACTCCGGCTCACGCGCTACGAGCGGACCGCCGAAGGCTTCTTCTACACGCCCAACGCGTACATCGGCGTAGGCCTCTCGCTGCTGCTCGTCGGGCGCATTCTCTATCGCATGACGCAGCTGTATGGCGCGAACGCCGCGGCCGCCGCGGGGAGCAACCCCGATTTCGCGCGCAGCCCGCTCACGCTCCTCATCTTCGGCATGGTGGCGGGCTACTACGCGGCGTACGCCGCGGGGCTGTTGCGCTGGCGGCGCGGGGCGGCGGCATCCCGTTGAACTTATAATTGCGGGTTCCATCGAGAGCTCGCATGGCCACTCCCTCGCAAAAGATTCCCGCCACGCTGATTCCGGGCGACGGCATCGGCCCCGAAGTCACCGAGGCCACCCTCGAGATCCTCGCCGCCGCGGGCGCCCCGTTCGAATGGGAGCGCCGCACCGCCGGCATGGGCGGCATCGAGGCGTGCGGCGACCCGCTGCCGCCCGAGACGATCGCTTCCATCCGCCGCACGCGGCTCGCCCTCAAGGGGCCGCTCACGACGCCGATCGGCGGAGGCTATCGCTCGTCCAACGTGCGCCTGCGCGAGGAGTTCCAGCTCTATGCCAACCTGCGCCCGGCGCGCACGCTCGTCCCCGGCGGCCGCTTCGAGGACATCGACCTCGTGCTCGTGCGCGAGAACCTCGAGGGACTCTACGTCGGGCACGAGCACTACATTCCCGTGGGCGACGACCCGCGCGCGGTCGCGATCGGCTCGGGCGTCAACACCCGCGCCGGCGCCACGCGCATCTGCGAGTTCGCGTTCGACTACGCGGCGAGGCACGGGCGCAAGAAGGTGACGCTCGTGCACAAGGCGAACGTGCTGAAGGCGCTCACCGGCCTCTTCCTCGAGGCGGGGCGCGAGGTCGCGAAGAAGTACGAGGGTCGCGTGGCGTGCGATGACCGCATCATCGACGCCTGCGCGATGCAGCTCGTGATGAACCCGTGGCAGTTCGACGTGATCGTGACCACCAACCTCTTCGGGGACGTGCTCTCGGACCTGAACGCCGGCCTCGTGGGCGGCCTCGGCATGGCGCCCGCGGGCAACATCGGGACGGACGCCGCGATCTTCGAGGCGGTGCACGGGAGTGCCCCCGACATCGCGGGCAAGGGCCTCGCCAACCCGCTGGCGCTCGTGCTCTCCGCCGCGATGATGCTCGACCACGTGGGCCACCAGGACAAGGCGACGCGCATCCGCACCGCCGTCGACCGCGCGCTGCGCGACGACAACGTCCGCACCGGCGACCTCGGCGGCAAGGCGTCGACGAAGGACTTCACGAGGGCGGTGGTGAAGCGCCTGTAGGGGACGATCGCGACCATGCGCAGCAAATTATTCGTTCCCGCATCCCGCCCGGAGCTCTTCGCGAAAGCGATGGCGAGCGCGGCCGACGCGCTCTCCTTCGACCTCGAGGACGCGGTCGACGAGTCGATGAAGGACGCGGCGCGGGAAGCGCTGCGCAGGTTCCTGCGCGGCCTCGAGCCCGGCCACGGCAAGACGATCATCGTGCGCGTGAACGGCCTGCAGACGCCGCACTTCCTCGCGGACATCGAGGCGATCACCGGCCCGGGCCTGGACATCGTGAACCTGCCCAAGCCCGAGGCGCCCGAGGACGTGAAGGACTGCGCGAAGGCGCTCGCCGAGGCCGAGCGCCGGCACAAGGGTGTGATCGCCGCCGCTATCCTCGTGAACATCGAAAGCCCCGCGGCGCTCCGGCGCGCCGCCGAGCTCGCCACCGCGAGCCCGCGCGTGATCGGGCTGCAGGCGGGATGGGGCGACCTGATCGAGCCGCTCAACATCGATCGCTACAATCCCGCCGCGATCCAGCAGCTCCAGCTGCAGATCCGCATCGCCGCGGGCGAGGCGAACGCGTGGGCGTACGACGGTGCCTGGGCCAACATCCAGGACAGGGACGGCTACGTGCGCGAAGCCGAGGACGCCCGCCGCCTCGGCTACCTCGGCAAGAGCTGCATCCATCCGAGCCAGGTGGCGCTCGCCAACGCCGTGTTCCGCCCCACCGACGCCGAGATCGCACACTCGCTCAAGGTGGTGCAGGCCGCGACCGATGCGAAGGTGCGCGGTGTCGGCGCCTTCACCGTCGACGGCAAGATGGTCGACGCACCCTTCATCCGGCGCGCGGAGCAGGTGCTCTCGCTCGCGCGCCGCCTGAAGCTCATCGCAGACGACGAAAAAGGAATCGAGTGATGATGTTCCGTACCGTCCTGGCCGCGCTCCTCGCGGCCGTCCTTCCCGCCACTGCCGCGCTCGCGCAGGACAAATACCCGTCGCGGACCGTGACGATGGTCGTGCCGTATCCGCCGGGCGGCTCCAACGACGTCTTCGCCCGCGAGCTCGCGAAGCGCCTCTCGGAAGCGTGGAAGCAGACGGTGATCGTGGACAACCGGCCGGGCGCGGGCGGTGCGATCGGCGCCGCGTACGTCTCGCGCGCCAAGCCCGACGGCTACACGCTCATGCTGCTCTCGTCGTCCTTCACGACCAACGCGGCGATCGACACCCACCTGCCATTCGACCCGGTGAAGGGCTTCACCGACATCGGCATGGTGGCGAAGGGCCCGATGATCCTCACGGTGAAGAACGACCTCCCCGCGAAGACCTTCGCCGAATTCCTCGCGTACGCGCGTGCGAACCCCGGCAAGCTCAACTTCGGATCGTCGGGCGTGGGCAGCACCAACCACTTCGCCACCGAGCTGCTCGAGGACGCGGCCAACATCAAGATGATCCACGTGCCGTACAAGGGCATGAATCCCGCGGTGACCGACGTCATCGCGGGCAACGTCGACGTGCTCATCGCGAGCGCGCCGTCGATCTATCCGCAGGTGAAGGGCGGCCGCGTGCGCGCGCTGGGCGTCACGAGCGCTCAGCCGGTGCCGTTCATTCCCGGCATTCCCGCGCTCGCGCAGGAAGGCGTCGCCGGGTACACGTTCGAGCTCTGGTGGGGTGTCATGGGCCCGCCCGGCATGCCCGCCGACGTCGCACAGAAGGTGAACCACGACATGAACGCCATCCTCGCGACCGAGGACATGAAGAAGATCATCCAGCGCGAGGGCGCGGAGCCGGTGGCGATGTCGGTCGCGGACTTCACGAAGACCGTCGCCAACGAGATCGCGGCCTGGAAGCGCGTGGCCGAGCGCAAGAACATCCACGCGGAGTAGGCGAGTGTCCGAGCTGCACCGCCGCGACTACACGCCCGGCGCGCGCGGGCCCCTCACGGGCGTGCGCGTGCTGGACCTCTCGCGCCTCGTCGCGGGCAACACGCTCTCGGGCGCGCTCGCCGACTTCGGCGCCGAGGTGGTGAAGGTCGAGCCCGGCGCGGGCGATACCCTGCGCGGCTGGAAGACGAAGGACGTCGCCACGCAGTGGAAGCTCTATGCGCGCAACAAGAAGAGCATCGCGCTCGAGCTGCGCCGCCCCGAGTCGCGCGAGATCCTCCTCGCGCTTGCGAAGACCGCGTCGATCTTCATCGAGAGCTTCCGTCCCGACACGCTGGAGAAGATGGGCCTCGGCCCCGACAAGCTCCTCGAGGCCAACCCCAGGCTCGTGATCGTGCGCATCTCCGGCTGGGGCCAGAGCGGGCCGTACCGCCGCCGCCCCGGCTTCGGCACGCTGGTGGAAGGCATTTCGGGGTTCGCATCCTTCAATGGCTTTGCCGATCGCGAGCCCGTGCTGCCGCCGATGTACATGGCCGATTCGTACGCGGGCCTCTACGGCGCGATCGGCACGATGATGGCGCTGCGCGAAGTGGAAGTGAACGGCGGCAAGGGACAGGTGATCGACCTGCCGCTCCTCGACCCGCTCTTTCACGTGCTGGGTCCCCAGGCCGCGAATTTCCGCCTCACCGGCAAGGTCAAGCCGCGCACCGGCAGCCGCTCGACCAACTCCGGCCCGCGCAACGCGTACAGGACGAGCGACGGCAAGTTCGTCTGCCTCTCGGCATCCACGCAGAAGATGGCCGAGCGCGTGATGACTTCCATCGGCCGCCCGGAGCTCGTGGACGACCCGCGCTTCCGCACCAACGCCGATCGCGTGAGGAACGCCGAGGCGCTCGACGCGATCATCGGCGAATTCATCGGACAGCGCACGCAGGCCGAGAACGTCGCCTTCTTCGAGCAGGCCGAGGTCACCATCGGGCCGATCTACGACATCACCCAGATCGTCGAGGACCCGCACTTCATCGATCGCGAGGTGATCGCGGACTATCCCGACCCGGACATGGGTACGTTTCCCATGCACCACGTGGTGCCGCGCTTGCAGGGGACGCCGGGCACGATCCGCACGCAGGCGCCGAAGCTGGGCGAGCACAACCGCGAGATCCTGCGCGAGGCGGGCATCGACGAGGCGCGTTACGCCGAGCTCGTGCGCGCGGGCGTCGTGTACGAGGAGGGCGCGGCGGCCCCCGCGGCCGAGAGCGAATGATCGCCGTCCCGAATTCGTCGGGCACGTCGACGCCCCGCTTCCGCGTGCCGCCGCTCGCGTGCGACTCGCACCTCCACATCTACGATCCGCGCTTCCGCATGGCGTGGCCGTCGCTGCGCGCGACGCCCGAAGCGTCCGTGGCGGAGTTCCGGCTCCTGCAGCAGCGGCTCGGCACCACGCGCGCCGTCGTGGTGCAGCCCGCGGCCTACGGCATCGACAACGCCGTCACGGTCGATGCGCTGCGCCAGCTGGGCGGCGATGTCGCGCGCGGCGTGGCGGTCCTCCATCCGCAGGTGACCGACCCGGAGCTGCGGGAGCTGCACGAGGCGGGCGTGCGCGGGCTTCGCTTCAGCCAGCACGATCCGCACACCGCGGTCACCACGGCCGACATGATCGAGCCGCTCGCGCGCCGCGTGGCGGACCTCGGCTGGCACGTGCAGCTGCACCTCAAGGGCGACCAGATCGTCGAGATGGCCGAGGTGATCCGGCGTCTCGCCGCACCCGTGGTGTTCGACCACATGGGCCGCATCCCGCAGCCCTTCGGCGTGCGCCATGCCGCTTACGAGATCGTGCGTGAGCGCCTCGAGGCGGGCCGCGCGTGGGTGAAGCTTTCCGGGCCCTACCTCGACTCGCAGACCGGCTCGCCGCGCTACGCGGACGTCAAGTCCGTCGCGAAGGGGTACGTCGCCGCGGCGCCCGAGCGCCTCGTGTGGGGCAGCGACTGGCCGCATCCCACGGAGCGCGACACGAAGCCCGACGACGCGGTGCTCCTCGACCTGCTGCAGGAGTGGGTGCCCGACGAGCCCACGCGACGCCGCATACTCGTGGAAAATCCCGCCATGCTGTACGGTTTCTGAAACTTTCCAGCTCCTGCAGGCCCGAAGCGTCATGCCGAACCCCGCCACGAGCCTCGAACCGCTCGGTCCCCCGGAGCTGCGCTGCGCCAGCGGCGAGATGGCGCAGCGCGTGCGCGCGCTCGACTGGGCCTCCACGCAGCTCGGTCCCATGGAGCGCTGGCCGCAGAGCCTGAGGATCGCCCTCGGCATCTGCCTCAACTCGCGCTTCCCGATGTTCGTGTGGTGGGGGCGCGAGCGCATCAACATCTACAACGACGCCTACATCCCCATGCTGGGAAAGCGCCATCCCGCGGCGCTCGGGCGCCCCGCCCAGGAGACGTGGAACGACATCTGGGCGGTCGTCGGCCCGCAATCGGACGCGGTGCTCGAGCGCGGCGAGGCGACGTGGAACGACCGCGTGGTGCTGATGATGGAGCGCCACGGCTACCTCGAGGAGACGTACTTCACGTGGTCGTACAGCCCGATCTACGACGAGACGGGCGGCATCGGCGGCATGTACTGCGCGGTCGTCGAGGAGACGCCGCGCGTGATGGCCGAGCGGGCGCGCGACCGCCTCCTGCGCGAGAACGAGACCGAGCGCGCGCGCCTCGCGGAAGCGTTCGACAAGTCGCCGTCGTTCCTCGCGATCCTGCGC